>AMWB02004163.1_pt2 | contig 49935 bp, 54 predicted proteins | sample 200311 | NCBI WGS metagenome assembly AMWB02 (sample SAMN02737377, study PRJNA173069) | bioreactor metagenome | biome: anode biofilm in microbial fuel cells | place: USA: California | collected 2010-12-16
ACCTACCTACCTACCTACCTACCTACCTACCTGTTGCCTTGTCGGCTGCTGCGGCAATCCCTGTTTTTTTCTGAAGTTGCATTCGTGGAATCAAATTAACAACTGTACGTGCTTACAAGCGGGGCTATCAGGCCAAATTTTCAGCATGATACACCTGGCGAGACACTTTTTCAGGGTGCGACAATTCACCGCATACCGCCACAGGGGGATCTGTGTTATTAATTAAATTAATTGATTGTTAATTCTATTTTTTTTGTAATGTCGGTTGCGCCTGCATCAGGTTTGCGGCCGCAAAGGTTGTGAAGATAATAAAGTCCGGGGAGCAATAATGAAAATGGAAGGTGACAGCACAACCGTTTTATCCGACGGCAGGTTGGCAAAACGACTTACCTGTGAACAGTTCGGCGGCGAATCGACAATGATGCTTGAGATACGTGCTCTTTCCCTGGACAGCATGGAGGCCCGTTTGCTGAACATCAGCGAAACCGGCATGGGCATCATGACCGACGGCGAACTTGAGCTTGGTCAAATGGTCAATATAGCTGGTAATGCCCAGGAAAATATGTCGAAAAAGGCGGTCGTTATGTGGTCGCGAAGAGATAATCAGGGGTTCAGGTCCGGGTTGAAATTTATCCGGGCAAGTTGATTTTCCCCTGCTTTTTTAAAAATGAAAAACGACATCGTTTGTTGTGTTTTTGCAGGTTTTAGCAAGGAGGCAGGTGAAAGAGGATGTGGGCTAAAAAAAATTAACTCCTCGCTTAACTTTTTTTAGTGTTTAAGTTTTTTTCATGCCGTAACTGTTCAATGTTTCAATAGTTAAGTTGTAGTGTTCAGGAGAAAATGTATCTCTAAATTTCAGAAAAGGTCGGGACGGTAATCGCGGCAAGCCGCGGCGACGGCCGGTTTGTCCTTGCCAGGTGATGATTCCGGTGGAAATGCACACTGACTGTGTGTTTGCCGGATTGAAGTTTTTTTAATATTTTAATGAGACTGGTTCAATAGTCTTGATGAAAAGGAAGAGCGTACAATAAATTGATGAATGGCATGTTTTATGCGACTCTGGTACATTGTGGGAAGAGGATAACGTTGGCGTGAGACGGTGCGACAATTTGCCGCATTTCCATTCCGCTCAAATCATGCTAGGTAAAAGTCGTGGTAAGGCAAGCTAAAAAACGAGATGGAGGGATTCATGAATAAAAGAATGAAGGGAGTTGCGCTGTTTGTCGGTATGGCCGGAGTTTGTTTTCTGTTGCCGTCGCTTTCTTTTTCCAAGGCGACCGGCCCCTGTGTTAACTGTCACACTATGCATAACAGTCAGGACAGCGATCCTGTGAGCGGCGATGGCCCCTATGGCGCCTTGACGAATGCCAATGGGTGTGTTGGTTGCCACACGGGCACAAATGGCGACGGAAAAAACATACCATATATTATGGGTCCTGCACCTGGTGCGGGAACGGAAACCGCCGGCGGTTCCTTTTACTGGGTAACCCAAGATGAAACCTACGGTCATAACGTGGTTGGTATTTCGGTGGCGGATACGCTTATCGGGAAAACTCCTCCCGGCTGGAATTCCACATTCGATGCCAATACCCAGGTCGCCACCGCGGGCGCGGCAGACTGGGGGGTAAATCAGTTGACCTGTGCCGGGGTCTACGGCTGTCACGGCATGCATACCGACGCGGGTTCCGGGCTTGATGATTTCAGTGCCATATCCGGTGCTCATCACGGTGATGATACCACTATTGACGGGTCTTCAACCGCTGCCAGCTATCGCTTTCTGTATCAGATTATCGGCACTGAAGATGATGACTGGGAGTTGACAGTCGGGTCTGCCGATCATAATCAATATTTCGGACTTGACAGGGCTGATGATACACAGCCTGTTGCCGGGCTCGCCACGCAAACCATCAATTATCTCTGCGCTGAATGTCACGGGAATTTCCACTCCGGAGACGGAGATCTTGGTGCTGATGATGCAAGTTTCGGGGCAGCATGGTTGCGACATCCCACCGACTATGACATGAACAATGTCAAAACAAAGCCGGACTATGCCGGATATAACGAGGGCAGCTCCGCGTATAATCCGATCACCCCGGTGGCAACTGAAAGCGAAACAGCCGGCGTTGTGGATAAAGATGTTTCCGCGGACATTTATGTTGACGGCGATGCCATTGTCAACTGCATCTCCTGTCATCGGGTGCATGGATCTCCATATAAGGATATGCTCCGTTGGGATTACAATGAGTGCAACGCTGCAGATGCTGGATCAAATCAAACTGATTGCGGTTGTTTTGTCTGCCACTCCACCAAGGATGACGTTTAATTTGTGATCTTTGCTTATGCGTAAAGCCCGCACTCCGTGTGCGTATTAATTGACAAGAGAAATTGCTAACGGAAAACAGTTAGCCTCATGATATAAATTCCGGCCAGGAAACGATACCCCTTCCCTCCTAATCGTTTCCGGGCCGGAATTTTTTTTGCAAAAAAAATGAATGATGCTTCATGGTTGCTTCGGTTTAACTTGTCATTGGGGATCTTTTTTGTTTTATTTGCTGAATGGTGATTTTGTCAAAAAATATCATTTCATAATGAATCGGTATATTTTTTTTCCTTTTTTTCAGTATGTTGTCTCTTGGTCGCTGCGTTCTTGAATTGTTCTTTTAAAGGAGACGAGTTTGAGTGGTCGCTCATAACATGCACATCTCTTCAGGGCTTGGGAAATAAAAAACGTATGAAGGCTGGGATTACGCAACAGAGCATTGTGGCCGTTTTTTTGACGCTGCTTATGGCGCTCATAGCGGATTGTGCCCATGCAAAACCCATTACCTTCAACGGTACCGCCTCTTACAGTAAAGAGGAAGATGAAAGCGGCACAAGCAGTTTCAATCAGAATACCACGTTGAATTTCGATCAGACCCTGACGCCGGTCCTGGGCCTTGATGAGTCTGTCCGCTACAGCACGAGCTATGAGGAGGATCGTGATACCGAATCAATCGCTCCCACCGTCAATTTGCAGCTGAACAATGATATTTTTTATCTGGATCTTTCAGGAACCTCCCAGCAAATGCGCAATTCCGAGAGCTCGAATCTGGACAACAAAAATTGGCAGAGTCGATGGCGCAGTAACTGGCAGAAAGATTACGTGCCTGTAATCCAGTTCGGGTATGGTCAGTCCCAGACCATTGACGACGAGGATCCAGCCAGGATCGATTCGAAAAACAATAACAGCGATATGATGGTTGACTGGGATCTGCTGGTGGGGAAAATCTACTACACCATCAATAAGAATATCAGTGACGATTATGCGGCAAACAGCACCAACACGGCCACCAACCAGTATCTCCGCCTTACTTCCGACAAGTCCCTCTGGCAGGATCGGGTCAATATTTCTTTTCAAGGGCAATATTCATCAAATAAACAGAATTTTTCGGCTGATCTGGGGAGCAGCGGAACCGTTCTCGGCCCTCGAGTCACGATAACCGACATGCGGGGGGTTGTTGACTTTGATGACGCTAAAATGCCGGAATGGGAAAAGGATATGGCGTCGCCTCTTCCGCAGGTTACATCTCTCAGGCGTTACAATCTTGCCGTCAAGCTTGATGCTCCCCAGCAGGTCAATGTGCTGTATCTCTACACGGACAAGGATCTCTCCGCCGATGCGGCGCTTTTCCGCTGGGATGTTTACCAAAGCTCGGATGGGAAGAAATGGACGGCGCAAACCCCTTCTCCGTTGCCGATTTACAATCGGACCATGCAGCGCTTTGAGCTCGAGATACCCGAGCAGCATGCCCGGTATATTATGCTTGAGGAAAGGCAAATTCAGCTGCTTGAAGACTTTAACATCACCAACGTGCAGGCAGTCCCCATCATTACCGGGACTGCCGGTCAAAAGGTGGAGTCTGAAAGCGAAACGACTCATTACACCGCGGACACCGGTATCAGCTGGAAGATTACCGAAGCCTGGATGACCGGCTACAGCCTTACCCTGGAAGACGGCGAAACCGCGCTGGGCGATGATATCGACCGTACCGCCAATTCGGCCTATCTCTCCTGGGTGCCGGTTGATTTTTTTTCGTCCAGGATGAGCGCCTCCGAATCAAGGAGTCAGGAGGTGGCGGATGATCCGGAAGAAAAAGGCCGTTCCTATGCGGTAAGTTGCGCCTCCCAGCTGTTGCCGACCCTTGATATGGACCTTGGCGTCACCCGGAGTGAGAACTATGAAGATGATGCTCTGATCGATAGCGGCTATAATTATAATGCCTATTTTACCGCACTGCTTTTTCCTGATTTGACCTCAACCCTTGATCTGGTTTATTTTACCAGTCGTGAAGAGGAAACCGATCTGTTTAGCCAGGATTACAGCCAGACACTGCGCTTCATCGCCCGTCTGACTCCCGGCTTGACCACCGAACTTGCCGGGATTTACTCCACCAGCCGTGGGGAAACCGACAGCTGGAGCAAGGGCGCCAATCTGACTGTTTCATGGCGGGCTTCCGATATCCTGGCCATGAGTGTTTCCGGAACCCAGACCTGGGAAAGTGATGATTCGACCCCGTTTCTTTATAATATGACGATTTCCTTGGCTCCCACCTACAAAACGCAATTAAGTCTTGGATACAGTCATCAGGAGGAGACTGATAGTTACAATGCCAACTACACCTGGATTCTTAACGATATCTTTTCCTTGCAATTCTATGCCAATTATGTTGATCGAAAGGAAAGTGATTCCGAAACCGGCCGGGTGAGCCGTTTTTTCAACGATGACCGTAATGACAGCCGTTTGGCTTTCGGAGGTCAATTGAATGTCCGGTACTGATTTTGCGGTTGTTCCGGGTTTTTGTTAAAAAAAATGATAAGGACTGATTTCATGAGAAGAAGAGCGTATTTTCTCCTGGTACTCATTGTTGTTTTGCTGATCAGTGGTTGCAGCGGCAGGAAGACGATCACCTTTGTCCGGGAAGATGTCACCCTTGATTTTGTCAAACGAGTTGCGGTTCTGCCTCTGCAGAACAATACTGATGAAAAGTATGCCGCGGAACTCGCGCGTGACGTGATCAATACCAAAATTCTTGAAATGAATCTCTTTGACGCTGTTGACAAGGGAATAGTCGACAGTGTTCTTTATGAGGAGGCGGTGGAGGCGGGCACTCCGGTCAGCCAGATGATGTTGAGCCGTTTGGGACAACGATTGAATGTCCAGGCGCTTATGATCGGTTCGGTTGATATTGCCGGAGATAATCGAGTCGGCTCGGTCACTGTCCCGGAAATGAGTCTTACCCTGCGTCTGGTCGAGATCAAGTCCGGCCTTGTCCTGTGGCAGGGCAGCGGCCACTATGACGGTGATTCGATAATCGGGCGGTTGTTCGGTATCACTCCGGACGACCGCTTCATGGTCGCCGCAAAACTTGTGGGGAAGTTGCTGGGGACGATCCCCGCCGAAGTCGGACAGGAAGCGGTTCCGGCGGTTGAGGTTGCGCCCGGCAAAGGTGACGAAAATGACGACACCAACGATGATAAGAAAGACGCCGCTCCGAAAGGCTGAGTTGGGGTCCATGAACACAAAACGTTTTGTCATGGTAGTGTTTTTTATGGCGCTGCTGGTTGCCGCCAAGGCCGGCGCCGTTACCATTGCGCTGTTGCCGGTGGAAGATTTGAGCCAGGGGCGTAATGGCGTCAATTTTCCGTTGACCGACTTTCTCCGGCAAAGCTTTGAAAAAAAAGGGTTTGATGTGATTCCGTCACAGGATATGATTGCCTTTCTTGCCCGTAACCGGTTGCGATGGCTTGGCTTCATGGAGACGAGCCACATTTTTCAGTTACGGGAGGAACTGGGGGCGGATCTGGTTCTTTACGGCACCGTCAGTCAGCGCCAGGAACTGCCCATGGCCGCCATCGGCATGGTGCTTACCTGTGTCCGCACCAGTGACGGGAAGGTGATCTGGACCGAGGCGGGAGGCCGCAGCAAGGCGGATATTTCCAATTTTCTTGCCATCAACGAGCCGCGGAGCATGGATGATCTGCTTCCTTTTCTTGCCGGGGATCTCCTGAAAAACTGGCCTGCAAGCATTGAACAGAATGCGGGCAAGCAATGTTCCCTTGTTGAAAAGACAACGCTGTCGCCCCGGTTTGTCAAGCCGGGCGACAAGGTGCAGTTCACGACGACCCTTTGTCTGGCCGGCGGGGAAGAAGCGCCGGCCCAGGTATTGCTCATGGTTGGCGATGACAATTATCTTGAGCTTGTTGAAAATGCAGAAAATAATTTTTCCATTTCCTGGTTTGCTCCGGATTGGAACGGCTCTCTTCCGGTCAGTCTTGTCCTGGTCTATCCCTCCGGAGAGAAACAGGTCTTTTACGCGGGCAGTTACCAGATAGATAACAGTTCGCCCAAACTGGTTTTGAAGGTGAAGGGGCTGGATGTTCATGATATACCCACCTTCAAGGAGAGTATTGTTATTGTCCCCTTGTGGCAAGCGCCTGAACCGATATCGCGCTGGACTTTGCAGGTGAGGAACCTGGCCGGCGAGACTGTTGCCGGGAGTGAAGGCAACGGCAATCTGCCCAAACGTTTTACCTGGAAAGGGAAACGACAGGACGGCCGCAATGCGGAAGACGGGGTGCATGAAATTATCGTGCAGGTGTGGGACAGGGCGGACAATGTCGCAACCGCGATCAGTAAGGTTTTTTTGCGGAATAATCCGCCCAGGCCGAAGGTCACTGCATCGCTCGGCACAGATGTCATTGAGGTCGAACTGGCCAGCGAGGATGGGTTCCCGGTCAATTTCTGGAGTGCCGAGGTGATGTATGCCGACGGCGAAGTTCTGCAGCAGCAACAGGGAGAAAAACTTCCGGCTGCTTTCCGTGTACCGTATCCGGGGAAATCGGAAGGACGAAAACTTGAATGCCTCATTGTTATGAAAGATGTCCTGGGGAATCGGGCACAGCAGAAAATTGAAGATCTCATGCAGTTTGTTCATCCGGAGGAACAGGCCGAAACGGAAAAGCAGCAGGAAGAATGGATACCGGAATTCTGATAATCATGAAAGAAATGAAAATTTTTCGTATCATCCGTCTTTTTGTGTTTCTGGCCGGAGTGTCGATCTGGTGCGCTTCCTGCACCCCGTCTCGCCTTCTGTTGCAGAAAAAGATAGCTTATCAGGGAAACGGCGTTTGCCGGGCAGCAATACTTCCTTTCGGCAATACCAGCCGTTTTGATCAAGGCGATATTGTTTTTCAACGAATTTTTGCATCTCAGATGAGCCGTAATACCGGCATCGATATTGCCTCGGAGGGAGATGTACGGAAGATATATACCGAGCTTCGTATTTATCCGAATGCGATGCCTGATATCGACCAATTACGAGTCGTCGGCAGTCGTCTCAAGGCGGATCTGCTGGTTGGCGGCAGAATTACGGAAATGGAGGAAAAGATGGGGGACAATTTTGTCAACCCCGTTTTGTCGGTGGACATGCAGGTTTATGACGGAAAATCGGGAAAAATTTTGTGGACCACTTATCATCGGAGAGAAGGGAAGGAGTTTCGGAAGGTAATGCATTTTGGGCTGGTAAATACCGTTACCCAGCTCAGTCAAATTATGTCGGATGAGATACTTGAAGTGTGGGCTGAAGAAGGAGTGAAGAAATGCGGAGAATAGGTTTGATTGCAGGGCTTGTCATGCTCTGGGCGATGGTGTTTGTTCAGAGTGAAGTGCAGGCATGGTTCTGGGGCCCTGAGAATCTGGCGGTGATCAACGGCCGGAATTTTACCAGCGATGATTTTAGAAATTGGTGGGTCAACTGGAAGGAAGAAGGAACATCCTTGCCCGACACGCCTGATCCCTTTGTCGACTGGCACATGCTGGTTGAGGAGGCGGAAAGCATGGAACTCTATAATGAGCCGGAATTCCGCCATAAACTTGATGTTTTTCTCAAGGCGCGAACCCTGTTGATCTATCAGGGAGAGAAGATCGCCGACCGGGTCGAGATCTCTGATAGTGAGCTGAAAAAACGGTATGAGAAAAAATATCTCCCCCGTTTAGGCTTGCAATTGCTTTATTTTAACGATGAAGCGGCCGCGAAGCAGGCATTTTCCAGCATCACGGAGAAAAAAATCGATGCAGCGGATTATGCTCATGCCGCGATCAAGGAAAAGAGTGATGCGTTGTTTTTTGAGGAAAAACAGCTGCGGGAAAACCAATTGCAGCCTGAATGGCGGACCGCTCTTGCGCCCATCGCTGCCGGCGAAATAACCCATCCATTTCCATGGAGCAAAGGTTATGTCATCATAAAATTGATGGAGCGCAAGGGGTTTGACGAAGAAGATTTTCAAAAACTCAAGCCGATCATTGCCGATGAAATACGAAGTGAAGAAGAGGAGCGGTTGACCCGGGAGCTTGTTGACGAACTGAAGAAGAAATATAAGGTCACCATCAACCGGGAACTCCTTGATAAATTAGACATCAAGGCTCCGGACGAAAAACTTCTTGATCAGACGCTGATTACCATGGACAATGGAACATATTCCGCCAGGGTTTTTCTCGGCCTGGCCACGAAGGAGATGCAGTTCCGCAACCAATACGGCTATGAAGTGGGAGGCGAGGATGCTTTCAAGAAAAAATTGCTTGACGGCGTACTGGCCCAGACGCTTACCAGCCGGGGGGCGATGGACGAGCATTACGAGGAAAAAGAGCCGTTGCGGCCTTTGTATCAGTTTTATCGGCAGCACCGTTTGATCAAAGAACTGGAAAAACGTCTTTTCAGCCCGCAGATCATGGTCAGCGAGGCGGATGTCGAAAAGTATTACAATGACAACCTTGCCGGTTATTCCCGGCCGGCCATGGTTTCCATCGCCCTGGTGGAGGATGAAGAGGGTCTTGTCAACATGATGTATGGGGAGATGAAAAAGGGGACGGATTTTTTTGCGGTGGCGGCACGTTATTATTCAAGCGAACCGGAGACGCAGGATATGCAGTATGATAAGCTTGATCCCAAGGTCAGGGAGGTGCTTGACAAACTCAGTCCGGGGGAGGTGAGTGCTCCTTTCTTTATTAACGGACACCATACGATCATCAAGCTGATCAAGAAAACTCCTGCCACCCCCATGCCCCTTGATCATGTCCGGGAAGCCGTTGCCAAGCAGGTTGAAATGCAACAGTTTGCGCTTGCGCGGGATAAATATTTGACTGCGTTGAAGGCAAGGTCGGAGGTCACTATTAACAACCGTGTCTGGGAGAAACTCAAAAAGGAGCTCGGTGATTTTCATGTCGGCAAGGAAAATTAAATTCTGGCTTGTTCTTTCATTGGCGGGTTGTCTGGTTTCTGCCTGCGTTACCGGCCAACCGGCAAAAAAGCCCAAGAAAAACTGTGTTGAATGTCATGCGGATCTTGCTGCCGCCTATAAACAGGGGGTTGTGCATAAGCCGGTTCTGGAAAATAATTGTGAGGGATGCCACCTGCATCACGGTATGATCGGCGGTGTTTATCTGCGTCGGAATCCCCCTGAGCAGTGTTATGTCTGCCACCGGCAACAGGCTGAAGAAGCCAAGATGAAGAGCGTGCATCAGCCCGTTGCCGAGGGGAAGTGTGTGGACTGTCACGAGGTGCATAACAGTCCGCACAAGGGATTATTGAAAATTCCCGGATCAGACCTCTGTTTTTCCTGTCATGACAGCAAAACCATTTTGCGAAAGAATGTTCATGCTCCGGTCAAAGAGGGGTGCGCCACCTGCCACCTGAACCATGGCTCGAATGCCGATTTCCTGCTGAAGCAGGGAGCTGACGAACTCTGTCTTACCTGCCACACCCCGGATAAGGCCTTTCGCGAGAAACATTATGGCTTCCCCGTGCAAAGCGGTTGCGTGCTCTGTCATAATCCTCATAGTGCGGACGGTCAGTCGCTTTTGCGCAGCGTCGTCCATCAACCCATGGTGAAGGGTGAGTGCGGCAGTTGCCATGCGGCGAAGGGTGAGACGATGGCGCTCAAGGACGCCGGCAATGCCAATGCAAATTGTCTGACCTGTCATAGTGGGCTTGACGATAAGAAAAAAAAGGTGCATGCGCCGTTTGCCCAGGGGAAATGTCTTGATTGCCATTCGCCCCATGCCAGTGATTACCGGGATATGCTTGCCGTTGCCCCGGAAAAAGCCTGTGTCGGCTGCCACCAGCTAAAAAAGGATGATGTCGCAAAAAGCACCCATGCCCCATACACGGATGGGCGGTGTCTTTCCTGTCATGTGGGACATGCCGCAGAGAGTGACGCATTGCTGGCCGCCGAGGCCGGAGAGCTCTGTTATTCCTGCCATGACAGCAAAACATTTGGCCGGGGAAGGGGTGCTCATTCACCCGCCTCCCAGGGGAAATGCCTTGATTGCCATAATCCGCACCAAAGCACGGAGAAAAAATTGCTGGTCAAGAACGAAAAAACACTTTGTCTCGCCTGCCATCAGCAAAGCGCCAAGGAAATGGGCAGCTTCAGTCTTCACACACCTTTTGCCGACGGCGACTGCAGCGGCTGCCATGAGCCGCATCAGGGAGAACGGCCAAAACTGTTGAAAGAAACCGAGGCCGGAGGGAAATTGTGTTTTTCCTGTCATCAGACCCTGGAGAAACAGGCTGCGAACGTGACACCACATGAGCCTTTTGCCCGAAAGGATTGCCGATCCTGCCATTCCCCCCATGGGGGAGATTACGCCTTTAATTTAATTGCCGATCCGGGGGAGAAGTGTCTTTCCTGCCATGGCCCCATGGGCCGCAAGATAACGGAGTCCGCTCATGTTCATGCGCCTGTCGGCAGCAAGAATTGCGGGGCTTGTCATGCCGCCCATGGTTCCGCGCAGCCGAAAATCCTGAAAAAAAATCAGCCTGATCTCTGTCTTTCCTGTCATGAGGAAATTTCCAAATATTGGCAGGAAGGCGTTGCCCACCAGCCGGCAAAGGAAAACTGCACCACCTGTCATGATCCCCATGGGTCGGCTACAAAGGGACTCCTGCTGAAAAAAGGCGGAGATCTATGCGCCGAATGCCATACCATCAGTGACGCGCGATTTATCGGCGTTCATCAGGGAATTCGTCCGGGAAGCGATTCCTGTTTGGGCTGCCATGACCCCCATGGCGGCCCGGCCAAGGGATTGTTGTTTCCCGTCAGTCATAATCCTTTTGCCCAGGGCCAGTGTCGTCCATGTCATCCCGGGGAGGGCGGAAAATAATGATATCTCATCTCCGTATTCTGGTTATTTTCTGGCTTGCTGCCTTTCTTTTTCCTGGTCATGCCGCAGCGGAAAACGTCTGCTTCCAGTGTCATAAGAAAGAACAGTTTTCCAATAAAGTTGTTCATCAACCCCTCGCTGCCGGGCAATGCAGCGCTTGCCACAATCCTCATGTCGCCCATTTCAAGGGACTTCTGGATAAAGAGGGTGCCGAACTTTGCTATAGCTGTCATCAGAAGGAAAAAGAATCCTTCAGTCAAGGGACGGTGCATCAGCCGGTGCGCGCGGGCAAGTGTCTGTCCTGTCATGAGCCTCATGCCGGCAGCAGAGCAGCTCTTTTGCGGGACCAACTGACGGAAACCTGTTTCAGCTGCCATGAAAAATTGCCGAAAAAATTCAAACATACCCATACACCCTATGCCCAGGGGCAGTGTTTTGCGTGTCACCGACCGCATCAGTCAAATTACAATCAGCTGTTGAAGGATGAACCGGATAAAGTCTGCCTGTCATGCCACAAGTCCCAGGATATATCTCGGCAACACCCGAATTATCCAGCCCAGGTCGGCAATTGTCTTTCCTGTCACAATCCCCACGGCAGTGATCGCAAGGGGCTGGTGCGCAATGTGTTGCATGCCCCCTTTGCCAAGGGATGCAACGATTGCCATGGAACAGGAGGGCAGCAGGACGGAACCGCTGTCTGTCTTGGTTGTCATGGCGCTGTTGCGGAAAAAATGCACACGCGCCACAGTCATTTAACCGGTGCGGCGGAAAATAAGTGCACCAGTTGTCATTCCCCCCATGCCGCCGATGACGAAAAAATGCTGCATGGCGGACAGGGGCAGGTCTGCCGTAATTGCCACGTGGACTCCATGGCCTACTATGATGCCAAGATGTACCGGCACAGGGATTCCGGGGTGTGTACGGAGTGCCATGATGTGCATGGCTCGAATGAATTGGCAATGCTGAAGGGAGACGGGAATACCGTTTGCACCCGCTGTCATGAAACCCAGGGAAAATTTACCCATCCGGTGGGCGAGAAGGTGCGCGACCCCCGCTCCGATCAGATGGTGAGCTGTGTCAGCTGTCATACCCCGATGGGTTCGGATTTCAAATATCATCTTGTCTTCAGCGGAACAAAAGACCTTTGTGTCCAGTGCCATAAAAAATATTAACGATGGTGACAGGCGGCGGTCAACGCGGTGAAGGACACCCACAATCGTAATCATGAGGGTAATTATATGCAGCATGTGAGTAAAATTTTGAGCGTGACGGCCCTTCTGCTGGTTCTGTCCAACGTTTTTCCCGACTGCGCTGCGCAGGCAGCGGGTCCGTGGTCGTGGAAGTCAACCCTTGACGGCACCGCTTCAGGCCAGGCGATGAAAATGCCGACAGCGCTTTATGTTGATGCCGAGCGTGAACGCTATTATGTGGTGGACAGCGGTGGGAACAGACTCATGTCCTTTGACCGGCAAGGAGCATTTGTCCATTCTTTCGGCGCGGAGGGCAAACTGCAGACTCCATTTGACATGATTCGGGATGAAGGGGATGTCATCTGGGTGGTGGAAAAAGGGCGCAACAGTCTGACAAGTATCGACGTCAAGGCCAAAAACATATCCGTCAATGTGCTGCAGGACAACGGCCGGGTCATGGTGCCGGATCGCATGGACTATCAGGACAGCACTTTCTATGTGCTGGACAAATCCCGTGGGGCCGTGGCGGTGCTGAGCAGAAAATTGCAGGTGGAGCGTTGGTTCGTCTGTGAGGAATGCCGGGGCGGCATCGTTGATTTCAAGTTGACAAAGAACGGCCTGTGGGCGCTGGATCAGCTTGATAAAAAGGTGCAGCGTTTTTCCCGGGATGGAAAACCCGAGAAAGGTTTTTCCGTGGCGCCCCATGTGCAATTCCCCGTTTCCCTGGCCGTGGATCAAGCGGAGAATGTTTATGTGCTGGACCGGCATGGGGCCGGCATCGCTGTTTTCGATGCACAAGGAGTATTTAAATATTCCTTTCTCAGCAAAGGCTGGTCGCGGGGAGAACTTTATTATCCCATTGAGATCCAGTTTGACCCATGGGGGCGTTTGTGCGTGACCGAGGAAGGCAATGGTCGAGTGGAAATTTTCGGCCGCTGATAAAAAAAGGGGTGGGCTATGCAGAAAAGAGAGGCCGCATGTATCTATTTTGTCCTGTCACTCTCCCTGATCCCGGAAGTATGCCTTGCCAAGGTGAGCGGGCAGTGCGGCAACTGCCATACCATGCACAACAGCCAGGACGGCGCGGCGGTGGCCTATGAGGCAAATCTGTCGACTGATTCATGGCAGTCTACCGCGAATCCAAATGAAGCTTTACTGAAAACCAACTGCATCGGCTGCCATCTTGGAGATAACAGTGTCGGTGACCGGGAAATACCCTACGTGCTGCAATTTCAGGAGCCGACATACGGTGACACCGGAACGGAAGGCCACACCCTGGCCGGCGGCAGTTTTTACTGGGTCAGTAGCGGCCAGCACGCCATGGGGCATAATGTGGCCGGGATTGCAGTCCCTGATGCTCGTTTGGGGAATCTTCCTCCGGGTGGGACGGAACTTGCCGGCCAATTAACCTGCGCCGGTTCAGTCGGCTGTCATGGCGACCGGACGAAGACCGGACAGCTTGCGGCCATGTATGGCAGCCACCATGCCAATAATATGACGGCATGGAAAGACGGCACGACCCTGGCGAAAAGTTATCGTTTTCTCCTTTCCGTCCAAGGGCTGGAAGACAGCCAATTCGAGTACCAGCCGACGGTGACCCGGCATAATAAGTATTACGGTGTTGATCGTACCGCGGAAACAGAGGATGGCAGCGGGACCGTCGGGAAACTGTGCGCCCAGTGTCATGGTGATTTCCACCAGGGAAACGGCGAAATCGCATCCGGGGTGTTCGGCAGCGGCGTGTGGCTGCGGCACCCGACCAATTTCGACATGGGCCGCGCTTCCTCTTCAACCGAATACGAAAAATATAACGGAGACGACGGCATCGGTACCGCCCCCTACAGCATCATTTCACCTGTGGCGACTACCAGCACGACAACCACGGTCAACAGTACTGTTTATGAAAATACCGATGATGCGATTGTCATGTGCCTGTCATGCCATCGCGCCCATGGAACAAAATATGGGGGCATGCTTCGCTGGGACTATAAGTCCTGGCCGGCAGCCGGGTATAATGGCTGTGCGGTGTGTCATACGACAAAGGATTGATGATTTTAAAGGGAACAACATGCTCGTTCAATTTCAAAACGTCCATTTCAGAAAGTACAGTTTTCCAACCAATTCGGAATGATGACCATGCGTATACGATTTGATAAATTGATTTCAGTCTTTTTCGCGGTCCTGCTGCCGGCGGTGATTTTGACCATTTCGGCATGCCAACCGGGGGGGAGTGGCGGCTCCAGCAAGAACACCCTCTTCAACCTGCAGGAAAAAAGCGGCGACGCCCGCTTGACCGTTTTTGTTGCGGTAAAGGACCACGAAGGGCCCTCTCTGTGGATGCAAATCAATACCCTTGAGGTGCTTGCCGACGGCAAGTGGTATCCGCTGAGCCTGGCAAGGCAGGAACTGATGAGCCGGGAAATACGCGCCGGCGGACAGATACTGCTGGCACGAGGGGGACTGCCGGCCGGCAGCTATCAGGCCCTGCGGTTTTCCATGGAAAAGGCTGCCATTGACCGTGACGGCAAACAGGTCTTTCTCGCCCTGGACAATCCGGTGACAACGATTCCCTTTCCGGTTGATGTGACACTCGCCAGGGATGACAGTCCCTCTCTTTTTCTGACATGGGATACGGAAAACTCCCTCGACGGCACAGCCCTCCTTCGCCCGCGAATGAACGTTGGTTTGCAGCGTGTTCCCATTGTGACGGATCTTGCCTATGTGACGTGCCCTGATCTGGATACGGTCTATATTATCAGAACGGATACCAATGTTGTCTGCGGTTCCATCGGCATTAGCGGCAATCCCGGCTCAATTGTCGCCAATGTGGCTGGAAACAGGCTTTTTGTCCTGGCGCCGCAGGATTCTGCCGTTAAAGTGCTGGAATTGACATCCAATCGCGAGATTGACCAGATACGCCTGCCGTTTACCATAAAACCGACCTTCATGACGGTTCATTCCGATGGAAAATGGGCCTATTTGCTGGACGAGACCGGCAATAATCTGCTTTCGCTCAATCTGCAGTCCGGCATGATCACAGCCCAGGTACGTTTGGGGGCGCGTCCGAAATATATGCTTTATTCGGAAGAATTGAACCAAATTGTCGTTTCAAGCAGTTACGGCCAGAAGGTATTTTTTCTTGATCCGATAACCCTGACGACGATTGGCACCATCGATACAGGAGGCAGTCCGGAAGGTCTGCTGGTTCACGGCAACAATCTTTATGTTGCCGAAAGCAGCAGCAATGCGGTTTCCGTTTTTGAATTGCCCGGCGGGAGAAGTACGGCGCGTCTTAATGTGGGGAGCAAACCGCGGCGCATTATGTATAATAATAATCAGATTTATGTCGCCAACTTCGGCGCCGGTTCCATTTCGATTCTTCGGCCGGGGCAATTGAGCATGTCCCGCGACATCCGAGTGGGCGGCAGCCCTTTTGCGATGGATGCCGTCCGATCCCGGCAGTGGCTGTATGCCTGTGACACGACAAATGGTACCGTGGTGGTCATTGATCTTTCTTCCAACCGGGTGGCGAAGAGGATTGAGCTTGGCACCGTTCCCGATGGGCTTGTTGTCATCAACTGACCGGAATTTCAATGATGACGGATGTGTGATCGTTTGCTTTGCTTTCCAGATCAATGGTGCCGTTATGGAGTGACACCAGTTCACGACTGACCGTCAGGCCCATGCCCACGCCTTCGGATGCCGGTTTGGTGGAAAAAGAAGGTTCGAATACTTTTGTCACGTTCTCGGCACTGATGCCGATCCCGTAATCGGTGAAGATGAGTTGCAGCATTTTTTTGCCGTTTTTCTCCGTCGATTTTGCGGTGATTTCCAGTTTTTTCCGATCGTCTTTCTGCGGATATCGTTCATTGAGTGCCCTGCGGGCATTGTTTAAGATGTTGAGAAAGACCTGCTGCATCTGGCGGCCGTTGATTCTGCACGGGAGAATGCTCTCCAGGTCTGCCTCGACTTTTGTCCCGTCGATTCTGTAATAGTGGGCCATCAAGGCCAAGGCATTTCGCAGCACGTCACTGATCTGGGCAAGTTCCCGTGAATCGGCATCGTCCTGCCCATAGGCGAGCAGATTCTGGGCGAGGCCTGCTATTTTTTCGCCTTCCATAATAATTTTCTTGAAAAGCTTCTCGCGTTCGATTTCTAAATCAGGATCGCAGGCAGCATCAGCGAGTACTTGCGCATAATTGATGATGCCGTTGCTGAGATTGGCCACTTCATGGGCAACGCCGGTTGACAGCTCACCCAGAATTGCCAGATGGGAAATGCGAACCATCTCCGCCTTTTTGTTCTTTTCCGCCCGCAGTGAATTTTTCAGTGTGGTTATTTCGTGCAGTTCGCGGGTGAGGTCGAATCCGAGGCAGAAAACCGAGTATGATCCGCTGTTGCCGGTGAAGAATTTGATAAAGCCGCAGCGTGCGACAGGCGGCGATTCCTTTTCCGTCGATGCAAGAGAAAGGAGGCATTCCCTGTTTGATTCGGTTAATCGGTCAAGAAGCTGCGCGTCAGTCACATTGCCACCCTGAAAATCAGCCGGCAGGACAAACAATTCACGCCAGTTGCGGCCCACGGTGTCGTTGGGGTCAAGGTGAAATTTGTCGAAGATTCCAGGTGTTATGTCAATAATATCGCCACGGCTGGAAATATTTACGACAAACCCGTTGATTGCGGCGACAAGCTGTACAGCCGCGTCGCTTCTTTTTTGTATTTCAATACGCAGATCATGCACTTGACCGACCAGATCCGTGTAGACATCGGTCAATTCGGCTATTTCGCGGGATGGATTGCTGACCTGCAAGGTGAAGTCCCGTCCTATGGTGCCCTGGGTGCCGTGTCTGACCAGCTGCAGCACCGGCAGGATCAGTTGCCGGTGGAAAAGCATCAGCACCGTGACCAGCATAAAGACGACAAAGGCGGTGGAGCCGATGATGATATTCTGAAAACCGATAAGGCGCTGTTTCGCGTTGTTGACCAGCAGGCGGTCGAAAAGGATAAGCCGTTCCCCAAGGGTTCGCATCTCTCTGTTTAAGTTACGGATACTTTCAGCCTCGTTGTTGCCTGCTTCTATCTTGCGAAGGAGAAGAATGATGCCGGGCAGGTCAATGCTGTTTAAAAAGGTGAGTTTGTATTCGTCGCTTATGTTTCTGTCGGCAAGTATTTCACTGAGATTGCTGTTGAGTTTTTCCATCTCATCCGAAATACCGCTCAGTTTGAGCTGTGTGCAGTCAAGCAGGGCATCGGCGACATGTTCCCTGATAATGGAAAATTGGAAAATGAGGCTTTCCGTCCGGGAGATTATCGACTCATGCTGATGATAGAGCTGATACTGGCGAATGCCCAGACTGAGCAGAGCAACAAGCGCGATCATCACAATCAGATAAACGGAATATATGGTTTTCTTCAGTGGCAGTGCCATGTTCAGCCCGGGGGAAACCGGGCGGAGAAAAATCTCCGCCCGTTTAGCGTGGATGTATCGATAAGAGGAATCCGTTTATCTTATTTTGAGTCCCCCTTCCAGGTATAGAGAATAGGCAGTCGGTACAAAACGGCCCGGTAGACGACAATGTAGGTTGCATAAACCATAATGGCGATAATTGCTTCACGCCAGTGAGGTATTTCCTGATACAAGTTCCAGTTGAAAGCAATAAGTGCTGTGTTTAATCTGTTGAGGGCAATGCCGAAGACCGCGAAAAAGGCAGCGAGTCGGGCGAGCCCCGCACGATTTGACCTGATGGCGGTGGTGAAAAGGGCCAAAGGAATAATAGCGCCGAAGGTTATCTCAAAGAGATACCATTGCCCCCAGCCGGTCAACAGGTAGCCCCAGTTGTTGTCATGGGCCAGGGCGATGAATTTGATGACCAGATAGGTGATGAGGGCGAGGGACGCGCCTTTGGAAATTCCCAAGGTGCAACGGTCGAGACTCTCCAGAAAGGTTTTGTCGCAGCGCCATTTCAGGAACCATTTGCTCAGGGTGCTGACGACGATCAGCATGGAAAGCCCGGCAAAAATAGATGAACAGAAGAAATGGAACCATTGAAAGGCTGACGAAAACCAGAGAGGATGAACCTTGCCGGGGGCATAGGTGAAGAGTGCGCCCAGGGCTCCCTGATGCAGGGTGGAGAGGATGATGCCGGCTATGGTCAAACCGAGGACGATGCTTTTGATGAATTTTTTCGGCTTGATCCAGCCCATGAATTCACTGGCAGCGGGGACGAGTTCCGCGATCTGTACTGAAAGATAGGTGGCGACATGCCAGGCGACAAGAAAGAGTACAGCCGCCGGGCCGAGGGAAACAAACATCGGATAAACGAGACGCCACGGCTGGCCGAGGTCGACCTGAAGAAAGACGACGGCAAAGAAGTAGCCGAGAAGACCATTCAGAAGTCCAAGTCGTTCGATTGGCTTAAAGTCCTTCCGGCCGAAAAGTTCCACCGTGGTGCCGAGCATGAAGCCCGAAGCGGAAAGGGGCACCATGACAAACAGTCCCCATCCAAGAAAAAGACCCCAGGGATAATCGTAAGATGAGTGGGTTGCCCAGCCGAGTCCGAAAATAAAACGTCCGATGGTTAAGGGGAGACCGACAGCATAGATAACCGCAAGAATCCAGTTGAAAGGGTTGCGAATGAGTTGCGCCATGTACTCACTCGGTGAGAGGCCGAGAAGAAGTTTTTCCTTAAAGGTCCACGGGTTGTTGGTTTTTGGTTTTATAAGAGTATCAATAGGCTGAAAGCCTTCCGCCTGCAAGTTTTTCATATTTTTCCCTCCTGTTTACGCCTTGTTCGACTCATCTTTGTTTGCCTGTTTCCTGGTTGCCAGGAGATGAAAGCCTGTAAAAAGTGCAGGCCAGATTGTCAGCACCATCGGAACTATGGCAAGGAAATCCTTGACATAATTGATAATAGGCTGTGGGCCGAGATGTGTGTTGAAACCGATTTCTTCAAAAGGCACATCGGAAAGATACATCCAGGAGGTGCCGCCGACCTCGGTTTCCCCATAAACGTGATTGACATATTTTCCAGGCTTTGCATCGATCATTTTATGGGCAAGGGAAATAAGATCCTTTCTTTTGCCGAAAGTCATGACTCCTTGCGGACATGCCTCGACACAAGCCGGAGGACGACCGAACTTGAGGCGGGTGTCGTAACACATGATGCATTTTTTCACGACAGGGTTTATGGCGCTGGAATAACTGTAGGTTGGCACATAGAAAGGGCAGGCAATCATGCAGGTTCGGCAGCCGACACACACCTTGGGGTTGTAAATTACCGCTCCTTCCGGGGTTTTTGTGTAGGCATTGACGAAACAGGATGTGAGACATGCCGGTTCGTTGCAATGGTTGCACTGGAATTTTCTGTAGAGGGGTTTTTCCCGGCCCTCGACTTCGTAACGATTCACAATGGTATACTCTTTTTCCGTCGTCCTGCGGGGCAGTCCGCCATGACGATGCTCGTCAAAGACGGAGTAATCGTCAAATGGTTTGTCCGGCTCCGGCAAGCCCTGTTCTTTGTTGCATGCCGCCTCACATGTTCGGCAACCGACGCATTTCGTCAGATCGACAAGCACACCCATGCTGTCGGCATACCCGCCAAAAGTTCCGGCAGCGGCATCGGCCTTTTCTGTTTTCGCTGTTGCGGCAACCGCCAGACCGCCTGCCAGGCTGCCCTTTATAAAATTTCTTCTGTTGATACTTTTCATATTTTCACCTATGGGTTAAAGCAGTTGTGGTGCAATCTCAGTGGTGGCCGGTTTCTTTTCCTGGCTTGGGCGCATATTTGCCTGTATTGTAATACTTTTCGCCTTTGTCAGTCATTGTGTGGCAATCCTGACATCCAAGAGGTCCGCCAACTTCGCTGTGGCACCCGAGACAGTTTTGATGCAAGGCGGCCATCAGTCCCGGCTTTTCCTTATGGTGAAGGTAAGGGGTGTTGGCTGTTTTTTCGAGGTTCGCCGAGGTGAAGGGTTCCGCTTCATGACAGCTGCTACATGCTGCGGATTCAGCTTCTCCGCTATTTTTGTGGCAGGGGATACAGTTAGGGTCCTGCGTCGGAGTGCCGGCCGTATGATGATGACATGCCGCACAGTTATCCGATGCTGCCTCAATGTGCATGTCATGATCAAAGCTAACTCCCTCATAGAGATTGGAAAGGCTGCTTAGTTCAAATACCTCTCCGACGGCGTTCAGTGGTTGGGTGAATGGTGATGCCATTGCTATTATTGCAGCAAGGCCGATTAGTTTTCCTCGTTTCAAACTCATTTCCTCTCTCCTTTTCAAAGTGAATGAAAAAGTCAGGCTCTCAGGGAAAAAGCTTTTTATAAGCTCTTTTTTGGTGTGAGCGGCCGGATTTTACCAGTACTATGACTTGGCATCACCTTGTGCATAAAAAATGCCAATAGAAACAACACATATGATGGTAAAAAATCGAACAGTTGCGTTGTGGACCAAAAAAAGCGAAAAATAATGAATGAGTTCTCATTTGTGGTTTCCGGTGCAACATAAATGTGTTGCACAAAGTGTTGCACGCCACACATTTGATGCGACATATGTGTGGCGTTACAACGCATGTGTTTCAATGCGTTTCCGGCGCAGCATTTCTTCGTTGAGTTTGCTGATTTCCTTGCATTTCAAGATGATGTTGACTTCTTCTGCATCAATTGTTTCAGATTCCAGGAGTATTTCCGCCAGTTTGTGCAGATAGGCGATTTTCCCTTCAAGGATGATCATTGTTTCCTGGTAACATTCTTCTATAAGTGCGTTTATTTCCGTATCAATCGCCTGGGCCGTGCTTTCACTGTATGATCGTTTTGTGGTGCCTGTTTGCAGAAAACTTTCATCTGAGACAACATAGGCGCGGGGTCCGAGGAGATCACTCATACCCCATTCGCACACCATCTTGGTGACGATGTTTGTGGCGGACTGCAGATCGTTGCTGGCACCTGTGGTAAACTCATTAAATATGATTTCTTCCGCCGTTCTGCCGCCCAGCAGGGTCATGACCCTGCTGCGCAAATATTCACGCGAATAGGCATGACGATCATCCAACGGGACTTGTTGCGTCACTCCCAGGGCGCGGCCTCGGGGTATAATGGTAATTTTGTGGACAGGATCGGCTTCAGGAAGCAAATGGGCTACGATCGCATGTCCAGCCTCATGGTAGGCGGTCACCTTTCTTTCCTGCTGGCTGATGACCATTCCTTTTCGTTCCGCACCCATGAGAATTTTGTCCTTTGCTTCCTCAATGTCGCTCATTTCGATGGCGGACTTGTTTTTTCGTGCTGCCATCAGCGCTGATTCGTTCATCAGGTTGGCCAGTTCGGCACCGGTAAATCCCGGGGTGTTTTTTGCAACTTGATCAAGATGTGTTTCGGAGCTCATTTTCAGTTTCTTGGCATGCACTTCGAGGATTTTTTCTCTTCCCCTGACGTCGGGAGGCAGGATGTTAACCTGACGATCAAACCGTCCGGGCCGTAAAAGAGCGGGGTCCAAGACATCAGGTCTATTGGTTGCTGCGACAATGATAACGGTTTCACCGGATTTGAACCCATCCATCTCAACCAGCAGGGCGTTTAATGTTTGTTCCCGTTCGTCTTGCCCTCCTTGTGAGCCTGCTGCGCCACGACTCCTGCCGACAGCATCAATTTCATCAATGAAGATGATGCAAGGGGCATTTTTTTTTGCCTGATCAAACAGATTTCGCACCCGGGAAGCACCAACACCGACAAACATTTCGACAAAATCCGAGCCGCTCATGCTGTAAAACGGAACGCCGGCTTCCCCGGCAATGGCTTTGGCCAGCAATGTTTTTCCCGTTCCCGGCGGCCCTTGAAGCAAAACGCCCTTGGGGATTCTGCCGCCTAATTTGGTGAATTTGTCCGAGTTTTTAAGAAATTCGACTGTTTCGATGAGTTCTTCCTTCGCCTCGGGGATACCGGCGACATCGTTGAAGGTGATCTGCTGATGCTTTTCCGGGGTTATCTGCTGTTTGCTTTTGTTGAATGCGCCGCCTTTTTGCTGTCTGGCCATAAAATACATCCAACCACCCATGATGATAAAAAAGAGCAGCGGCGACGAGGTCAAGGAGGATTTGTCCCAGTATGGTCGGGTGGATATGATGACGTTTTTTTGTTCTATTTTTGGTAAAATCGTACTGATATCAGGTGCATAAGTCTGAAATTGACGCTCGAATTTGTCGGTTGCCTCAATTGTGCCGCCTTCAATCGTCACCTTGGTGATTTCATTGTCGGCAAGTTGAGCGACAAAGGTTGAGTAGTCAACATAAGGCAGTTTTTTTTCGGCCTTCCAGAAATTGAGGCCGATTACTAAAATTACCGCCAGAATTGACAGTATGAGGAAATTGCGAAAAGTAAACTTCATTGTCACCTCCGCTGTTATTTGTTGTGGGGAGGAAGGGGAAAATTGGCTTCAATGACCACTCCTGCAAGCTTCGCGCCTTCAGAAGTAATGAGGTCGGTTGTTTTAAGGGTGCGGTAAGGAAACCCGAAAGGGAAAGAATTTCGGCTCAAGAAAACACGAATGGCATTCTTCTGTGAAGACATAAAGAAAGAACCCGGAGGCGGTTTCAAAACCTTTTTGGAGTGAAAATTAAAAAAAATCAGGGCGTTATGTCAAGTTGGCCGAGGTCGATGTTGAATTGGCGTATTTTCCTGTAAAGCGTGCTTCTGTCAATGCCGAGGATGCGGGCGGCTTGTGCTTTGTTCCCGTATGTCAGTTTTAAGGTGGTAAGAATTCTTTCTTCCTCGTTTTCGTCATCATTCAGCAGGGATTGTTCGGTGGATACCTGGGGAAGAGAATCCCTGCTCTGGGATTTGATATTGTCCAAATCCTGCAATTCAAGGGGAAGATTGGCCAGAGTAATTGTCCCGCCGGAACAGAGCACACAGGCCCGTTCCACAACATGTTCGAGTTCCCGCACATTGCCCGGCCAGTTGTGTCTGGTCAGTTGGCCGAGAGCCTGGTCGGAAATGCCGTGAATCGGTTTTTCCAGCCGTTTGCCGAAGCGATCGATGAATTTTTTTACCAGCAGAGGAATATCCTCATAGCGTTCGCGTAAGGGCGGCAGGACAATATCCACCACCTTGAGCCGGTAATAGAGGTCTTCCCTGAATTTACCGGCGACTACCTGGGCTTTCAGGTCGGCGTTGGTTGCGGTAATAACCCTGACGTCAACCTTGATGGGCCTGTCTTCCCCCACCGGGTAGAATGTACGTTCCTGGAGGAAGCGCAGGAGTCGAAGCTGCATCATCGAAGATATGTCGCCGATTTCATCAAGAAAAAGGGTGCCTCCGTCCGCCGAAAGGATGCGGCCTTTTCTGTCCCGGTCAGCACCGGTAAAGGAGCCTTTTTTGTGGCCGAACAATTCGCTTTCCAGGAGATTTTCGGGGATGGCCGTGCAGTCAACCTTCACCATGGGCATGTCTTTTCTTGGGCTTTCCGCATGCAGCGCTTCGGCCACAAGCTCTTTGCCGGTACCGCTTTCCCCGGTGATGAGAACGGTTGTGTCCACCTTGCCGACATTCTCGACAAGGGTATAGACGGTTTGCATCGCCCGGCTGGTGCCGATCAAGCGATGCAAACCGGTCCTCCTTTCCCGCTGTTCAAGGGCTTCAAGGCGGCTTACATCACGCGCCACCAGGACAACGCCGAGGAATTCGCCTTCGGAAGTCAGGAGCGGCGCGGCACTCACCCTGAAGACCGTAACTCCATGTCCTTCGAGCACGAATTCGACTCTGTGTTCAGCGACCTCGAGTTCATTTTCAAGTACCGTGCGGGCGTCAAAGGCAAAGATTTCGGAAAAGCAGGGCAATTCGTCAATTCGTCCGGCTGCCTTGGCGTTGGGATTGGTTTTTTCCAGCCATTTGCGGGCCTCCGTGTTCATGTCGATGATCATCATTTCGGCGTCAACTGTGACGACGAGATCCTTGATGCTGCGAAAAACAGTTTCCAGGTAGTGCTGATAACGCTGTTTTTCCAAAAAAAGCCTTTCATTTTCCTTGTGGAGGGCAAATTGCTGCAGGGCCATTCTGGCAGTGCGGAGCAGATTGTCTTTTTTGACAGGTTTTGCCAGATAGTCAAAGGCGCCGAGTCGGACGGCTTCGGCCGCGGAGTTGATGTTGGGGTATCCCGTGACCATGACCACCGGACATTTCTTGCCCATTTCCTTGACCTGTCTGAGTAGATCGATTCCTGACGACCCTTCCATGACAATATCGCTGACAATGAGATCAAAATGCTGTTTTTGCAATAATTGCAATGCTTCGTCATAGGAGGATGCAGTAGAAACAGGCCCGTATCCCTCCCGGCTGAGGAACATTTTAAATGTCAGTCGTAAACTTTCCTCATCGTCAACAACTAAAATGGCGCTGTTTTTTTTGGCCACTTCGTCCAGGGCAATTCTGTCATTGCTGTCCATCATGTTCAGGCACCTGTGTAAGCGGGCAGATCCACCAAGATATTGGTGAATTGTCCGGGTTCGCTTTTGATATGCAAATAGCCGTTAAAGTTTTTGATAAGTCCTTGACTGATACTGAGTCCGAGCCCGGTTCCTTCACCGGATTTTTTTGTCGAAAAAAACGGATTGCAAACAAACTCAATTATTTCAGCGGGGATGCCGGGGCCATTGTCCTTGATTGAAATTCGCACGTATGTCTTTCCGGCTATATCCTGTGTGCTGACGGATATTGTAAGCACTTTGTTCTTGTGTTTGCCGCGGTATTTTTCATTTAATGCGTAACGCGCGTTACTGAGCAGATTAATAAAAACCTGTTCCAGCTGTTGGGGATGGACCCAGACGGTTGGAACATCTGTTGGGATATCTTTAGCAATAGTTATGCCATCTTTGATAAGTTGATGGCGGACCAGGGAAAGAGAATTTTCTATGACCTCGGGAACAAACGATTCGGTAAAAGGTTGGCTGTCTTCATCTCCCTGGCGGGCAAAGGAGAGAAGTTTGCTGACAATATCGGCAATCCTTTCACCTTCGCTGATAACGCGGTTTAAAATTGGGCGGATTGATTCACGCTGGCCGATGTCATCAAGCAGAATCTGGGCATAATTGATAATGCCGTTGATGGGGTTGTTGATTTCATGCGCCACCCCGGCGGCCAGTTCGCCGATGGAGGCAAGCTGGCTGGTTCTGATTTTTTTGGCCTGATAGGCTTTTTCCTCCGTGATGTCGTTGAAGAGAATGAGGCATTTCGTTTTTCCGTCAATATCCTGAAAAGGGGCATAGCTCTGGCTGAAATAGCGGTTGTTGCTCATCAGTTCTTCCGCCCGCTGGACCTGGCCTGTTTTGACGGCTTCCTCCATGAGACAGTGTTCGCAAGGGCGGTTGCGATGCTTGTAAACCTCGTAACAGCGGCGACCGATGGTGTCACCGAGCAGCTCAAGCAGGACATCATTTTGAAACTCTATCGTGAAATCGGTGTTGAGAATATGCATTCCCTGTTTCATCGCCATAAGCATGGAATGCAATTTATCCCGTTCCGCCCGGAGAATTTTTTCAATTTCCTGGCGGCGGGTAATCTGTTCGGCGAGAATATTATTGCTTTTCAACAGTTCCTCGGTGCGATCGTAGACCCGTTGCTCCAACTCGTAATGGCCTTTTTCAAGGATGTCGGCATATTTGTTTCTGTCCGTGACATCGCGGAATGATTCAACGATTCCGAGGAATTCGCCGTCTCTGCTGTTAAGCGGAGAGGCCTGAACCTCGAAAAAACGGGTAGCGCCATTGGCCAGGGTATACTCGATTTCAATGGTTGCCGTGGTATCGCTTTCCAATACCATGATGAGCGGGCACGTTCTTCCTGCTTTGGCGCAGGGCTGGTCGGAGTCAAAGATCAACTTGTAGCAGAAGGGCTCCGTGGCATGAACGCAGGCATTGTCACGGGCGAAATTGCAGGCGGCCCGGTTGGCGAATTTTACCCGAAAGTCCGTGCCGATAACAATAATCGGATCAACTACTTCATCGATGATTGATGAAAGGAACTGATATTGTTTGTTCAGGGAAACCCAGAGATCCTGTTCGTGGTGGGGGTCAAAAACCTTTTCTCCATTGCTGGCGATCGGCAGTTTCATGTTTTGCTCCTGCTGTTATTCAACTAACCGGAAGTTCGATAATCACACTGGTGAATTCCCCGATCCTGCTTTCAATATGCATCTGTCCCTTGAAGCCTTTGATAAGCCCTTGGCTGATGCTTAAACCCAAACCTGTTCCTTCCCCTGGTTTTTTCGTGGAAAAAAAGGGGTTGAAAACCATGTTGATCGCTCCTGCTTCAATGCCGGTTCCATGATCGGTGAAAATTATTTTGACGATGGGTCCGGTTGGTGAATCCGTCAAATCCGCACTGACCTCGAGAATTTTATCGGGATCAAGGCGTTTATATTTCTCGTTCAACGCATGCCGGGCATTGCTGAGAAGGTTGACGAAAACCTGCTGCAACTGGTGGGGGTGAAGGGAGAGAAGAGGGATTTCCGGCGGTATGGAAACGCGGATGATAATTCCATCCTTGGCAAATTGATGATGAAAAAGACTAAATGAGTCTTCCAGGATATGCCGGATGTCGACCTTGTCAAAAAGATAATTGTCGTCATCCCGTTGTCGGGCAAAGGCGAGAAGCTTGCTGACAATGTCCGCTACCCTTTCTCCTTCATTGATCAACCGCTTGAGGAGGGCGTTTCGTGATTCGTTGGGATCTGCGTCATCAATCAGCAGTTGCGCGTAATTGATGATGCCGTTGATCGGGTTGTTTATCTCGTGGGCCACGCCGGCGGCCAATTCGCCGATGGAGGCGAGCTGCGCGGTGCGCATGTCTTTTGCCCGGTTTACTTTTTCCACGGTGACGTCCTGGAGAAGAACCAGACATTTGGTCTGGCCGTCTATATCGCGGAAGGGTGCGTAGCTCTGGCTGTAATGTCGGTTGTGAAAAATAATGTCGTCGGCGTGTTCTATCTGGTTGTTTTTGATGACACTGTGCATTCTGCAGTTGGTGCAGGGCTCATCACGCTGTTTGTAGACGCTATAACATTTCGCGCCGATCTGGTCGCCGAATATGCTTTTCAGGACATCATTTTGAAACTCAATTTCATAGCCGGCATTCAGGATGTGCAATCCATGGCGGGTGGCGGTGATCATACCGTGGAATTTGTCTCTTTCCGCCCGCAACATGGTTGCCATGTTTTTTCTTTCGGTTATGTCTTCGAAGGATTCAATGCCGCCGATGACGTTGCCCTGTGGATCATGCAGCAGATTGGAGCTTTTGGTGATTATCAGTCTGCGGCCGTCTTTGGTTACCAAACTGCACTCGTGGCTGATGATGGGTTTTTTGATGTCATCGGAAAAGAGCTTGCATTTTTCCGAACAGAAAATGTCACATTTCCTGCCCCTGATTTCATCATAGCTGTAACCCGTGATTTCTTCGGTTTTGTTGTTCCATGATGTGACATACCGTTCTGTGTTGACGGTAAAAATGGCGCAAGGTGACACCTGGTAGATCAGTTCTGCCTGCTCTTTTGCCCAGCGCAGCCGCGCTTCTGTTTCCTGGCGCTCCTTTATTTCCTGCCGCAGGGCCTGGTTCAAATCAATGAGTTCGGAGGTTCTTTCCTGCACCCGCAGTTCAAGAAAATCATGACCGCTTTCCAGCATTTTCTGGTCAACACGGTGCTGAGTAACGTCGCGAATTGTCGAGACAATGCCGAGCAACTTCTTTTCATGGTTCCAGATCGGGGAACCAAGAATTTCAAAAACTTTCTTTTCGCCGTTTTTATAATCAACTGCATGGTCAACCGTGACAGGGGTTCCTTGCTCCATGACTTTTTTGAGCAGACAGTTCTGCCCGCTTTGTTCGCAATGGACATCGGAGTTGAAAAGAAGCTTGTGGCAGAATATGCCGGTTGACGTGCAGGAGGGGACGGATCCGGAAACTTGATACGCGGCCTTATTGGCGTATTTGACATTAAAATCGGTATCAATGACAATGACGGGCTCGCTCAAATCATCGATGAAAGATTTAAAAAAATCGCATCGTTGCGTCCAGTCGAAATCATCGTTGAGCGGAGGAGGCTTTTTCGTCTCCATCTGGTCGACGAGTTGCTGTAGCCTGGCTAATTCCTCGAGGAGTTGATTTTTCGTTTTTTTGCTTTCGGGCATTGGCTGGCCTTTTGTCACAGGTCAATTTTCATGTTTGCCGTTCCATTGTTCCGGGAACACGCCTCTTTATAAAAAACGACATATGGAATGTGTAAAGCAATTTTTTTGCCATAAAAATGTGCGCATGTTTTTTTGACTGCGCCGATACCGGGGAAAAATTGTAATGGGTGAAAATATCAAAGATCCGTACAAACACCAAAGCTGGCGGGATTGCCCTTGAATGTCACGTGCTTGATTCGCAGGTTGAGCCAGGCTTCAGTTCCGTCTTTTTTGACGATCATGACTTCATACTGTTCAGGCGGAGCGCCGACTTTTTGGGATTCCATGATTTTGGTGCGCAGGGCGATACGGTAGTCGGCATGGAAGATATCCCACCAGTTCATGGCAAACAGTTCCTCCGAGTTGTAACCGGTGATCAATTCCATGACGGAATTAACATAGATCAATTTGGGCCCCTGACTGATGAAAAGTCCTGAGCGGGTAAATTCGGCGATGGTGCGCAGCCTGATCTCTTTTTCCTTCAGTTCCTGCTGGCTTTTGTCTATGGAGTCAAGCATTTCATTGATGGAAAAAGAAAGGCTCGCCAGTTCGTCCTTGCCGGCAACCTGAACCCGGGAAGCGGTCTGCGCGGTTTTGCTGATCCTGATCACGTCATGGTTGAGCCGCGTCAGTCTTTTCAGGATGAGTCTGTCCAGAATAAGAAAGAATGCCAGGCAAAAGCTCAAGCTTGTCACGATGGAGGTCCAAAGCAGATAATTGAGGGTGCGGTGCCCCTGGATATGAATTTCCCGGGTGAGATCAAGCCGGAGCAGAAAAAGGGGATGGCCAAAGACGTCGGGCAAAACGGTGTAGCCGGCAATATTTTCTGGGCCGATGGGCTTGACGATGGATTTCCCCGGCTCTTTCAGCAGGGTATCGAGAATTTCGAAGGAATCAGGGTGAGGAAGAGGGGCATTCACATGATGTACGCTGAAATTGAGGCTGGTGACGGATTTGATCGTTTCAATTCGCTGATCGGTCAATACCCGCATCATGATCAAGGTTCCTGCCGGTGGTCCTTCTCCATTGCTGCGCAATATCGGGCGGGCGGAAAGCATGAGCGGCATGTCGGCCAGCATGACAAGCCCCGTGTGGTGGCTGTTCGCGGCAGGGTGATGAAAAAGCTCTTTTTTTTCCGCAAGCTGAGAAAGAAGCTGGGAGGGGACGGGAATTAAATCATCCAGTGCGGCGTCATAATAGGAACCATGCACCAGTTTCCCCTCAAGGTCAAAATAAAGAAGAAATTCGATTTTGGCGCTGGAGGAAAAAGTGTCGGAGACAATGTTTGTTTCCTCATATTCCTTATTGAGGTTGTGAATGTAATCATATGTATCGTCCCAGCTTGCCCAGTCATGGGTTATGGTGTCAAGTGCCCGTGTCTGCTCCTGCATGGTGGCTTTGGCCCGGGCAATGTTGTTGCGCACAAAATTTTCTTCGATCCGGTCAAAGTTGGTCAGGACGATATTGAGAAAGAGAAAATAAAAGAACAGGGTCAGGCCCAGGGAAAGGATACCTATGCTGACCAGGACTTTTTTGCGGATACTCATTGGCACCCCCGCCGGCAATAAGTGATCAAGGAGAAAGATAAAAAAGATGAGGGGACTCTACCCTCCCCGGTAATTTTTGTCCAGCAGGTCTTGCTTGGAAAAAAGTGCCTGTCCGGCGGCTGTATTTGATTAGAGCTTGGCGCTTTCGACGGGTGTTTCGTCAAGGGGGGTGAAAGAAGGGGTTTCTTCCGGAAGATCCTCCAGCTGTCGGTTAAATTCACTCTCCAGGTTGTAACGGGTGATTTTTCTGCGCAACGTGTCTTTGGAGATGCCCAATTCCCGGCAGGTTGCCATCCGTTTCCACTGGTTCCGTTCAAGAGCCATGTAGATGGCCTGTTTTTCTATATCCGACAGGGTCTGCAGCTGGGAGGAATCATTTTCTTCCCCGGTTTTGATAACCGGGATATTAAAAGGTTCCGGCAGGTGCTCCGGCAGGATGAACCCCCCGGGGCAGAGAATAAAGGCGTATTCAATGATGTTTTCAAGCTCCCGGATGTTGCCCGGATAATCGTGGCGCATGAGAACGTTGAGCGCGGCGCTTGATATGCCGACGATGTCTTTTCCCTGCTGGGCGCTGTAACGTTTGATAAAATGATCGATCAACAGAGGAATGTCTTCCATTCGTTCCCGCAAGGGAGGCAATTGGATTTTCACCACATTCAGGCGATAAAAAAGGTCTTCCCTGAAGATTCCTTTGGCGACGGATTCCTGAAGGTCGCGGTTGGTGGCCGTGATGATACGGACATCCGCCTTGACCGGAACGTTGGAGCCCAGGGGTTCGTATACCCTGTTCTGCAGCACCCTGAGCAGTTTGACCTGTAAGGACTGGGGAATATCCCCGATTTCGTCAAGGAACAGCGTCCCTTGCTCCGCTGCCGCGAAACGTCCGGCCTTGTCGTGTTTGGCGTCGGTAAAGGCGCCGGCCTTGTAACCAAAAAGCTCCGATTCGAGCAGGGTGTCAGGCAGGGCTCCGCAGTTGACGGCAACGAAAGGTTTGTCGCTGCGGCTGCTGGCGTGATAGATGGCCCGTGCCACCAGCTCCTTGCCGGTTCCGCTTTCGCCGAGAATGAGCACCGTGCTCGGACTGCGGGCGATTTCCGTCAGAATTTTGAAGATTCTCTGCATGGCCGGGCTTTTGCTGATAATCTCGTCAAAGGTGTAGCTTTTGCTCAGTTGTTTCTGCAGCAGGGTGATGGCGGACAGATCGCGGAATGTTTCAACGCCGCCGATGATATTCCCTTCGTGATCGGTCAACGGAGACGCCGTAATACTTATGGGAATGCGGGTGCCGTCAATATTGGCGATGGTAATGGAGCGATTGGTGACCGGTTTGCCGCTGTAAAGGCTCTGGGCGATTGCGCAGCTTTTGCCGCAGATGCTCGAGTGAAAAACGTCGCCGCAAAATTGTCCGATGGCCTCCGCCTTCTTCCAGCCGGTAATGGACTCTGCCGCGGCATTAAAGGAGGTTATTTTCCAGTTGCGGTCGACGGTGAAGACGCCGTCGCCGATACTGTCGATGACGAGCCGGGTGCACATGGAACTTGATGAGGCATCCTGGAAGGTGACAATGGCGCCGGAAGGATTTCCTTCCTTGTCCGGAATGGGAACTGCGGTTGCAAGCACCGCCGTCAGGTGGCCGGTTGTCGTGTTTTCAATAACCAGATTAAAGTCGGTGACAATTTTGCCGGCGGAGATGGACGGGCAGAGCGAGGAAAAGAGTTCGGCGAATCGTTTGTCGTTGCCGAAAATGTCGTGGCAGCTCTTGCCTAAGATATCTTTGGCCTGAAGTCCGAAGATATCTTCCGCCGCTTTGTTGAATGACGTGAGTTCCCAGGCGGAGTTTACCGTGAATATGGCATCGCAGACCTTGGGGTTTTTGGCTTTCTTTGGTGCATTCACAGTGGGCGTCTCGCGGATTGTGATGGACTCCTGAGAATACTCATAATTATATATCAAAATCTATACCACGGAATGGGATGTCTGCAAATGCGGCAAATTGACGCAATGGACGCAAAATTAGCCTTTGCAACTTTATGGGAAAGTTCTATCATGATGAAAATGAGAAGGGAAACCGTTTGATGGCGGACTCCGACAAATCAGCGAGAAGGATGTCGAGACGGCTCTTGTCCATTGATGTTTGCTTTTGCAATAATTTTCAGAGGAAAGAGGAGGTGTGGGATGGATGAGGTCAATCAGATAGTAAGCGCCATATCTCTCAGCATGGGGGCGGCCTGGGCAAGTGGAATCAATCTGTATGCGACCATTCTGACCCTCGGGGTGCTCGGGGCGACCGGAAACATGGTTTTGCCGCCGGATCTGCAGGTGCTGACCAATCCTCTGGTGCTGGGTGCGGCGGGGCTCATGTTCGTGGTCGAATTTGTGGCGGACAAGATGCCCGGTGTCGACACCGGCTGGGATTCAATCCATACCTTCATCCGCATTCCGGCAGGGGCGATGCTGGCCGCGAGCAGCCTTGGCGAGGTCAACACCGCGGTGACGGTCGCGGCGGCGATCCTGGGCGGCACCCTGGCGGCGGGCAGTCATGCAACCAAGGCGGGAACGCGGGTGCTGATCAATACCTCTCCCGAACCCTTCAGCAACTGGTTTGCTTCCCTGGCGGAGGATATTGCCGTTATTGCCGGGATCTGGGCGGCACTGGCGCATCCTTATGTGTTTCTTGTTGTGCTGCTTGTCGTGATTGCCCTCATGATATGGTTTCTGCCGAAGTTGTGGAGTGGGATCAAAAAAGTCTTTGCCGCGCTTGGCCGTTTTTTCACGGGCAACAACACTGCCCGTGAAAAAGATTTTGAAAAGGGGCCGTAGTTTCCTTTTTTATGTTATAGTGGCGGCGCGCTGGAAGGTGATTGACAGGAATTTCGCCGCCAGTTCAACTGCAACCCTTTCACATCAAGTTTTTAGAAGGAGAAATTCATGTCAGCTGTAAAAAAAGGCGATAGCGTCAGGATTCACTACACCGGCACACTTCAGGACGGAACTGTTTTCGACTCGTCGGCCAACCGGGAGCCTTTGGCTTTTACCCTGGGCGCCGGCCAGGTGATTCCCGGCTTTGAGGATGCGGTCATGGGGATGAAGCAGGGAGAGTCCAAAAAGGTTACCATCCCGGTTGAAAAAGCCTATGGTCCTCGGAATGAGGAATTGATTATGCCCTTTCCGCGGAATCAGGTGCCGCCGGATCTGGATCCCCAGGTTGGCCAGAATCTGCAGCTCGGCGGCCCCAATGGCGAGCCGATCATGGTGTCGGTTGCCGAGATCACGGACGAACACATTATTTTAGACGCCAATCCGCCGTTGGCCGGAAAAGAGCTGACCTTCGACATTGAGCTCGTGGCCATCGGGTAAAACCCTTCGATACACAAGGTCTGCTGCGCAAGGCGTCTCATCGGTAAAAAACGGTGGGGCGCTTTTTATTTTGTGATCAGCGCGGAGTGTCAGCACCTACAAACCGAGATAAAGCGACCCGAGAATGATGATTCCGGAGAAAAGAGGAACAGCGAGGCAGGAAGCGACGGTTTCCTGGAGCGGGAAATTAAAATCAAACAGGCGGACGCAGAAGATCCCGATGCAAAGCAGCAGCAGGGGGAGAGTCATGATCAGCCCCAAGTCCGTCCAGAGATTGGCCCCCAGGTCAAAGTAGAGAAAGAGCGCCCCGATAAAAACAAGACTGATCAACAGTTTACTCGCCTCAAGCAAAAATTTGGCAACCAGATACATGACGGAGTGCAGTCCCAAAATGTCCAGCAGATAGATGAGGCCGTAAAAAACAGCCCCCCATATACCGGTCCAGAGAAAAAAGGCCGTCTGATGACTGGTCAGATAGCCGGTTGCCTCATGATGGTAAGTCTGCAGGTCGACCCCCATGTTGATACGGACGATGAACCAGAGCAGAGCGGTTGCTGTAATATATTTGAGCATGATTCGCTTTATGGTTTTTGGGGGAAAATGGCCTTTTCTCCGGGATGATGCGGTATCAAAGAAACCCGATTGCCCGGTCGATTTTGTGGAGAAAGGCAAATCCCTTTCCTTTTTCATTGAGCTGGGCCTTGTCCGCCACTGCCTGGAAAACGCTGTCCACCTGGTGCTGCTTGGTGATAATCAGGATGATTTCTTTTTCCGGTTTGATGAAGCGGCCGATGAGTCCCAACTTTTCCCGGACGCCTCTGCCGCGCCCATAATAAATGGTTGCCCCTTCGGCGCCTGCCTTCAGGGCGGCGTCAACCACCTTGTCGGCTTCTCCCCGCTGGACAATACAGGTAATGAGATTCAGATTTTCATCCGACATCAATATTCCTCATCAGATTGAAAGTTTCCGCACCTGGAAAAGTACGGGAGAGTGTCATCTAAATTCATGATCGGTTTGATTTATCTTATGCTGAAGCACAAGAAAAAATCAAGCGCGATAGGCCGCCTGAAAATCAAAAACAGGATAATGAGGCAAAAATACGGGTTTCGGGGGTATCGGAGCATTGCGAATGATTTGTCGCTGAGGGAAAGCCGGCTCCGTGAAAAGGGTGTTACCAGTTTTCCATATGGACGCACTCCTGCCTGAAACGGGTTCGCGGCTCAGGCTGTTCCGCCGGCCAACCGATGGCTATGGCGCACATGGGAATAATGGTCTCAGGCAGGGTAAACATCTTTTTTATCGCCTCCATCCTTTCCGCGCGGGGGTGAACGCCAAGCCAGCATGTTCCCAGCCCCAGCCCGTTTGCGGCAAGCAGGATGTTTTCAACCGCGGCGCTGAGGTCCTGCAGCATGTAGGATTCTTTCCGGTCGTGGGTCCTGGCAATGTCGCCGCAGACCACAAAAGCGGCTGTTGCCTGGCGCAGCATTTTCCCATGCGGCAGAACGGCGGCGAGTTTGTCGATGTTTTCCCGTTTCCGCAGGACAATGAAATGCCAGGGGTCTTTCGCCACGGCCGAAGGGGCGGCCATTCCCGCTTCCAGCAGATCGTGCAGGGTTTCTTCCGGCACGTCTTTGTTTTCGTATTTGCGAATGCTGCGTCTGCTGAAGATGAAATCAAGTCTGGAATTCATGGCGTCGCTCCTGAAATGGGGAAAGGGTTTTCATGCTGGGACGGAGAACTTTTGAAAAGCCAGGTTGATCGCCTCGGCAAGTTCCTCATCCGATAAATCATTATTTTCGATGATGGCGGCATGCAGATATTTTGTCGCCAGCCACAGTAAATAAGCTTCAATCCGTTCCGATCTTTTTTCGTTATCCGCCATATACCGGTCAAAATTGTCAATCTTGCCGTCCCTGCTGCGCCGGGCAATCCGTTTTTTGCGGATATGGTCGGAAATATCAAGAACAATGGTCTGTGTACCCGTTACATGCGGGATGGCACGCAGTGCCCTGTCCAGATGACCCGGAACCCGAATTGCCTCCTGATTCCGGAAAATATGGCCGAGATAAAAGGCCAGGATGCGCAGTCCGGTATGGCTGATGACAAGAAGTTTGCCCGGCTGTCGGCGAAACCTGCGAAGATCCGCCTTGATCAGGAGCGTGAGCAGCAGCGGCAGAAAAAATTTTGTCGCGGGAAAGGTTCGCAGAAACATCTTTTCCAGCAGCAAAGCGAAAGGACTTTTCTTTTCGCTGGAGACGTTTCCTGTTGCAGGCGCGGAGAACCATCCTTCTCTTTTCTCAACGGCAATTCCGGCGTCGCACAATGATTGGTGGATGAAATCGGCGATATAATTTTTGCCCGCGGCGTCGGTGCCCAGGATGAGCAGAACGTTCGGCACTTGCGGCAGATGACTGTTTGTTTCGCGGCACGAATGATCTGTTGTGTCCGGCATGATGAAATGTTGCGACGAATGAGGATTTGAAAAAAAGTTTTTCCCTGTCAATCAAGGCCCTTTCATGGCCTGGATTGATTTTGCGATCAGCAGGAACCAGGGCGTTCCGTGCAGGAAAAAGTCAAACCAGTCCAGCGGTCGGACCAGTTGCCCCTTGAAGAGCATCTGCAGTTTTTCCCAGATATGGGGAGGGTTGAAGGGGGCAAGCCCAAGGGTCAGGCAGACGATGATCAGCACACTCCAAGGGAGCGTGGCAAGAAATTTTTCCATGACCTTCTTTTTGATTTCTCCGGTTGATGCAGTGGCTTGGATAGGAGTCGATTTTTCAATTATGCTAAAAAATGGGAAAAAAGTCGACCGTTTTACGGCGAATGAGGATATTCTTTTCTGTAAATCGAAAAGTATTTCCTTTTATTCCCGTGAGCGCGAATATGTCATTTTTCTTCTGGCCGGCGGTCTTCACCCTGGCAGCATTGGTTTTTTTCGGAGCTGATGGCATTCGTGGTGCGCGGCGCATCCGATTCCTGGATGATATTGCCCCTCTGACGGGTCACGACCTGCCTTCGGTTTCTCTCCTTATTCCCGCCTTGAATGAGCAGGAGAAAATAGAGGAAGCCCTGTTGTCGATCTTATCCCTTGACTATGACCCCTTGGAGATTATCGTCATCAACGATCGTTCAACCGATGCCACCGGCAGGATTCTGGAAGAGATGCGGGGCCGTTTTCCCCGGCTGCAGGTGCTTCATGTCGACACGCTTCCGGAGGGTTGGCTCGGCAAGAATCATGCCCTGCATTGCGGAGCTGCCCGCGCCTCGGGGGAGTATCTGCTTTTTACCGATGCCGATGTGGTGATGGAGCGGACAACCTTGAAACGGGCGATGGCTGCCATGACGGCGGAACGGCTTGATCATCTGACCCTTTTTTTCAAGGCGATACTGCCGACACGCCTGCTGCGCATGGTGGTGATCGAATTCGGAGTCAGCCTGGCGGCATTTTTGCGCCCCTGGCAAGCACGGGATTCCGGTTCCCATCGATTTATCGGTATCGGGGCCTTTAATCTGGTGCGGGCGGCAAAATATCGCCGGTGCGGAGGACACGAACCGATCAAGTTGTGTCCGCTGGATGACATCATGCTGGGGAAGCTGCTGAAAATGCACGGCTGCCGCCAGGAGTGTTTTTATGGCTATCATTTTGTCGGAGTCAAGTGGTATGGGTCGGTGCGGGAGATGACCGCCGGACTCATGAAAAACACCTTTGCCGCGCTGGACTACAGTTTTTTCAGGCTGTGCCTGGTGACCGTGCTGCAGCTTGCCGTCAGTATCTGGCCGGTGTGGGCCCTTTTTTTGACAAGCGGTCCGACCCGCCTGGTGAACGGCGCCGTCGTTCTGCTGCAGGCGGCGTTTTTTGTTGTTGCCGCCAGGTATAGCGATATGGAGCCAAAGGATGTCATCTGGTTTCCGCTTACGCCTTATATCCGGCTTTACATGACCTGGAAGGCGGTGCTTGCCACCGTGGTCGGCGGCGGAATCGTCTGGCGCGGCACCTTTTATCCTTTGAGGGAATTGCAGAAGGGCCGATTGTGAGGGGGTGATGCCGATGTGGTTGTGCCGCTGCGCGGGAAGCTTTTGCTGCACCGGATGCCCTTTGCCTTTGTCCTTTCTGATTGCTTTTTCGTCAACCGCTCTTTACTATTTAATAAGCTGTCATTCGATCATGTTGTTTGAGTTGGCTATCTATGGAGGGAAATTCATGAAGACCACTCGTGCGCGCAAAAATCGTATCCTGTCATTTGTCATTATCGGTATACTCGCTACCGCGGCTCCGGCACTTGCCGACAAGCCGTCATGGGCCGGCGGCGGTAAAAAATCAGAAAAATATGAACAGAAGGGAAAAGAGGGGCGTCATGATGACTCCCAACACGGACGGGACGACCACAGGGAGTATGACGGCAAGGGCATGAGTACCGGCGTCAATGTCTACTTCGGTGATCGTCACAGAACGGCTGTGCATGAATATTATCGAGAACGCTATCGTTCCTCCGGTCACTGTCCTCCAGGTCTGGCCAAGAAAAATAACGGCTGCATGCCTCCAGGGCAGGCGAAAAAGTGGGCAATGGGACGACCTCTGCCCCGGGAAGTCATCTATTATGATGTGGAACCCGAGATTCTGGTGCGGCTGGGACCACCGCCGGAGCACCATCGTTTTGTCCGGGTGGCGAGCGATATCCTGATGATTGCGGTGGGAACGGGGATGGTGGTCGACGCGATTGCCGATCTGGGTGAAATCAGGTAGGGGAAGTTGCCGAAAAAGCGGGCGCTGGAAAATTGATTTCCGCATCCGAGGCACGGACGTAAAGCGGGGTACAGGCGGCAGGATCGATAAAATCCTTGTTGCGGAAGCTGCTCAAGGCGAGAAAGCCGATGTTTGCCGCCCGGGCAAAATAAATCTGTTCCGGGGCGAGAATGGCACGCTCGCCTAATTTTTCCTTGAAGAGCTCCCCGTAGATGGCGACTCCGTCACCGGTAAAAATGGCGGGTTCCTTGATCGCGGCACAGAGCTTCTCCGGAGAAATAACCAGATAATTGCCGTGCCGCACCAGGGAGCCATTGCCGTCAGGCCGAAAGCAGGCGGTATAAACTTCCTTTTTGCGCGCGTCAAAAACAGGGAAGACCGGCATGGATGCGAAGCCGAATTGACTTGCCAGTCCATCCAGGGATGATATGCCGATAAGCGGGATGGCTGTGGCCATGGCCAGCCCCTTAACCGTTGCAAGGCCGATGCGCAGGCCGGTGAAGCTTCCCGGGCCGAGGCTTGCGGCAATGGCATCGATCTCATTCCAGCCGGTCCGGCATTCCTCCATGAGCCGTTGGATGGAGATGAGAAGTCTTTGGGAATGCGTCAATCGGGAAAAAAGGCTTTGTTCGGCAATACAGTTGTCACCGCTCACCAGCGCCACGCTGCCGGTCATGCCTGAATTTTCAATCGCCAGGATGAGCGGCGAGGGCCATTTCCGGATTTTTTCAGTTTGGGGCACGATGCTTCAGCCCTTGGTGAAGATGCGGACAATGTCATTGTAAAAGACAAAGATCATCAGGCTGCCGAGCAACAGCAGGCCAACCTGCTGCAGTTTTTCCAGTGTCTGCTGCTCAATGGGTTTGCGTCGGATCGCCTCGACGGTGTAAAGAACCAGATGGCCGCCATCCAGAATCGGGATGGGGAAAAGGTTCAGGATGCCGAGGTTGACGCTGAGGAGCCCGATGAAATAGGCCAGATTGATCCAGCCCGCCTCCATTTGCTGGCCGGCCATCTGGGCAATGAGAATCGGGCCGCCGAGCTCGGAGGCCGGTACCACCCGCTGGATGATTTTGATGATGCCCATCACGGTGAGATAGATAAAGTTCCAGGTCTGCGTCAATCCGGCAACAAAGGCATCGGTCAGGGATGCCTTTTCATAGGTGACTTCACTGCTGCGCGAGATGCCGAGCATAAATCGCTCTTCCACCACCTCGCCGAAGAGATTCTTCACCTCCTGCTTTTCCGGGGTGCCCTTCATGACGAGTTCTTCCCCGTCCCTGATGACGGCAAGAGTCAGCTCTTTTCCGCCGGATTCCCGGACAATGCGGGAAACATCATCCCAGTCGTCCGTTTTTTCGCCGTTGATGCTGACAATATTGTCCCCGGCCTTCAGGCCCGCTGTTTCCGCCGGAGAATGCTGGGTGATGCTGCCGATTTCCGTTCCTGATTTGGGCACCGGCAGCCCGGCAACAGCGAAAATGAAAAAAAAGACAACCACCGCAAAAAGCAGATTAAAAGCCGGCCCTGCCAGGACGATGAGAAAGCGTTTCCAGATGGACTTGTGGGCAAAGGAATAAGGCTGTTCTTCCTCCCGGACCTGGTCCTCCCTGCTTTCGCCGGTCATTTTCACATAGCCGCCAAGGGGAAAGGCGCTGATCAGATACTCGGTATCGCCGTACTGCCTGCCGTAAACCTTGGGGCCGAAACCAAGGGAGAATTTCAACACCCGGACGCCGAACAGTTTGGCAAAAAGAAAATGGCCCAATTCGTGGACAAAAATAAGCAAGCCGAGAACAATGATAAAGGATAAAACTGAGTTCATGATTTCATGACCAACCCGGGCGGCAGGTCGGGACACTCGTCCTGGCGGCCGGTTTTTTGTTTAAATTTGATGGAAAGCGCTTCGACGATCGATTCAGCCTGCATGCGGGCGGAAAGATCGGCATCAAGGACTGTCTCTATGTCTTTGATGTCCTTTCGCCCCAAACGGTTCAAAGTTTCTGCCACAACCAGGGCGATTTCCGGAAAGCGGATTTTTTTGCCGAGGAAAGACGCCACCGCCACCTCGTTGGCGGCATTGAGGATGGCGGGCTTGGTGCCGCCGGCTTTGCAGGCATGATAGGCAAGTTTCAAGGCCGGAAATTTGTTGAAGTCAGGCGGGAAGAAGTTGAGGTCCATGCACTGGGTGAGGTTGAGTCGGGATAATCCCGTTTTCAACCGTTCCGGCCAGGAAAGGGCATAGGTAATCGGAATCCGCATGTCGGGAATACCCATCTGGGCGATAACCGAACCATCGATGTATTCAACCAGGGAGTGGACAATGCTCTGGGGGTGAACCAAAACTTCAATATTCTCCACCTCGATGTCGAAAAGCCAGCGTGCTTCAATGACCTCCAGCCCTTTGTTCATCAGGGTGGCGGAGTCAATGGATATTTTGTTGCCCATGTCCCAGTTGGGATGATTCAATGCCTCTTCCGGGGTAACATCCCACAGGTCGCGTTCGTTTTTCTGTCGGAAAGGGCCGCCTGACGCGGTCAGAATGATTTTATGCACATCTTCCCGGCGCCCGGCGGTCAGTGCCTGAAAAATGGCGTTGTGTTCACTGTCGATGGGCAGCAGATTCACTTTGCGGCGGCTCGCTTCTTCCATCACCAGGTCACCGGCCATGACAAGGGTTTCCTTGTTGGCCAGGGCGATATTTTTTCCGGCCCGGATTGCCGCCAGGGTCGGCATAAGCCCGGCTGCGCCGACAATGGCGGAAACCACCGTGTCAGCCCGGTCAATGGTGGCAACCCGTTCATTGCCCTCCCGGCCGCAGAGTATTTTTTCACTCCAGCCGGCGGGAAGCATGGCGGCAAGTTCCCTGGCGTAATCACTGTTTTCCACGGAAACAAGGAAGGGATTAAATGCTTCGATCTGATCGCGCAGCAGCGCGATATTGCGCCCGGCGGCAAGTGAAACGATACGGAAGCGACCGGGAAACCGCCGCACCACATTGAGAACATTGCGGCCGATGGAGCCGGTGGAGCCTAAGAGAGCGATGTTTTTTTGCATGGCTGCTTACCGGAAAAAATTGTAGGTGACCAGATAATAAAGGACCGGCGCGGTCAGCAGCAACGAGTCGGCCCGGTCGAGTATTCCGCCGTGACCTGGCAGAATGGAGCCGGAATCCTTCACCCCCATGCTTCGTTTCAGCAGAGATTCAATCAGGTCGCCGACGACGCCGATAACGGTCAACGCCATGGCGGCGGCGATGAAGCGGAAAATATTCACCTGATCAAAAAGGGCCAGGGCGACAAGCACGGAAAACAAGGTGCCGCACAGCATGCCGCCGATAAATCCTTCCACGGTTTTGCCGGGGCTGATGGAGGGGCAGAGCTTGTGTTTGCCCAGGGATTTGCCGGTGAAATAAGCGCCGGTGTCGGAGGCCGCGGTGATGGTTGTCAGAAAGAGCAGCCACTTGGCCCCGTCAGGGTCGGCCATGAGCAGAAGAATCAGGGCGGGAAACAGCCCCACATAGGTGGTCCCGAAAACGGATTTCAGGAGAAAATCAAACGGCGCCTGCATGCGCGATGCCTGCAAAACAGCGAGGCAGGACAGCAGAATCAGCGAAGCGGTATAGACGGCAAAAACCAGTTGCGCGTTTTGAAACCATGCGGCCATGACAGGCGGCAAAACGAGAAAAAGAAGGACGGGACGAAGAAATGATTCTTCCTTGCGCAGACAGATGGTGAAAAATTCAAAGGCGGCGATCAGGCTGACAAGGATAATCGTCAGCCAGAAAAGGGGAAAGGATCGGCTGTAAAGCAGCGCCAGCCATGCGGAAGCGGCAAGCAGCCCTGTAATGATTCGTTTCAAGGAAGTACCTCTGCGATGTCGGGGAGCTTTGTGGTGATGCGCCGCTTTAACGAGTCACTCAACTCGTGACCTGCTCACCTGTTTTGCCGAAACGTCTCTGGCGCTGCTGGAAAGAGGCAATGGCCGCGGCAAAATGATCTTTTGAAAAGTCCGGCCACTGGGTTTCGGTGAAATAAAGCTCGGCATAGGACGCCTGCCAGAGGAGAAAATTACTCAGACGCAATTCCCCTCCGGTACGGATGACAAGGTCCGGATCCGGCAGTCCGGCGGTATAAAGATGAGCGGCCAGGATTTCTTCATTAAGATCGGCTGGTTGCAGCGTGCCGTCAACACAGAGCCGCGCCATCTCCTTGGCCGCCCTGATAATTTCCTCCCTGCCTCCGTAGCTCAGGGCAAGGTTCAGGATGAGCCCGGTATTGTCCGCGGTTTTTGCGATTGAACGGTCAAGAGTCTCTCGCACCTCTGCGGGCAAATTCTCCTTGTTGCCGATGCAGCGCAAGGAGATGTCGTTTTGCAGCATGGAAGAAAGTTCGCTTTCCAGGTACGATTTGAGAAGGGTCATGAGACCGGTGACTTCCTTGGGCGGCCTCTTCCAGTTTTCCGAGGAAAAGGCATAAAGGGTAAGTACCCGGATACCGAATTCCCTGGCTGCGGTGACGATATCCCGCACGGTGTCGACACCGGCCTTATGTCCCATGAGGCGCAGCAGTCCCCGGCTCTGGGCCCAGCGTCCATTGCCGTCCATGATGATTGCAATATGGACGGGAAGATTGTCGTTGTCCAGTTCCAAGGCGTTTGACACTGGCAGGCGGTTAAACCTCCATGACCTCTTTTTCTTTTTCTGTCAGGATTTCGTCAATTTTTTTGATAAAGGCGTCTGTTTCCTTCTGCGCCTCTTCCTGAAACTTGAAAAGATCGTCTTCGGAAATATCCTTGTCCTTTTTCTGCTTCTTGAGCACGTCAAGGGCGTCCCTGCGGCAGTTGCGGATGGCGACTCGGTACTCCTCGCTGATTTTTTTCACCTGCTTGACCAGGTCCTTGCGTCGTTCCTCGGTGAGTTGCGGGATGGAGATACGGATCAGTTTCCCGTCATTGGCCGGGGTAAGACCGATATTGGCGGCCAGGATCGCTTTTTCGATTGCACCCAGCACCTGGGGGTCCCACGGCTGGATGACGATCATTCTGCTTTCCGGAATAGTCATGGTGGCAACCTGGTTCAACGGCATTTTCGTGCCGTATGAATCCACCCTGATGCCTTCCAGGACGGAAAGCGAGGCGCGGCCGGTCCGCACGCTGCTCAGTTCGCGGCGGTAGGCGTCCAGGCTTTTCTCCATTTTGTCATTCATTTCAAAGAGAACTTCACTCATTGTCGACTCCAGTGATCAAAGTGCCGATTTTTTCCCCGCAGATGGCTTTTTTCATATTGCCGGGAATATTCATGTCCAGAACGAGAATGGTTTTGTTGTTGTCCATGGCCAGGGAAATTGCCGCTGAATCCATGACCTTCAGTCGTCGGGTGAGGACTTCCCCGTAGTTTAACACATCAAATTTTACCGCGTCCCCATGCTGCAGCGGGTCCTTGTCATAAACGCCGGCGACACGGGTGGCCTTGCAGATGACATCGGCGTTTATTTCCAGACCGCGCAACACCGCCGCCGTATCGGTGGTGAAGTAGGGATTGCCGGTACCGGCGGCAAAAATCACCACGTTGCCCGCCTCCAGATGCTGGAGGGAACGGCGTCGGGAATATGGTTCGCAAACGGTTTCCATGGGGATGGCGGACAGGACCTTGGAGCGGACACCGGCCTGCTCCAGGGCGTCGCAAATGGCCAGGGCATTCATCACCGTGGCCAGCATGCCCATGTTGTCCGCCGCGGCGCGATCCATGCCCGCCGAAGCGCCGGCAACACCACGGAAGATATTGCCGGCACCGATAACAATGGCGATCTCGACCCCAAGGGCGCGAAGACCCTTGATCTCGTCCGCCACATAGTCAAGAACATCGTTGCTGATGCCGAAAGAAGCGTCACCCATCAGGGCTTCTCCGCTTAATTTCAACAGGACGCGTCGGTATTTGTAAGTATCCACGGCTGGGAAATTCCTTACGCTGATGTGCCCACCTGAAAACGGGCAAAGCGTTTGATGGCGATATTCTCGCCCAGTGATGCGATGATTTCGTTCAGCAGATCCTGAATGGTGAGGTCGGGATTTTTGACATATTGCTGCTCAAGCACGCAGATTTCCGAATAGAATTTGTCGATCTTGCCGGCCACGATCTTCTCGACGATATTGGCTGGTTTGCCGGAATCAAGGGCCTGATTGACGTAGATCTCTTTTTCCCTGGCGAGCAGGGCTTCGGGAACATCTTCCCTTTTGATGGAAACGGGATTGGCCGCGGCAATGTGCATGGCCAGGTTTTTGGCGAATTCGATAAAGGAATCCGTTTTGGCGACAAAGTCGGTTTCGCAGCCCACTTCAACCATGACGCCCAGTTTGCCGCCGGCATGGATATATGTTTCGATAACGCCTTCACTGGTGGCGCGTTCCGCTCTTTTGGCGGCTACCATCAGGCCTTTCTGGCGAAGAAGGTCAACGGCTTTTTCCATGTCCCCCTGGGTCTCGACCAGGGCTTTCTTGCAGTCCATCATGCCCGCGTTGGTTTTGTCGCGGAGTTCTTTTACCATTTGACTGGTTATATTCATTGTCTTGTATCCTTACTCTGAAATATGCTTTGTATCGTTCTCAGCTGATTTGTGCGACACCGGCGCAATGCCGCAACGGCAATCCGTTGCTTTCGGCAAAAAATTTTTACGGCCTTGCGCCGGCGCGTTAACGTCCGAAGTTTCCAAGGCGCGGCAATTATTCAGCCGCGGCCTCTTCCGCCATCACGGCGCTTGCCTGGGATGCGGCCGCCATGGCCTCGGCGATGGCGTCATCGGTTTCCACTTCCTCGCCGCGTTTTGCCTTGCCGGCAAGAATCGCGTCGGCAATTTTCGAGGTGATCAGTTTGATGGAGCGGATGGCGTCATCGTTGCCGGGGATAAGGTAGTCAAGTCCGTCGGGATCGCAGTTGGTATCGGCAATGGCGATTACCGGAATGCCGAGACGGTTGGCCTCTTCAATGGCGATATCCTCTCTTTTCGGATCAACAACAAAGATGGCGGTGGGCAGCCCCTTCATGTTTTTGATGCCGCCAAGGTTGCGCTCCAGCTTGATCAGCTCTTTTTCCATGCCCAGAGCTTCTTTTTTCTTGTAGCGGTTGATGCTGCCGTCATCGATCATGGACTGAATCGATTTGAGGCGGTCAATGGATTTTTTGATGGTCTGGAAGTTGGTCAGCATGCCGCCGAGCCAGCGGTGATTGATATAGTACATGCCGGCGCGGAGCGCCTCTTCCTTGACGATATCCTGGGCCTGGCGTTTGGTGCCGACAAAAAGGACTGAGCCGCCCCGGGCAACGTTGCCCATGACATATTCATAGGCCTTGTTGAACAGCGGCAGGGTTTTATCCAGGTTGATGATATAGATTTTGTTGCGGGCCCCGAAGATATAGGGTTTCATCTTCGGATTCCAGCGACGGGTTTGGTGGCCGAAGTGCAGACCGGCAACCAGCATTTCTTTCATTGTAATGTAAGCCATGATAAATCTCCTGTTTTTGGTTTGTCGTCCATCCCGTTTTCCCAACCCGATAGATCGGGCACCAGAGGGGTTTCTCAGGGATGTGTGATGTGAAAATCCAATCCTTTTACCACCCCACGACTCTTTTTGCAAGGGCTTGACGCCCTGCCGGATAAAAAACTTGACAGTCGGCTGAAAAATAAGCAAACTTGCCGATTCGCTTATCCGTTGTCCGCCTTGATGGAGATTTCCGCCGGCGGACCGCTTCTTTTATTTGATTCCGGCGTGTTCCGGAAAAATGATATTCCATGCAAATTCCCTTCAAAGATCTGCGGCCGGAAAAGATTCTGGTGCGGTCCACCAATTGGATCGGCGATGCCGTTATGACGACACCGGCGGTGCGGACCATCCGGGAGAATTTTCCGGGAGCCGAGATTACCATGCTCGCCCAGCCCTGGATGGCTGATGTCTTTTCCGCCAGTCCCCATGTTGATCACATCTTTTTTTATGAAAAGAAAGGGCGGCACAAGGGATTTGGCGGCATGTTCCGTCTGAGCCGTGAACTGCGCGAAAAACATTTCGACATGGCGATTCTTCTGCAGAACGCCTTTGAGGCCGCCTTTATCACGGCGATGGCCGGCATTCCGGTGCGGGCCGGTTACCGGCGTGACGCCAGGTCTTTGCTGCTCACCCATGGGGTTGCCATCCGCGCCGAGGTACGTAAAAAACATCAGGTGCATTATTATCAGGCGTTGCTGGAAGATCTGGGCCTTGTCCGCGGCAGCGATGAACTCTTTCTGCGCCTGGCGGACAGGGATATGGATTTTGCCGCCGAGATGAAAAAGGAGCTCGGCGCGGAACTTGTCATCGGCATTAATCCGGGAGCGGCCTATGGGCCGGCCAAGTGTTGGCCGGCGGAGCGTTACGGTCGGCTGGCCGTGCTCCTGCACCGGGAATACGGGGCAAAATTTTTCGTCTTCGGCACCCGGGCGGATCAAGCGACGATAGACACCATCCGCGGCTTTGGCCCGGAATTCATCACCGGACTTGCCGGTCGCACCACCCTGGGACAGGCCATGGCATTGATCAGCCTCTGTGATGCCTTTGTCACCAATGATTCAGGCCTGATGCATGTGGGGGCCGCTACCCGCACCCCGCTGGCGGCCATTTTCGGTTCCACCGACGCGGTGGCCACCGGGCCCTTTTCCGACCGGGCGATTGTCGTGCAGAAGGCGCTTGCCTGTTCGCCCTGCCTGAAGAAAAACTGCAATTCCGATTTTCGCTGCATGCTTGATATCAGCGTGGATGATGTGGCAACGGCAATGCGAAAATTACTGGAGAAAAAATGAGACCCGCGGTTTTTCTTGATCGGGACGGCACCATCAATGAGCAGATGGGCTATATCAATCATATCAGCCGTTTCCATCTGCTTCCCGGCGCAGGGGAGGCCATCAGCCGCTTAAACGTCGAGGGCATTCCGGTGGTGGTGGTCACCAACCAGTCCGGCCTTGCCCGGGGCTATTTTCCGGAGAGTCTGCTTCTTGCCGTGCACCGGAAAATGGAGCTGGAGCTGGCGGCAAAAAACGCACATGTGGATGGCATTTATATCTGCCCCCATCACCCGGAGGCCAAGGAGGAACGATTCCGCCTGGCCTGCGAGTGCCGCAAACCGAAAAACGGCCTTTTCCTGCAGGCGGCCCGCGAGCTGGATCTTGATCTGGGCCGTTCCTATGTGGTGGGCGACCGCTGGTCCGATCTCAAGGCCGCGGCCCGCTGCGGAGCCAAGGGCATTCTGGTGCTCACCGGCTATGGTCGGGGTGATCTTGACTATATCGGCCCGCACCAGGAAATCCAGCCCCATTTCATCGCCGACGACTTGCAGCAGGCGGTTTCCTGGATTCTCGCCGATCTGCGGGCCTTTTGCCGCTAAACTTCATCTGCTCCGCCTTTCCATATTTTTTCAGTTTTTTTCAGGAAACTTGCACCTGAGTTGAAAATGAAAATCAACGGTACGGTCCGAAAGCCCTCCACATTGACGGCAAGGGGAGGTGGTACCGATGCCCCCTATGTTCACTTCTTCGCCCAACTATAACGGAAGGGATCCTTTTTCAGTAGGTAGGCGCGTAACTCCTCTCTTTTGGATGACTCGGCACGCATGAAGATGCTTCTCAGGTCATCATCAACGGATTTTTCGTTCGCACCAAGTTCGACGGCTTTCTTGTACCAAGATTCCCCTAGGTTATGATTGCCGATTTCCATATTCACTGCGCCCAACAGGGTGCAAGGACGGAAATCTTTTGGCGTGAGTAGGTGGGCCTTATCTCCAAGGGTTAGTGCCTCATCGTACTGTCTCATGTCTCGTTTGACGGCGCCATGTGTCGTAAAGACGGCGGACTTCAGTTTGATATTTTTCAACCTTGAGATAATGATCGTTTTTAACATCGAGTCAGCTGTTCTTGCTTGACCACACTTGCGGTAATGGCTGCTTGCGTTGACAGCAGTCCATGGGTCTTTACTTTTTTCGAACTCACATGCATAGAATACAGCTTCATTTTCATGAAAACGTTCTCTTAATTCTTCGGTGTAGTAATCGTAATCATCGTGCTTTTCTGTCAGCCAAACCAAGTCTTCCTGGGTCAAGCGTATACCCCCATCTGCCCGGCGTAGGATGTCCATGAGCCTTGGGAAGTGCTCTTTCTCTATATAATTGGAGAGACCATATCTGTCCCTTAGCTCCTTTAGTTTGGCTCTGGCAATGTTCCTTGGGTCATTATCATAGGCGCGTTTCCTTGCTGCGGCACGTTCTTGTTCCAGTTTCACGTTGACAAGAAAGGCTTCTCGCTTTAGTTGCCTTTCCTTTTCGTCCTGGAGAGCTTTTGCCTCACTTGAGGCACGGCGTTTTAACTGCTCGGGCTCAGCTGCTTTGAGAAAATCAGTCAGTGAAAATTCATTGTTCGCATATCGGAACAGTGCGACAAAGCCATTTTTCCGCAAGTATTCAAGGGCGTAGTTGGAAAGGGGAGTACCTGACTCAACCTGATTCAATATATTGGCAATGCGGCTTCCTGGTATAAATGCAGCGGGCAAATCATCTACACGAAACTTGCGAGCAACTTCAGTAAGAGCAGGAGATGACTGTGAGTGGCCTGCTTGCTGTTTGGTCATGTTGTATTTTTCTCGAATTTACGTCCTGCAATCCGCTGAATCCAGCGGTTACGTCTCAGCCCATGTCAAAATGGTGTCAATCGGCATTGAAAATTGACCCACCATCGGTGTCCAAACAATCATGAATGCATCGGTGATGCGGTCAGTTTGACTCCCAATGCATGAAGCAACTTAAGTATTGTGTCGTAACGGGGTTTCGCCCCTGGGCTTAGTGCCTTGTAGAGGCTTTCACGCCCAACACCGGCAGATTTTGCCAAGTGAGCTATGCCACGGGCTTTGGCAATATCACGCACTGCTGTCAGTAAGACATCGGGATTCTGGTCTTCCAGTGCTGCTGTGAGATATTCAGCTATTGTCTCTTCGCTGTCAAGATAGTCGACAGCATCGAATGGTGCAAATTTTGTTGCCATGGTGTTACTCCTTTTTTAATCCCCGTATCATCTGGATGGCACGTTTAATATCACGTTGCTGGGTCCGCTTGTCTCCACCAATAAGCAGCAGATAGACTACCTCGCCGTGTCGGGTGAAATATACTCTGTAGCCAGGGCCGGTATGAATGCGCATTTCCGATACACCCTCGCCAACGGATTCACAGTCCCCGAAATTCCCCTGCTCGGCACACCGGATGCGATGAACAATGCGGGCTTTTCCCGCTTTGTCTTTCAGCTTGGCAAGCCAGGTATCAAACTCATCGGAACGGAGAAAAGTATTCATATTAGATACCGTATCCGATTAGATACAAAAAGACGAGAGATATTTCAAAATGGATATAAGGCAGCTCTATGGCTGCCAATTGCCCTGTTGGAAGATCATATTGCCGGTGTCTCTGATGGCGCAAACTCCTGATTACCAGGCTATACGATGCCGGAATTCACTCTTTTTTGAAGTATAAAATACTGGCCATCTAACAATTTCCCGCCATCGAAAAAGTCAAACAATCCCTTTTCATGGGAAGTGAAGAAGTTTTCCAAAAACTGATTGATATTATTAATAAATTGTGAAGATTGAGCCTCTTTCAAAATGACGAGACGCGCC
>AMWB02023904.1_pt2 | contig 49685 bp, 45 predicted proteins | sample 200311 | NCBI WGS metagenome assembly AMWB02 (sample SAMN02737377, study PRJNA173069) | bioreactor metagenome | biome: anode biofilm in microbial fuel cells | place: USA: California | collected 2010-12-16
CGGTGGATGCGGCAATACGCCGCGGCTGGGTGCAGCCGATAAGCAGACCATTACCGGGCAGAGCCTCAAGGCACATTTTGGGCAGCTGCGTTGTTTTTCCTGAGCCGGTGTCTCCGGCAATGATGATAACCTGGTGACGTATAATATTGTCGATGATGGTGTCTTTGTGACCTGTTATCGGCAGGGCATCAGGGTAGTAAAAATTCATGAAAAAAATAGATGTCGTTTGTAAAGTGTGTTAAGTGTCGGTTAGAGATTTGCTCCAGCAGCGGGGGATCAACAAAGGACTTGTCCCCCCTTTATCGCGGTAGATACCATACCGGATGGTTTTCTGTTACCAAAAAATTGAGGTTACTATGCAAGTACGCAAAGCTGTCATTCCTGTTGCTGGTCTCGGGACCAGATTCCTGCCGGCCACGAAGGCAATCCCCAAAGAAATGCTCACAATCGTGGATCGACCCACCATACAATATATCGTCGAAGAGGTCGTCGCATCAGGAATTGATCAGATTATTTTTATTACCAGTGAGGGGAAATCGGCAATTGAAAACCATTTTGATTTCAATTTTCATCTCGACGCGGTCCTGAAAGAAAAAAGGAAAGTGGTTCTGGGGGAAGAACTGAATAATATTTCAAATCTCATAGATATCGTCTCCGTACGCCAGAAAAAGCCACTCGGTCTAGGCCATGCAATCTGGACCGCGCGGAATGTTGTCGGCGACGAGCCCTTTATGGTCTTGCTGGGCGATGATATGGTCTTAAGCAAGACCCCCTGTGCCAAGCAGCTTCTTGACCTCTTCGATGAGGTGGGCGAATCCATTGTTGCCATCCAGAGAGTGCCTATGGAGGAAACCCCGCAATACGGAATCGTAGAAGGAGAAAAGATTGATCGGGAAAACACCTATAAAGTTACCCGAATGGTTGAAAAACCGGCTCCCGGCACAACGGATTCGAATATGGCAATCATCGGCAGATATATCCTCATGCCGGAGATATTTACTATATTGGATAAGACGACCCCAGGCCATGGCGGTGAAATTCAGTTGACTGACGCGCTGCTGGCCCTGACGAAACAAAGAGGCATGTATGCCATGGAGTTTGAGGGGACGAGGTTTGATGCTGGCGATAAGATGGGCTATCTGAAAGCAATTATTGCCTATGGCCTCAGACATCCCGCATTAGGTAAACAATTGAAAGAACATTTGCAAAAGGTTGTTGCCACTCTATGATCCATCTGGAGGTCGCCGTAGCTGCCCCCCTGGAACAGACTTTAACCTATAGTTTAGCTGAGACCACCGGCCACGGAGCTACCACCGAGCTTTGCCGGACATATGTCGGACGCCGGGTGCTGGTATCGCTTGGCAATCGAAGGGTGACCGGTTATGTCCTTGCCGTGGTGCCGATTGTCGAGAATGTTCCGTATAAAATCAGGAAAATAGGTGCCTTTCTCGATGAGTATCCTCTCTTTCATGAGAATAGCGTTCCGTTCTACCGATGGGTGGCGAATTATTATCATTACCCGCTGGGGCTGGTTATTAAAACGGCCCTGCCGGTTGGACTTACGCCAAAGAGCGGGAAAAAACTTGTATTAAAGGGTGATGCCGATAATGTATTATCTTTCTTCGCCCAGGCAGAAATACCTGCATGGGCAGAGAAAATTGCGGCCGCTGGCGAACTCGGTGCCGCCGAGACAGCAAAGGTATTGCGCGACCGGCAGGCAAAAAAAACGGTTGGTCATCTGGTTAAAATTGATGCGATCGGCGTAACTGATGTCATGGCAGGCGATGGCGTTCAGGAAAAAAGTGAGATCTGTTATGGCCTGAGCTCACCTGATTTTCTGCCACCATCAGAGCTTGACGCAGCCTTGGAGGGCATAAAGGAGTACCAGCTCAAAATGAGCCGGGATGCCGGTATTGATCTGAAGATTTCGGAAGTGAAAGCCCTGTATAGTCTGCAGCAGCTGAGCCACAAAAAAAATTGTCCAACCATTGCCTTAAAGGATCTACGGCACGAGTATGGTGGCGCCCCCAAGGCATTAGCCTCCCTTGAAGAAAAACAGATTGTGGTCCGCTCAAATCAAAGAGTCATGCGCAGCCCTTTCGGTGAGCAGATGCAGCACTATCCCCGGCCCGAACTTCTTACTTCTGAACAGCAAACTGTTTTAGATGTCATACTCCCGGCACTAAGGACCAGGCGTTTCCAACCCTTTCTGCTGCATGGGGTGACAGGCTGCGGTAAAACCGAAGTTTATCTGCGGGCAGCAGAACAGACGCTTGCAATCGGCAGGGACGTTATCATCCTGGTTCCTGAAATTGCGCTTGCCACGCAGCTGGAGGCACATCTGCTTTCACGTTTTGGTGAATTAGTTGTGCTGCTCCACTCCGGCATGTCTGAGGCGGAAAGATTCGATCAATTTTACCTGGCCCTGACCGGTAAGGCCAAGGTGGTTATCGGTGCCAGATCGGCTCTTTTTGCTCCTTGCCGAGATCCCGGTCTAATCGTGGTCGATGAAGAGCATGATGCCGGCTTCAAACAAGACGACAGTTTTCGGTATCATGGTCGGGATCTTGCGGTGTTACGGGCAAAACACCATGACGCGGTGGTGCTTCTGGGCTCAGCAACCCCGTCGATTACCAGTTTTGCCCATGCGCAATCCGGTAAGTATACGCTTCTTACCATGAAAGACAGGGTGGGTAACCGATCGTTGCCGGTTGTTACCATAGTTGATCTGAATAAAAATAAGGCCAAAGAGACCAAAGGCATCATAAAAAAGGAACTCCACGACAAGCTGGCCACAAACCTTGCCCGCGGCAAGCAGAGCATTCTGCTGCTGAACAGGAGAGGGTTTTCAACGGTTATGTTATGCCGGGACTGCGGCACACCGGTGCAGTGCAGCCATTGTCATGTTTCCCTGACCCTGCATAAAGGCAGAAATCAGCTCGTCTGTCATTATTGCGGCTTTTCCATGGCGCACAACAGTGTCTGTCTGCAGTGCAGATCAACCGATCTGATTCCGGCCGGATACGGCACGGAACGGGTCGAAGAGGAGGTTGTCGCGCTTTTCCCGGAGGCGAGGGTCAAAAGGCTCGATTCGGATACCGCGTCCGATCGGAGAAAGTTTCTGGCCATCCTGGCACAGATGCACGATAAAAAAATTGATATCCTGATCGGCACCCAGATGATTGCCAAGGGCCACCATTTTCCTGATGTTACCCTGGTTGGTGTTGTCTGGGCCGATGGGGGGATGAGTATGCCCGATTTCAGAGCGGCGGAGAGGACATTTCAACTCATTACCCAGGTGATCGGTCGGGCGGGACGGGGTGATGAGCCGGGAGAGGTTATCATTCAGACCATGCGACCGGATCATTATGCGATCGCCTATTCAAGAGATCACCAGTACCGTAAGATGTTCGGTCACGAGATGAAACTGCGTCGCCATCCGGCCTTCCCCCCTTATCTGCGTCTGACGGCTCTGCGCCTTCAGGGGAGGGTCGAAAAAGCGGTACAGCAATCGACGGCGCGGCTTGCCGGGTTTTGTCGCCAGACGGTAAAAAAGGAGAAATTCACCATTGAAACCCTTGGGCCGGCACCAGCGCCACTCGATAAAATAAAAGACAACTATCGGTGGCAGATTCTCTTAAAGGGGAAAAATACAGATGAAATGCATGCCCTGTGCACCGCGATAAAAGAGGCCAGGCAGGACCTGGTTGGAAATCAGTGCACCCTGGTTATCGACGTTGATCCGGAAAACATGATGTAAGAACTTCCCTGTCTTCCTCAGAAAGCGAACCATTTCTTTTTAGGACTATACCCGACCACTTTATTGCGTCCTTTCTCTTTGGCTTCATAGAGGGCCTGATCGGCGTGACTGATCAAGGTGCTTTTGTGGAAGTTATCGTCGGTGGCCGGGGTGCAGCCAGCCAGTCCGAAACTGGCTGTGATGCGATATTTCTCATGTTTATCCTGGAAAACCGTTGACTCGATAATGGTCCGTAACTTCTCTCCGACAACGAACGCATCCGCAATGGTTGTTTCGGGAAGAATGATGACAAACTCTTCGCCACCGTAGCGGGCGAGAACGTCATATTGACGGATATTGTCCTGAAGGGTTCTGGAAAACTCTGCCAGAATAAAATCGCCGACCTGATGGCCATAAGTATCGTTGACCTTTTTAAAGTGATCGATATCAATGAGCAGAAGCGAAAGTGTGGAGTTATTCCGGGTGGCTCGTTTGCACTCCTGCTCAAGAACATTCTGGAAATATCTGTGGTTGTATATACCGGTCAACCCGTCAATATTGGCCAGATTGTCCAGCTTCCTGTTTTTTTCTTCCAGTTCACGGGTCAGGTTTTCAAGATGGATCTTGGTTAGGATGAGTTGTTTGTTCATCTGATCGTAGTCCAGGTTAATCAGACTCAAACGAATGTTTGCCTCCTGGAGAATTTCCTGCACGGAGTGGGGCGGCTGCATCTTAATATTGAAATACGTTCCGGCCTCCTTGACTTTTATGTGCACCTGTTCGAGGATCGACTCTATGTTTTCCGCGGTAAGTCCCAGTAATTTCCCGGCTTCTTTGCGAAACTGCTGGTGATAGACTTCCGGTTTGTCTGAAAAAAGGATTTTCATGAGCAGGTCGGAGAGGTAGACCGCCCGAATTGTCGCGCGAATGTTTACATTTTTGCCGGTATATTCGGTTGGGTTATGATGGTATTGGATGGGCGCCAGCAATATTTCCGGAAATCCCCAACTCCTGGCAACTTCAGTTCCAACAATGGTATGGTTCATGCCAAAAACGGTTGCTTCAGCGGTTAAGGTGTCATGCTGATCGTCCTCGACTGCCTGGAGGACTTTGTCGTATTCCTTCGGAAAGGATCTGGCGAGGATAAGTTCGCCGAGGTTTTGCAGGAGTCCGGAAACAAATACTTCTTCGATATCTGCACCTTTTACCTTGTCGAGAATGAGTCTGGAGGTAACGGCTGAGGTAAGGGATTTTTCCCAGAATTTTTCGAAATTAAAGCGACTCTTCGTTTTTCCGGATTTCATGCTCAAAAAAGAAAAAGACAGCACAAGACTGCGAACTGCATTCATACCAAGAATACTGACTGCCTGTTTAATCGAGCCAATCTGCTGAGGAAAACTATAAAAAGCGGAGTTGGACACCTTTAAAATTTTGGCTGACAATGAAATGTCCTGGGAAACCAGCTCACCTATATCGGCGAGGGTTGCATCTTCTCTCGATGTCAGGGTAATCAGCTGCGAGGCGACAGTTGGTAAGGTCGGCAACTCGTCAGAGCTGAGAATCCTCTGCAACAGGTTTTCTGTAATCATGGTGTGTTTCGTCGGAGTGGTTGATTATTTTCAGGGAATACAATGAAAACTCAAGAAAATTATAGCTTTTATTAGAGAGGATAAGCAAGTTTTTCAGACAAAAATAACCGCAGGTATTGTTTTGCCTGGTAAACCGAACTAGCAGCTTTCACCTGCCTCAGGATAGGTGCAGATCTCTCCTTTAAAATTTTCAAAGACCAGAGTATCGCCCCTCTCCATAATGTATTGAGGCGTCAGGGGGATTTTGCCTTTGCCGTTTGGTCCGTCGAGGGCATAGGTGGGAATAGCCATGCCTGAGATATGGCCATAGAGCTGGCGCATGATCGCAATTCCTGTTTCTGTTGTCGTGCGAAAATGGTTAGTGCCTTTGGTCAGGTCCGCCTGGAAAAGATAATAGGGTTTTACCCGGATGCGCAACAGACCGACAAAAAGTTTTTTCAGCGTCTGGGCGTCATCGTTGATTCCTTTTAACAACACGGTCTGACAGCCCATCGGTATACCCGCATCAGCGAGCATTGTACAGGCCTTGCTCGATTCTGCCGTTATTTCATTGGGGTGGTTGAAATGAGTATTGATGTAGAGCGGATGATGCGCTTTCAGGATCGAAACCAGTTTCCTGGTGATTCGCATAGGAAGAACCGACGGTACTCTGGTGCCGATGCGGATTATTTCTATTGATCGAATAGAACGGAGGTTGTGAAGAATGGCCGCGATGTCTTCATCCGGTAAGAGCAGGGGGTCTCCTCCTGAAATAAGGACTTCCCTGATCTCAGGATGTTGTCGCATGTAAGCGTATCCTACGTTCAAGGTGTCGGGACTGATCCTCATTTTATCTGTACCCACCTTACGTTTTCTGGTACAGAATCGACAATACATAGCACACGTATTTGACACCAGAAACAGCACTCTATCCGGATATTTATGAACGAGATTAGGTACCGGGCTCAGATTTTCCTCACCGAGGGGATCGTCCGCGCAGATCCCGTCGTGTATCTCTGCCGGGTCGGGGACAGCCTGTTTCCAGATCGGATCGCCCGGATGCTGAATCAATTTTAAAAAATATGGATTTATGCGCATTGGAAAGTTTGCTATTACATCCAGTAATGCGTTACTATCACAATCCACATGCTCCTGCAAACCATTGGGAGTGGTTATGCTGCTCTGTAATATTTTCTGCCAGGGTTCCATGGCTTGCCATTATGGGGCAAAGTAGAGTACTTGTCAATTGCACATTTTTATTTTGAGATGATGAAGGGGGCTTGGAATGTCAACAAATCTGTACAGGTTCAAATATGATGAGTATGGCAATACGCGGGAGATCGTTGTGTACGCCAGCGGGTCCGCCGCTCGGTCCTGCAGCTATATAAATAAAGGGACGGCATTCAGTCATGAAGAAAGAAAAGCATTGGGGCTGGAGGCAAGTCTTCCGCCGGGCGTGCGAAATCTTGAGGAACAGGTAGAGAGTTCCCGATCGAAGATGCATGAGAAAGTGGACGATATCGAAAAATTTATTTTTATCCGTTCGATGTTTGACCGGAACACCACCCTTGCCCATGCGGTGATAAAAAGTGATATTGAAAACTATATAAAGATCATATATACCCCGACCATCGGTATGGCCGTCCAGAAATATTCCTCCATGTTCAGGCAGGCCAACGGGCTGCATTTCTATCCGGGCAATATTGACAGAGCCGAAGATATTCTGCGCAGGTCTGCCCACCGGGATATAAGGGTCGCCGTCGTAACCGACAACCAGGGGGTACTCGGTATTGGGGATCAGGGTGCAGGCGGCATTGCCGTTTGTCTCGGGAAGTTGATGCTCTATACCCAGGGCGCAGGAATTGCACCCTGGCATTGTCTGCCTATATCCCTCGATGTCGGGACGAATAACGAAAAGCTTCTTGCCGACAATAAATACCTTGGGTGGCGGCACCGGAGGCTGGAAGGGGAGGAATATTTATCGTTTGTCGGCAGGTTTGTCCGGGCCTTCAGAAATGTATTTCCCAATGCCCTGTGCCAGTGGGAAGATTTTTTACAGCAGAATGCTTTTAGTATTCGCGATGCCTTCGTTGATGAATTGATCTCCTTTAATGATGATATCCAGGGTACTGGGGCGATTGCGCTTGCGGCTATTCTGTCGGCCATTAAAATTAAAAATGAAAAACTCGCCGATCAGAGAATTCTTATCCATGGCGGCGGGGCCGGCGGGGTTGGGATTGGTGAACAGATCATGAATGCGTTGATCGCCGAAGGTCTCTCGGAGAAAGAGGCCCTCAATCGTATCTTCATGATCGACTCAAAAGGACTGCTTGTCGGGAAAAGTAGTTTGGAACGGTATAAAAAGAAATTTGCCAAAGATAAGGCGAATCATCCGTGGCTTGGTGAGATTGATCGAATTGATATCCCGGGAATAATACGTAAAGCTGGCATTACCATGTTGATTGGTACGACTGGGCAGGAATTCTTTTTTAACGAAGATGCCATACAAGAGATTAAGAAAAATACCATTAAGCCGCTGATATTACCCCTCTTTCAGCATATTTCAACACCGCAGGTCTTTTGCCAGAATATCGGTAAGTGGAGTGAGCAAGGTTTTCTGGTGGCGACCGGTAATCCCTGCGCCACCGTCGAGGAAGTAGACAATATCTGTCATATTGGTCAGTGCAATAATGCTTTTGTCTTTCCCGGTGTTGGTCTGGGAGTACTGGTTTCAGGTGCCAGGGAGGTGCTGCCGGAGTTTTTTACCGTGGCGGCCAGGGCAATTGCTGAAATGATGACCCCGGAACAACTCGATAAGGGAAGGCTGGTGCCACCGATCAACGATATTCGAAAAGTGGCCGTAAAAGTCGCCCTGGCGGTGGCCATGTGCGCGGTAGAAAGAGGAGTGAGCAGACCTTGTGTTTATAGCGATTTTCAGCACAACAACGATGAGGCGAGGATGAGGACCATCATTGACAGGATCCGCTGGAATCCTGAATACCTCCCTCTCGTCTCCATGTAAGTTGTCAGGTAGGAGGACAAATAAAAAACCCCCGGTGCTTTGTCTGCACCGGGGGTTTTTTGTATCTGATAAAAATATAATTAAAGTTTCTGAACGTTATCAGCGGCAGGACCTTTCGGGCCGTCAACTATCTCAAAGGATACCCGTGAACCCTCTTCAAGGGACTTAAAGCCTTCAGTTTTGATAGCGGAATAATGTACAAAAACATCTTGCCCACCATCTTGTTCGATAAAACCAAAACCTTTCGCATCATTAAACCACTTTACTGTACCTTCTGCCATTGTACTACTCCTTTTGCCCTCAGTTCAAAGTCGAACCGTTAATATGTTCCCGACCACTTGCTGGTCGGACATCCGTTGGTGTCGTGATATAAAGATATTGACGCAAGTCTTCAATTGGCTTGCCTTTCTTTAGATCGTTTATACACAAGTTATGTATCACAACAACTGATTCGTTTAGCACGTTTGTTCTCGAAAGGCAACAAAATATTTCAAATTTAATAAAGATAGCAGTGGCATAGGAATTATTCTCATGCAATTGTTTGTGAAGGGGGACAGCTATATTCTCTCTACCCATGACAACGATGAAAGATAGACTGCCAAGGGTAAAAATGGTAAACAGTTGACACTTGCCCTGGGAGAGAGGTAGAAAGCCTGGAGAATTGTTCATCTCTCTTACGAGAGTTTTGTCTGCTGTCGCATTTGACGGAATATACTCTATTAACCAGCCGGGATTATAGGCTTTGATGTTTTGTATCTACGATGTGCTGTAGCAGTTTGCATGTGATAACTTATTAACGGTGTGAAAAACAGTGTACCCTGACTACCCATTTTTGTCGCATTACCTGCAACTCGATGGCGGTAGAATGCATTATATCGATGAAGGGAGTGGCCCGGTTATTGTCATGGTACATGGTAATCCGACCTGGTCTTACTATTTCCGGCATCTGATTACCCTCCTGCGCAGCAAATATCGGGTTATTGCGCTTGATCACATCGGCTGCGGGCTTTCCGAAAAACCGCAGAAGTATTCCTATTGCCTGGCGCAGCATATAGAAAATATGGAACAGCTGCTCACTCATCTGCATATTGACCGTTTTTCCCTGGTAGTTCACGACTGGGGAGGTGCAATCGGGATAGGCTGTGCCGTGAATCACATAAGCAGCGTCGATAAAATCGTAGTCATGAATACCGCCGCGTTTCGCTCCTCTCGAATACCGCTGCGAATACGGCTCTGCCGCCTCCCGGTTGCGGGCGAAGTAATCGTCAGGATGCTGAACGGGTTTGCATGGCCGGCGCAGTTTATGGCGGTCAAAAAGAAACTGGCTGCGACTGTGGCAAAAGCCTATCTCGCTCCTTATAACAACTGGCAAAATCGGGTGGCGGTGTACAATTTCGTCCGGGATATTCCGCTTGATGCGCAACATCCAAGCTATGCCACCCTGGTCGATATTGAGAAAAAGCTGCCGATGCTTCGAGCTCATGCCGTTTCTCTGCTGATAGTCTGGGGTGGTGGCGATTTTTGTTTCAACGACCATTTTTTTAAGGAATGGCGGACGAGGTTCCCTGAGGCCGAATATCACTATTTCCCAGATGGTGGGCATTATATCCTGGAAGATAAACGGGAAGAAATCGTTCCTCTACTCACGTCGTTTTTTCGAGTTTGAACGAGCAGGAGGTGTGGGGTGACACGCAATATCGCCGAATCGTTTGTTGGTGCAGCAAAAGAGCAGGGAGATCGGATAGCCATTATAGAGGCGCGGACCCGCAAAAAAATATCGTTTAAAGAACTCAACGGCTGGGCAAATACCTATGCCGACTATTTTTCCTCAGCTGGTATTAACCCCGGCGACATAACTATGCTGATGGTGCGTCCATCCGTTGATTTTATCTGTCTGACGCTGGCCCTGTTCAAGATTGGCAGTCCTATTGTCCTGATTGATCCCGGAATGGGTTATAAAAATCTGTTGCGCTGCATTGCCAGGGTTGGGCCAAAATTTCTCATTGGGGTTCCTAAAGCTGTCCTGTTTTCCAAAATTTTCCGTAAAGCTTTTAAGACGGTGGAGAAAACCTTTTGCTGCGGCAATTCCTTGGGGCTTCTCGGTCCCGATATCCGGCTAAATAATGGAATTGGCGTGGAGTATCCGGTCTACCAACCATCGGAAACTGATCTTGCGGCAATAATTTTCACTACCGGATCTACCGGGCCTCCGAAAGGGGTTCGCTATGAGCATTCGATTTTCAGTGCACAGCTGCGTCTGATTAAAGAATATTATGCCATTGGCTCAGGAGATGTGGATCAGCCTGGTTTTCCGCTTTTTGCGCTTTTTTCTGCAGCACTTGGGGCCTGTGCCGTTATCCCCGATATGGATCCAACCAAGCCCGCCCAGGTGAATCCAAGAAAATTTGTGGCCTCCATCCGAAAACACCAGGTTACCTATTCCTTCGGTTCTCCGGCTATCTGGAATGTAGTGAGCCGATATTGCCTGGATAATGGGATCATCCTGCATTCGCTGCGTAAAGTGTTAATGGCCGGTGCACCTGTTCCCTGTGAGCTGCTGAAAAGGGTGCAGGAGATACTACCCGCCGATGCAGAAACCTTCACGCCGTATGGCGCTACGGAAAGCCTGCCGATTGTCTCAATAGAAGGACGTGAAGCTGTTGAAAAGACATGGAAAAAAAGCCGCCAGGGGAAGGGGACCTGCGTGGGTCGCCCGCTGCCGGGGATCGAGATCAGGATCATTCACATCTCCGATACGCCTCTTCCTGGATTGACGAAAGAGATGTTGGCAGCTGATGGAGAGATTGGAGAAATTATTGTCCGGGGAGATGTTGTTACCAGGGCGTATTTGCATAATCCCGAAGAGACGAGAATGGCAAAGATTCTGGATGGCGACACTTCCTGGCATCGGATGGGCGACGTCGGCTATCTCGATCCGGAACATCGTCTCTGGTTTTGCGGCAGGCGCGCCCATCGAGTGGTAACAGCACTGGGCACGCTGTTTTCTGTACCCTGTGAGGCGATAATAAACGAGCATCCCGAGGTGTACCGATCAGCCCTGGTTGGCATAAATGACGGTATTGTAAAAGCTGGAAAAAAAATACCAGTGATCGTCATTGAGCCGGAAAAGGACACGAAAATAGATACAAACAAGCTGCTTGAGGAAGTGAAAGAGAGAGCTGCCCAGTCAGAACTGACCCGTGACATTAAACATTTTCTGGTGCATAAAAACTTTCCGGTAGACATCAGGCACAACGCCAAAATATTTCGCGAAAAACTGGCACTATGGGCACAAAAGAAAATTTTCCCCGGCCGATAAGAAGGGCACTGGTTACCGGCGGCGGCGGATTTGTCGGAAAAGCCGTCGTCACAAGGCTTATCGGGCTTGGGATTGAGACAAAAGTTATCGGCCGGCACCGGTACCCGGAAATTGAGCGAATCGGTGGACAGTGTATTGTTGGCGATATAGTCGATTCTGGCGTGATGAACAGAGCCACAGAAGGCGTCGATATTGTTTTTCATGTCGCCGCATTGGCTGGTATCTGGGGGCCTTGGGCAGATTACCATGCAACCAATGTGCTCGGTACTGAGGCGGTGGTCGGAAGTTGTCGGAGAAATAATGTTCCAATGCTGGTGTATACCTCAACCCCTTCAGTTGTCTTTAACCGGGTCGACATCAGAGGGGGCGATGAACGTCTTGCCTATGCGGACAAGTTCCTGTGCCATTATGCCAGAAGTAAGGTTATCGCTGAAAAATCCGTGCTTGCCGCCAACAGCACAACTCTTAAAACGTGTGCTCTCCGGCCTCACCTGGTCTGGGGACCTGGCGATCCCCACCTCTTTCCGCGACTGTTGGCAAGCGGTAGGAAAAGAATGCTGAAACGAGTGGGGGACGGTTCCAATCTTGTTGATATTTCTTATATTGACAATGTTGCTGACGCCCATATCCTGGCCGCCAGGAACCTGGCCGGAAAAGGAACGGCTGCGGGGAAACCTTATTTCATCAGTCAGGGGGAACCGGTAAATCTCTGGGACTGGATAAATGAGTTGTTTGTGGCGATGGGGGTCGAGAAGGTTAAGACGTCGATATCTTTCCCTGTTGCCTACCGTCTGGGGGCAGTTATGGAAACTGTCTATACTCTTGCAAAATTTAGAAAAGAACCCAGAATGACTCGGTTTCTTGCTGAACAACTGGCAAAGTCGCATTATTTTTCTCTCCAGAATGCCCGGCAGGATCTGGGGTATGAACCTGTTATTTCTACTGCAGAGGGCCTTCGCAGGACAGTGCAATGGTTGAAGGAACAATGAAGAAAAGCCTTATGAAATCTTTTGTCTGGTTGTTGATTGGTTTGTTTTTACAGTTTAGCACGGTGGCCCCGGTGTCGGCTTTCACCATTGGCGACGAACGGGAAGTCGGTGAAAAATTACTCTATTCGGTGCGATCCGCATTCGAGGTCATCGATGATCCGGATATCACCCAATATATAACCAGACTTGGCCAGAGTGTTCTGGAAGTAGCCGGAATCCAGTATTTCGATTATCATTTCTTTGTTATAAACGATAAAGAATTTAATGCCTTTGCTGCTCCTTCCGGGTTGATTTTTTTCCACTCCGGTTTGATTGAGACCATGAATTCTGAAGACGAGCTGGTCTCTGTTCTGGCCCATGAAGTTGGTCATATCGTAAAGCGTCATCTCGCCTCCAGGATGGAGAAAGGAAAATACACCACCATCGGCTCACTTGGTCTGGCCTTGGCCGCCTTGGCCTTCGGCGGAGCGGCAGCCCCGGCTCTATTCACCGGTGCGCTGGCCACAGGGCAAAGCATCAATCTGCATTTCAGCCGGCAAGATGAGGAAGAAGCGGATCTTCTGGCCTATGGCTGGATGAAAAACCTTCATCGGGATCCCGAGGGACAGATAAAAATGCTCGAATCTATGCGGCGCATAGCGAGATATCGGAGTGAGAAACCACCGCAATACCTGCTGACCCACCCCAATCCCGAGGAAAGGCTCAATACCATAGAATCGTTGGTCGAAAACGATCATAAAACGAGCAAGGCGAACGTTACGGCCACCGACGATTTCGAGTTTCTCCGCTTCAAATACCGGATTCTAGCAAAAGTAAAAGATCCCCGGGATTTCAAGATGTATCTTGCCAACATTATCGCCGATAGCAGATCCAGTGCATTCAGGAAGATGATGGCAGAGTACGGTTTGGCACAGATCGCCGCAAACGAAAACGACTTTCCCAAGAGTCTGGCCCTGCTGGAAAAAGTGACAGCATATTTCCCCGACAAAAATATTCTCAAGACCGACAAGGGGGTAGCGCTCTTTGCCGATGGGAAATTCATTGAAGCTGAAAAGACGCTTCGAGACGCCCTGGCGGGTAATGGTTCGGATATGTATGCTGCTTTTACTTTGGCGAAATTACTCTATAGGTCCCATCGCAGTGCTGAGGCTGAAAAATATTTACAGGAAGTCAGTTATGAGTTACCCGAATACGCCAAGGTCTATTTTGAATTGGGTCAAATTGCCTCGGATCAGCAAAGGATAGGCGATTCGAGTTTTTATCTCGGCAAATATTATTTGTATGAAGGTAAATTGAAGGAGGCAGAGCACAATATAAGAATTGCGCTGCGTTCGAAAACAATGTCGGATAAAAGAACTCAGGAGAGCAAAGATATCCTTAAGAAAATAGTTAAGCTGCAGAAATGAAACTGAGGTAACGGAATTACAGAAAGTCAGGGTCAAGCTGCCTTTTCAGTGCGGGCAGATCCGGTGCTGCCAAAACTTTCTGCCGAAGCGTCGAGCTGCCCGGCAATCCTTTAAAGTAGCGGCACATATGATTTTTTATGTAGCCGAGCACTCTTTCCGCCGGCAGAAACTTCTCAATCAAGGCGAGATGTCTTCCGGCAACAGTCATAATCTCCCGCATCTCGCCCGGGCGGCCGGATTCCTGAAAAACCCAGGGGTTGCCCAAGGCGCCGCGCCCGATCATCACCCCGTCGCAGCCGGTTTCCTCCATCATCTGCCGGCCATCTGCAGAGGATAATATGTCGCCATTGCCGATAACCGGAATGGCGACCGCCTGTTTCACCCGGCTGATGATAGCCTGGTCTATGGTACCGGAAAAAGCCTGCGACCAGGTTCTGGCATGTACGGTAATGGCCGAAGCCCCGGTATCTTCGAGCATTCTGGCGAAGGCGGGAGCGTTGATTGACTGGCTGTCTTTTCCTGATCTGATCTTGACCGTAATGGGCAGCGAGACCCGTGCAACAACTTTAGCCAGGATCGATTCCGCCAGGCGGAGATCGGTCATCAACGCAGCACCGGCGCCTTTTCTGGTGACTTTTCGAACCGGACAGCCCATGTTGATATCAAGCATATCCGGGTTATAGGCCGCGAGTATTTCGGCTGCATCGGCCATCGCTTCCGGGTCCGCCCCAAAGAGCTGGAAGGCGACGGGTTTTTCTTCGGCGATTGATGCAAGCATTCTCAGGGTGTTTGCCTGACGGTAAACAAGACCATGGCAGCTGATCATCTCTGAGACACAGTATCCGGCGCCAAAGCTGCGACAGAGCAGCCGGAATGGCAAGTCGGTGTATCCGGCCAGCGGGGCCAGGACAAAAGGGGAGTCAAATGCGAGTTTACCTATACGAAGCATGAAGTGAGCAAAAGCGACTGGGAAAAGGCAGAACCAGAAAATTCCAGTCCTGGCTCTGCCTGGGTTATCGGAGAGAGGTTATTAATCAGGGTACAGTGCGTAGTTTTGTAATGGTGCGCTGGTATATTCTCTTCGACATATCATCGATAATGGTGTCGAGAGCCTCTTTCTCATTACTGCTGTTTGAGGAGGAACTGTCACCTACTAGAAATTCTCTGGTCCAGGTTTCACTCGGTACCTCGAGTACAATTTTCTTCGTGGCAAAATCTTTCAGGATGTAGCGAACTCTCAGGATCACTTTGACCTGGGTGGTTATACTGTTCTCGCCATAGGCCAGACTCGGCAGCTCCAGCGAGATGATTTCACCGGCAAAGATCAGATCTGCACCTTCTTTCGTGCGAACCGTGGCAATGGACCCCGATTTTTGAAACCATTTGGTCAAGGATCTGTATATTTCTGAATCAAGCCCTAGTTCACTGGTTCTATTTTTCCATTCGGTCATATAGATGGTTTTAGACGGACCATTGTAGACATTGGGATTATGGTAGCCGCAGGCTGAAACCATTGCCGCCATTACGAGTATGGCAAAAAAATGCCGGACTGTTTTCACTGTGCATCTCCTGTTTCGTGGAAGAATTCTACTTGTAGAAAAGCAGGCACCACCATGAGTATCAGACAACAATATTGACCAGCTTCTTCTTGACGACAATGGTTTTCCTAATTGTTTTTCCGTCGATGAATTTGACAGTGTTCTCGTCCGCCAGCGCTTTCTCGATAAGAAATTCATCGGTAACTTCGACAGGCACTTCAAGCCGTGAACGGACTTTGCCGTTTACCTGTATAACGATGGTGAGCAGATCTTCCTGTGCCGCTTCTGCGTCGAACTCAGGCCATGGTTGTTTTTCAATGAGTTCCGTATTGCCAATTTTCTCCCACATTTCTGCGGCAAAATGCGGCACCATCGGGGAGAGCAGCAGCAGGAGCACGGAGATTGCCTGTCTGATCACCGGTGGTTCTACCTGTTCCTGCGCATTTTCTCCAACCGAGGTCGAAAGAACGTTAAAAAGCTCCATCATGGCACTGATTGCGGTATTAAAATGATAATTTTGTTCAATATTTTCGGTCACCCGTTTTATGGTCTGATGCGTTTTCCGATGAACAATCCTGCCCTGGGCACTCAGTTGCGCGGGAATGTTCGGATCGCAGTCGAGTATTTCATTGCAGGCAAGTATCAGCCGGTAAACCCGGTTTAAAAATCGGGAAGATCCTTCAACTCCCTGGGAACTCCATTCAAGATCTCTTTCCGGAGGCGCGGCAAACAGGCTGAACAGTCTGACTGTATCGGCGCCGTATTCCTGAATTAAATCGTTGGGATCGACTACATTGCCTTTTGACTTGGACATCTTGGTACCGTCTTTGATAACCATGCCCTGGGTGAGAAGATTGGTGAACGGTTCGTCGATATCTAGGTAGCCGAGGTCCCGGAGAACCTTGGTGAAAAAGCGGGAATAGAGCAGGTGGAGGATGGCGTGCTCCACCCCGCCGATATACTGGTCAACCGGCAGCCAGTAGGCGGCTTTGTCGCGGTCAATGGGGGAATCGGTATGCCGCGAACAGACGTATCTGGCAAAATACCAGGAGGATTCCATGAAGGTGTCCATGGTATCGGTTTCTCTTTCAGCCGGTTGGCCGCACTTCGGGCAACTGGTGGCGATAAAGGACGGGCGTTTATGTAAAGGCAGGCAGGCGCTGCCGACCTCGGGATCTTCAGGCAGTAGCACCGGCAATTGATCAAGCGGCACGGGTTGCACGCCGCATCGGTCGCAATGGATCATCGGAATGGGGGCCCCCCAATACCGTTGCCTGGAAATACCCCAGTCACGCAGCCGATAGGTGACGTGTGCGGAACCGAAGTGGTTTTCTTCGGCAAATTGTATTATTGCCGCCTGGGCAGCAAGAGAATCCATCCCGCTGAACTGGCCAGAATTCTCCAGTATGCCGGGAATGGTCGATGCCTCCTGCATAGTTGTCGGATCAAGCTCGATGCCTTCGGGTACGACCACCGGACTGACTGGTAAACCATACTTTCGGGCAAATTCAAAGTCCCTCTCGTCATGCGCCGGTACCGCCATAACCGCACCGGTGCCATATTCCATCAGCACAAAATTCGCCACATAAATCGGCAGTTTTTCGCCGTTAAAGGGATTTATACAGTAGCGGCCGGTAAAAATACCTTCTTTTTCGGGCACGACTTCAACCGATTGCCGCTGCTTCTGGGTGAGGATTTCTTCGGTGAAGCGGCGGATTTCAGTTTCCCGGTCGGTGCCGGCAATAAGGGTGTCGAGCAGCGGATGTTCGGCGGCAATGGACATGAATGTGACCCCGAAAATGGTATCTGGTCTGGTGGTGAAAATGGAAAGAGTACAATCCAGATCCGCCACCGCAAAATCGGCGGTGAGGCCGGTGGATTTGCCGATCCAGTTGCGCTGCATCGTCAGTACTTTTTCCGGCCAGCCGGTAAGCTGGTCGAGGTCACGGAGCAGTTCTTCCGCGTAGTCGGTGATTTTAAAAAACCAGCCATTCATCTTTCGGGGATAGACCGGTTCGTCGCAGCGCCAGCATGTTCCTTCTATGACCTGTTCATTGGCCAGGACGGTCTGACAGGATTCACACCAGTTAACAGTGGTGACTTTCTCGTAGACGATCCCCTTGTTGTACATCTCAATAAAAAGAAGTTGCTCCCATTGATAATATTTCGGGTTGCAGGTGGCTATTTCCCTGCTCCAGTCGTACGACAGGCCAAGCTGATGCAGCTGGTTGCGCATGTAATCTATATTGTCGTAGGTCCAGGTTGCGGGATGACTGTTATTTTTTTGCGCGGCGTTTTCCGCGGGCAGACCGAAGGCATCCCAGCCCATCGGGTGGAGCACATTATAGCCGCGCATCCGTTTGTATCTCGCGACCACATCGCCAATTGAATAGTTGCGCACGTGACCCATGTGAATGCGTCCGGAAGGATAAGGAAACATTTCCAGCAGGTAATATTTTTCTTTCGAATCGTCCTCAGTAACTTTATATACTTCGCCGTCTTGCCATGCTGCCTGCCATTTAGCCTCAATGGATTTAAAGTCGTACTTATTTGAAATGGCGTTATCTTCGGTCATTGTCTTGCCTCAAAATACAGTTGTTAAAATGTTTCCTGTCTATTGAAAAAGAAGAAATAAAGGTGTCAATAATCTGTAAGGTACGTATACCCCTCAAGGGGTACTAAACAGAGCACCCGACAAGCGAGTATTAAAAATAATCCCGGCTTATTTTCCGTTTACCGGGGTTAGATAAACCCTTCCTGTTCTTCATAATTGCTCATGTTCTCAAACATGGTAAATTCTTTGACAAATGTCAATCGTGCAACGCCGGTAGGTCCATTTCTCTGTTTGCCGATAATAATCTCGGCCGAGCCGCGCTCCGGATTGTCTTCTGCTTTATTGTAGACCTCGTCACGGTAGATGAAGCATATGACATCGGCATCCTGTTCAATGGCACCGGACTCGCGGAGGTCAGACATCATGGGGCGTTTATCGGTCCGGCTCTCCAGTCCTCTGTTCAGCTGTGACAGGGCCATAACCGGAATTGCGTGTTCCTTGGCCAGGGCTTTCAAAGAACGGGAGATGTCACTGATCTCCTGGGTTCGGTTTTCCGTGCTCCGTCCCCGCATGAGCTGGAGGTAGTCGACGACGATCAGGCCGATCTCGTGCTGCGACGCCAGTCTTCTTACTTTTGCCCGCATTTCCAGCACAGAAATGGCCGGTGTATCGTCGATGAAGATGGGAGCTGCCGATAACATACCTACTGCTCGGGTCAGTTTTGGCCAGTCTTCGCTGTGCATGTTGCCGGTTCTGATGCGCTGGGAATCTATCCTTCCTACCGAACTTAACAGACGCATAACCAACTGTTCTTTTGACATCTCCAGACTGAAAACAGCCACTCCGGTCTTTTCGACGAGTGCAGCATGCTGGGCAATGTTCATGGCAAAGGAGGTTTTACCCATGGATGGTCTGGCCGCGATGATAATAAGATCCGAAGGCTGGAGCCCGGCCGTCATTTTGTCAATCAGGTTATAGCCTGTGGGAACTCCGGTGATGAATTCTTTTCTTTTGTATAGTTGCTCAACGGTGGCAAAGGCTTTTGGAACAATTGTTTTAATGTGGGTAAAATATTGGCTTCCTTTGGATCCGGCAATGTCAAAAATTGCCTGCTCTGCCTCATCTACCAGAATATCAATATCATTCTGTTCTTCATAACACCTGGCGGCAATATTGGTGTTGACCGAGATAAGCCTGCGTAGTATCGATTTTTCACGGATGATTTTGGCGTAACTTGTAACATTGGCGGTTACCGGCACAATCGAGGTGAGCGATGCAAGATATGTCGGTCCACCAACCTGATCGAGCGTATTATTGTTTTTCAGTAAATTCGAGACGGTAAGAAGATCCTGCGGTTCGTTTTTTTCAAAAAGATCAATCATCGCGTCATAAATCAGACGATGATTTTTTTTATAGAAATCCTCAGGGGTAAGAATTTCAAGAACCGCACCAAGCAGGTCCGCCTTAAGCAGAATCGAGCCGAGGACGGCCTGTTCCGCTTCAACATTCTGCGGCGGTATCCCAGAGGGAACCACTGATCGCGAAGGATCAGGTATCTTCTCAAAATTGTTCATTATTAACCGAAAAATAAAATCTTGCCTGGCTGGTATGAAGGAGTACCGGATACCCAGGGAGCCATTAAACAAAAACACACCATGAAGGTCAAGCCTCCAGGTGTGTTTTCATCTTCGAATAACCAGTAAAAGGAACTGGTCCGAGGACCCATTACCGGTGCAGTCGATGGTTGCCGCCAACGCTCCGGGCCGTGTTAGCCAGCCTGGATAGGTACAACGTTGAGCGTGAACTCAGCCGTCACATTGAAACCAACCTTTACCTGGATCTTTGTTTCGCCAAGGGTTTTAACCGGCTCGTTCAACAGGATCTGTCTTTTATCAACAGTCACATCGAGCTCAGCGAGTTTTGCACAGATATCTGCGGTAGTGACCGAGCCGAAAAGGCGTTCGTCAATACCGGCCAGTTGCTCGACGACAATGGTAAGTCCGGATATTTTTTTGGCAACGTCTTCAGCCTGTTTCTGTTCTTTGGCACGTCGAGCTTCGATGGCTGCCTTATCTTTTTCAAGAAGGGCAAGATTCGCTGCAGTCGCCTGAACAGCTTTGCCCTGTGGAAGAAGGTAGTTACGACCATAGCCGGGTTTGACTGTTACGACATCCCCTTCGAGGCCGAGAGAACTGATTGCTTGTTTTAAAATAAGTTCCATATTCCTAAACTCCTATGAAAATAGGTCTCATAAACCGGGCTCAGTGATTAAGAGAACACCGTGCCGGTAATTATTATTTTGGTTGATTCCCTTCCTTTTGCTTGAGTTTGCGAAAATCAAACCAGATATCGCCAATACCGAAGACAAGCAGAAGGATTGTACCAAACGACTGAAAAATGATCATTACATAAAAAAAAGATCTGAGCAGCAGGGGTACTTTCCATTTAATCATAAAAAAAACGGCGATAGACAACCCCTGAAAGCAGTAGATCATGCTTAATAAAACGAGAACGTTGATGCCGATGGTTCTCAATATCTGGATAGGCAGAAGAACGAATAGCCCGGCACCTATAGCCAGCCAGATAGTTTTCTCCGGCAATTGCCAGAATTGATAACTCATCCATGGCGCACTGCCTCCGGTTTTCGGGAGAAGTACGTTACCAACCACCATAGTAAACCAGGTAAGAGTCAGAATGAAACTACCAAGAATTGAAGGCATTATCAGGGGGATATATACCTTCATCCAGTGGAGGGTGGTTTCGAGCATCAGCAGGGTATCTGCTGAAATATCGTTATTCTGCCGGTAATAGTTGGTTGCCTCGGTAATTCCTTCATCCAGAGAGTTTAGAAACTGTCCATAAGCCGATACATCCGAACCGATAGAAAGCGCGGTGAAAATAACGACCCAGCTGCCGGCCAGCGCAAGAGAACTTTTCAGGCCGCTTATTGCCGGACTGTCGTGCCGGTCCGCCGAAACAAAGAGGACGTACCCGGAAAATAACAGCGCGAAAGAAAAGCCGAAAAATTCAATATTGTTCAGCAGGAGATACGCAACGAATGCTATAACAGCGGTGACGCCAAGCAACCGTTTTCCGATGAATCCTCCGTAGCTGGCCAGTGTATAAAAAGCCACCAGCGGCAAAAATAGATACAACCAGCCAAACAGGGACCACTGCACTCCAGGAAGAATGATTGCCAGGGAAGCAAACAGAATCGTCCGGGCAATTCGGCTTATTCTCGGCTGTTGATTTCCCTGGCTGGCCACCTTAATTCCCTGCTGTTCCCTGTAGATTATCCCTGAGACGATCCAGCATAAGGCAGAAAAGCGATCTGCCGTGCCTGCTTGATGGCCTCACACAGTTGACGCTGATGTGTGGCACATGTTCCGACAATGCGGCGAGGAATGATCTTCCCTCTCTCTGAAACAAAATTTCTAAGTGTTTTTACGTCTTTATAGTTAACAACTAAATCTTTCTCACCACAGAATCGACAGGATTTTCTGCGGGTGAAAAGTTTTTTTTGTGGTCTTTGAGCCATGAAAGTACCCTCCGGGATTAAAGATCTTGACAAGATACCGAGTAATTTTTACTCGGCGTCTTCATCGTCATTGTTTTCAACGTCATCAGATTCGCCATCATCCGTTTCCTCACTCTCCTGCAGGGCAGTGGCTTTGGCGGCTATTGCTGCCATCGCTTCTTCTATCCCCTCTTCGGTGATGGAATTTGCAGTCTTGATGGTCAGATATTTCAATACGAGGTCATCGATTCTGAATTTTCGTTCAATTTCTGAAACTGCCGCCGGGGTACCGGCATAGTCACAATAAACATAGTAGCCAAGGCTTTCTTTTTTAATGAGATAGGCCAGTTTTTTCATGCCCCACTTGGCCAACTCGATAATTGTTCCCTTTTCATCGAGAATGATTTTACTGGTGCTTTCGATAACTCGGTTGATCTCTTCTTCCCCGGCATTCGGGCGTAGAATGAAGATCGTTTCGTACCTGCGCATGCGTTCCTCCTCGTGGACGTATGGTTTTTGCGGGTCTGATTCCCGCAATTTTCGGCCCTCACACCTTGAATCAATCATGGGAGAGAGCAAGAAGGTCATAATAACACATTGTTATTATGAGTATACTGAAGGTGCACCTGAAAAATGAATTCTGCGGTTTGCCTCTCAGTAAAAAACTGACTATATTACATAGGCAGGGAAGATGTGTCAAACAGTATTTTTTTTCTTTTCCTCTGCTTTGATGGCTTCCCACTGCGCGGCCAGTTGTTCTTCATTTTCATAGGGCTGGCCGGCGAAAACATGCGGATGACGACGAATGAGTTTTTCATTGACGGTTCTAAGAACATCGGAGAGGTCGAAATTTCCCTGGTCATTGCCTATCTCAGAAATCATAACTATAAGATAGAGAAGGTCGCCAAGTTCTTCGCAGATGTTTACTGGGTCATCATTTTCAATGGCATCAATGAGCTCCTGGCATTCCGATTTGAGATATTTGAGTAAAGAGATGTGGTTCTGCCGTCTGTCCCAGGGACAACCGTCTTCTCCTCTAAGAGTTTTTATGGTCGAAATGAGTTCAGATAATTTGGGATCACAATTGGTCATTTGATTTTTAATGCTAGGCTTAATAGAGTGAAAAAAAGATTTTTACAAAGGTAAATAGACTGGAAACGCTGGAACTGTTTTTCAATTATATGAGTAAAAAGGAGTTGACATTAAACCCTTGAAGAACTATTTAGCTCTGCTGGAAAGTGTTGTCAGGTTTTGTGCATTTGCCTGCCAAGAATACCATCTTTTTGCAAAATGTACATGCGGATTATTGGTGTGCAGTTGCATGGAGGAGCAGGACTCCTCATTGAGCATTATGTGTCCTAAATAATAGAGGTATACTCATGGAAGACGACAAAAAACAAAAATTGCTTCTTGAAAAGCATAAAGATATTGCCAGGATAGACCAAGAATCAAAAAGAACCCACGGCTGGTATGTAAGAGTCAGGTTTTTAGGGAGAACCCACTCGAAGTTCTTTTCCGATAGAAAGTGTGGTGGACGTTATTCCAGTCTGTTGTCGGCGATTTCCTGGCGTGACAAGACTGAGAAAAAACTCGGCAAGGTCAGGACAAACAAACATATGGTTACGGTCAGTAACTCTGGAACCGGTGTTGTCGGTGTCCGCCTCAACGATAAACTTAACCGCTACGAGGTGAGTTGGGTGACCCATCAGGGAAAACAGGGGAAAACCTCTGTGTCTATTTCCAAACATGGAAAAAAAGCGGCGTTTGCCAGAGCTTGTTCTATCCGTACCGAAAAGGAAAAGGCCCGTCTGGAATATTCCGGTTGAGATGGTGGTATAATGGCTCCTCTCTCTTGATTGCAGGACAGTCTGAAATCTGTCAAAAACGTCCCGTCAGTCTGCAGAGCACGTGATACGAAACAACTTTCGCGTGTTTTTCGCCCAATACGTTCAGTAGATACGTTGTGTGCGCCAGAAAAAATGGAAAAGTTTAATTTGTGTTGACATTTGAGGCACAATACGGTTGAATGCTCTGTTCTTGTAAAATAATTTGGCTATGTTAATAATAGAGTATATTCACTCAAAGAGGTTCATATATGTATGCTATAGTTCGTACAGGTGGAAAACAATATCAGGTTGCGTGCGGAGATCAGGTTCGGGTTGAAAAACTCGAAGGCAACGTTGGCGACAATATAGACTTAGTTGATGTTCTTATGGTTGTTGGCGATGATGGCGTAAAAGTTGGTCAGCCGGTTCTTGAAAATGCCAAAGTCACTGCGAAAATCGCTGAACAGGGAAGAGCAAAAAAAGTAATTGTTTTCAAGAAAAAGCGTCGCAAAGGGTATCGATTAAAAAACGGTCACAGACAATCGTACACTGCGCTGAAAATCGAAGATATTTCTGCATAACGGTCATTGCCGAAAAAATTACGGATACAACAGTATATTTAACATGATTTACGTTGGAAAAAAGGGGTAGAAGATGGCTCATAAGAAAGCAGGTGGTAGTTCTAGAAACGGTCGGGATAGTGCTGGCCAGCGACGCGGTGTTAAGCGATTTGGCGGACAGGTAGTCAAAGCTGGTAATATTTTGGTTCGTCAGCTCGGAACCGTCATCCATCCGGGAACCAATGTGGGTTGCGGACGCGATTATACGCTTTTCGCCAAGATTGAGGGTGTTGTGACATACGAAGAATTTGGTAAAAATAAAAAACGAGTCAGCATTTATCCTGTAGCTTGATTTTATCAAATATCGCTTCCGGATGACGTGTACAGACTCGTCACCCGGCACGTTTGAACTCGGCCTCAATGCTCTATTGATGGTCGAGTTTTTTTTTATTCAGTCTACAGGTATTGATACCCTGCAGGAGGGTTATGGCATTTATTGATGAAGCAAAGTTTTTTGTGAAAGCCGGTGATGGCGGAAATGGCTGTGTCAGTTTTCACAGAGAAAAATTTGTCCCTCGGGGTGGGCCAAATGGTGGCGACGGAGGGCGCGGTGGAAGTGTGATCATTCGAGCCACCAACTCTTTGAACTCACTCATTGATTTTCGTTATCGGTCTCATTTTAAAGCGGAGAGGGGGGTTCACGGCAAGGGAAAAGATATGCATGGACGCTCCGGAAAGGATTGTTTTATTGACGTTCCTGTCGGCTCCGTGATAAAAAATAACGAGAGCGGGGAGGTACTTGCCGATCTCGCATCGGCTGGAGATTCGGTCGTTATCGCCAGAGGTGGAGATGGGGGGCTGGGTAATCCTCATTTTGCCAGCGGGACGAATCGTACCCCTCGAGTCGCAACCAATGGAGAGGCCGGTGAAGAATTCTGGTTGAAAATAGAACTTAAACTTATTGCTGATGTCGGTCTGGTTGGCTTGCCCAATGCGGGTAAATCGACTCTTTTGTCAAAGCTCTCGGCCGCCAATCCAAAGATAGCGTCCTACCCCTTCACCACTCTGGAACCGCAGCTGGGAGTATTGCAGCACAAATGGTTCAAGCCCTGCATAATTGCCGATATTCCCGGACTTGTCGAAGGTGCACATAATGGGATAGGCCTTGGACATAAATTTCTTCGTCATATAGAACGAACCAGCATGCTCTTGCACGTAATCGATGCAGCTGATGAAAATGTCGAGGAAAATTTTCGTATAATTGCCAATGAACTTCTTCTCTACAAAGAGGAACTCGTCGACAGAATGCAGATTCTGGTATTAAATAAACGCGATCTGGTTGAAGAGTCGGAGCTCAGAAAATTGACAACAATGTTTCAGCAGATGGGACAGAATGTTGTCAGTGTTTCTGGAATGACTGGAGAAGGGATTGATGCCCTGAAAGAACTTGTGCTGGAAACCCTGGAACAAGGTGAAAAAAAGGACCAATAAAAGGTATACTTTTACTGGCTAGTCTCTGTATGAATTTGATCGGATCAAGGTGAAAATCTTCTTCTCTTCGCTCATCATCATGTATTTAAGCGGGTTCAACATCTTATGAATTCGAATTTAGAAATTGAAGACGGACTCTATTATCGACAGACTCTTTTCGATAAAGCAAAAAGAGTGGTGGTGAAGGTGGGAAGCGCGATCCTCACCGGTGCCGATGGGATTAACAAGCAGGTTGTCGATAATCTCGCCAAAGAGATAGCTTTTCTGCATAATACCGGCAGAGAGGTGATTCTGGTCACCTCTGGTGCAGTTTCTGCCGGAAGAAGAAAAATCCATATAAGCGATGAGCTGGAACTGACGATTAAGCAGAAGCAGGCACTCGCTGCAATCGGCCAATCCAGCCTGATGCATGATTACGACGAATCGTTTGCCGTATATGGCAAAAATATCGCCCAGATACTGCTGACCCATTCTGACCTCGCCAATCGCAAAAGATATCTCAACGTTCGCAACACGATTCTCACGCTCTTTAAATATGGTGTTATTCCGGTCATCAATGAAAATGATACCGTTTCAACCGAAGAGTTGAAGTTTAGCGACAATGACAATTTAGGTGCCCTGGTTGCTAACCTGATTGAGGCGGATATGTTTATTTGCCTGACCGATGTCGACGCCTTGTATGACCGTAATCCGGTGACCGATGCAAACGCCAGGGCTATCTATACAGTGGCTGAGGTCACCGACGAGATTATGGCCATGGCCGGCAACAGTAAAAGTGTTTTGGGTACTGGCGGCATGTGCAGTAAAATTAAGGCTGCTCAAATGGTTTCTGCCGGTGGAGGGAGTTCCTTTATCGGCCCTGGCAGACAGACGGATATCCTCAAACATCTTTTTTCCGGCGAGATTATCGGCACGTTTTTCCTGCCGCGACAGGAAAAAATGCAAAGCCGTAAGCGCTGGATAGCCTATGTCCTGAAACCAAAAGGCAGTCTGGTACTAGACCGGGGGGCCTGTAAGGCAATCTGTCAGAACGGCAAAAGCCTGCTTCCATCCGGTATAGTCGAAGTTGCCGGCCATTTTGATGTAGGCGATGCGGTCAGGTGCCTGGACATGGACAACAAGCCGGTGGCTGTCGGTTTAACCAATTTCAGCTCGGACGATCTGTGCAAAATAAAAGGTGTGCGTACCGATCACATTGTACAGATATTAGGCAGTAAAGAAAGTGACGAGGTGATGCATCGGGATAATCTGGTCATCCTCTGAGCTATATATCTGAGAGAAATATTAAAGGATAGGTTCATGGCACTGGAACAGACAATTGACGCATTAGCGAAAAGAGCGAAGCTTGCTTCGGCAGAGCTGATGGCTCTTTCAACAAAGACCAAAAATGATGTCCTGACAACTGTTGCCGATCTGCTGACGCTGCAAAGGGAGCATCTGAAAGTTGAAAATGACAAGGATCTTGCTGCAGGAGCTGAAAAGGGATTGTCGCCTGCCATGCTTGACCGGCTGCGATTATCCGATGCGGTTATCGATGCAATGATTACCGGACTCCTTGAGCTCTGCTCCCTGCCGGATCCGATTGGAAAAATCGAAAATTTTGTAAAACGGCCCAACGGTCTTCAGGTCGGGAGAATGCGGGTACCTCTTGGGGTGGTCGCCATGATCTATGAGTCCCGGCCCAATGTAACTGTGGATGCCGCTGCCCTCTGTATTAAAACAGGCAACGCGGTAATTTTGCGGGGCGGGTCAGAAGCCATTCATTCGAATCTCGCTCTCGCGGCTCTTCTGCAACAGGCGCTCAACCAGCACAACATCGACAGGAGTGCGGTGCAGGTCATCCCCGTCACCGACCGGCTGGCAATTACCCATCTGCTCACCCTTGAGGAAGACATCGACCTGGTCATCCCGCGTGGCGGTGAGGGACTCATCCGGTTTGTTGCCGCGAATTCCAGAATTCCTGTTCTCAAGCACTATAAAGGTGTCTGTCATCTGTATATTGATAAAGATGCCGATCTGGACAAGGCCATCCCCTTGGTGCTCAATTCCAAAACCCATCGGCCTGGCGTGTGTAATGCCCTTGAAGGATTGCTGATCCATAGCGATATCGCCGAAACTTTTCTGCCGCGGGTTGTAAAAGAGCTTACCGCGAACGGTGTGGAACTTCGCGGGTGCACCCAAAGTGTCAGAATAGCCGCTGGAATACAACCTGCGGCGGAGGAAGACTGGGGCACCGAATTCCTTGATTTGATTCTCTGTGTAAAAGTGGTGCAGGGCTTTAACGAAGCCAAGCAATATATTCAAAAGTATGGTTCCCGGCACACTGAATCGATCGTTACGGAAAATTACAGTACCGCCCAGAGATTTATTGCCGAGATTGATGCATCTGCGGTAATGGTCAATGCCTCAACGCGTTTTAATGATGGGGGACAGCTCGGTCTCGGTGCGGAAATAGGTATCAGCACCACCAAGCTGCATGCCTACGGTCCGATGGGTCTTGAGGAGTTGACTACCCGGAAATTTGTAGTTTTTGGTCAGGGACAAGTCCGAGAGTGACCGCGAATAAAATCGGTTTACTTGGCGGGACCTTTGATCCCGTGCATTACGGACATCTGCAGTTGGCTGAGTCGGCTCTGGTGGAATGCGCGCTGGACAAGGTAGTTTTTATCCCCGCCGCCGAACCGCCGCACAAAAATACTACTGCGGTAAGTTCCTTTGGTCACCGGCTGGCCATGCTGGAACTGGCCACGCAGGGCATGAAAGGTTTTGAATGTAACGCGATCGAAGGCATCCTGCCGAAGCCCTCCTATACCATCGATACGCTCCGGGTTCTGCAGAAACATTACCGAAAAAAGTATCATAACGATTACCAGCTTTATTTCATGATCGGCGCTGATGCCTTTCTCGAAATCTTCAGCTGGAAGTCGTATCGGGATGTTTTACGTTCGGTCCATATTGTCCTCTCCCGGAGAAAGGGCTATAAAGGCGAACGGCTGGCCGATTTGCTGAAAAGCCTTGGGTATACGGCCCGTCAGGGCTGTTGGCATGCTGCTGATGGCCAAAACAATATTTACATATTAGCGCGAACGCCAGGCGAGCAGAGCTCATCTACAATCAGGACCATGATCGCCCAAGGCCAGTCGGTAGAGCAGTTTCTGCCGCCATCTGTTATACTCTATATAGAAAAACATAAGCTTTACCAATAATAAATACAGGATGAAATTCCTGTCCCGGCATGTTTGCCTGGATAATATGTCAATGGAACTATGTACATGCAGCAAGAAAATGAAAAAAATTCTTCCCCGAAGATATCACTTCTGATTGTCGATGATTCTCTTGTGTTTCGAAAATTTCTGGAAGATATTTTCAATGATTGTGAGGAACTTAATGTTGTTGGGGAGGCCCAGAACGGTATTGAGGCCCTTGATCTGGTATTGAAGAAAAACCCGGACGTTATCCTGCTCGATATGGAAATGCCGCTGATGGACGGGATGACTGCGCTGCAACATCTGATGATCCACCGGCCGACGCCGACCATAATGTTTTCCAGTCTTACCGAAACAGGGACCGCCCGATGTTTTGATACCCTGAAAAATGGCGCGGTCGATTTTGTCTGCAAGGATTTTATCTTTCAGAAAAGCAGCCAGCAGACCTACAAGAAACTTATCATCGACAAGGTGAAGAGGGCTGCTGCTGTTCATCTTAAGGCGAAAGAACCGGTTTTTACAGCTCCGAGGGCAGCGGGCAGTGCACCGGAAGCAGAGCAGAGAGTGGTCTTTTGTGAAGAGTGTGGCAACGGAGAGGTGATCACGGTGGTAAGATCTCAGCCTGTCGATACCATAATCTGTTCGGAGTGTGGCGACATTATTGAGCTGAGGTCGTCCTCGGCGTCGCAGGATCAGCTGAACAACTGTATCTCGGTATTCGGTGGCGGAGAAGGGTGTTTTTTTAATTTGTTGCAGATAGTTCCTCAGCTTGCCGATAGTTTGCACGGTGCTCTCATTGCGGTGATTCATCAGACGCCTGAGCACGTCAACAGCTTTGCCGAGTATCTTGATGCTATCTCGAAGATAAAAGTAATCCGGGCCAGGGAAGGAGTAACCATCGAAAGCGGTAATTGTTATGTGGCTTCCGGTTCTGACTACATGAACATCAAGCCATACAACGGACAATTGACCCTCCAGAAGGTGCCCAAAGCATCTTTGAATGGCGGACCAGTCGATATTCTTCTGGCCTCGGTGAGTACCGTCTTGAAAAAAAGAGCCGCTGGGATAATACTTTCCGGCGATGACAGCGATGGGGACAAGGGGATGGCCCTGCTTTTGAAAAACGGAGGAATGCACGCCGTTCTCAGAGAAGAGGAATGTTATCATAAAAACATGGGTCGACAGGTGGTGGAAAAATGCAGCCTTGCCGGAACGGTATCAATGGATCAGCTGGTGGAGCTGATTAAAGGGATCCATACGACAGCTCAAGACGACAACAGTGATGCCGGTGCTGTCGAGTAAAGACTTGTTCGCCCGAGGCTATGGAGAATGGTGTGAAACCGCAGACTGACGTCCAGGCTGTCCTCTGGGAGGAGAATGTTCCTCTCATGCAGCAGGGCTTGCACAGGGAGTTGGTAAAAAGAGCCTACGAAGGGGCGGGGGAAAGCCGTGTTTTTCCGCTGCGGGAGAATGTTTTTACGGCCTTGCGGCTGACAAGTCTTGCCGCGACAAAGGTGGTAATAATAGGTCAGGACCCATATTTCAACGAACATCCCGGGAAAGGACCGGAGGCGCATGGGATATGTTTTTCGGTGCAGCAGGGGATACCTGTGCCACCATCTCTGCGCAATATCCTGCAGGAAGTCAACAGCAGCGTATATAACGGCGAAAAGGTCAGTGTCGACAGCGATCTGACCAGGTGGGCCAGGCAGGGCGTTTTACTGCTGAATGCCAGTCTGACGGTCATGGCCAGGCGTCCCAATTCCCATGTCCAGCTCGGCTGGCATGCGCTGACTGACGATATTATTGCCACTGTTTCCAATAAAAAAGAACATGTCGTCTTCATGCTCTGGGGGGCGTTTGCCCAGAAAAAAAAGGCCCTGATCGACTCCCGAAAACATCTGATCCTGGCAACCAGCCATCCATCACCGCTTTCTGCCCACCGGGGGTTTCTAGGTTCAAATGTTTTTGTAAAATGTAATGCCTATCTTCGGCAGCATCACCTGCAGCCAATAGCATGGTAAAGTGGCTTATTGACGATCAAGATGCTCCTTGATTATGGCTGGAATCATTTCTGCAACCTCAGAGGCGAGAAAGCCTGCGCCCGATTTTTCATAGAGCCGGTCTGCTGCAGCACCGTGCAGGTAAACCCCGGCAACCCCCGCATTGAGCGGAGAAAGCCCCTGGCAGACGAGGGCTCCGAGAATCCCGCTTAACACGTCACCCATTCCCCCTGACGCCATCCCTGGATTGCCGGTCGTATTGATTGTAGTCGAGCCATCGTCGGCGGCGATGACAGTACCTGAGCCTTTGAGAATCATTACTGTCTGATGCAAATCGTTGCTGAAAAGGTTATGACCTAAAATGGCGGCATCGAGCCGATCAGCTTGAATATCGGCAACGGATTTGTCCAGCAATCGAGCGAGTTCACCAGGGTGCGGCGTGAATATTCTTGGACCGGCGGGCGGTTCGAGTCGGTCTCGATACGCGGCCAGGACAGTCAGGGCATCGGCATCGACGATGACCGGGCATTGGGCGGAGCGGTAGACTTGCAGGACGAGCTCCGCCGTTTCGGAATCAAATCCAATGCCTGGGCCCATAACGATTGCCTGCTTGGTTGCAATTTGCTGAGAGAGACTTGGCCAATCGCGATGTGACAAACATTGTCCACTGTTTGCCAGGGGAAGAGTCATTGCCTCTATCAGGGTTGTTTCAAAAATTATGTTCAGGTCATGAGGAACACAAAGAGTGACAAGACCCGCACCGCTTCGGAGTGCACCCCTGGCAGAGAGAATAGCCGCTCCAGTTTTGCCGGCCGATCCAGCCAAAATTAGCAGATGTCCATGGCTGCCTTTATGCGCCGCTTTTTTGCGATGGAGGGGCTGAATCAGAGCCGTGCATGTTTCGAGAGTAGCAAGCTCTGTTGTTATATCGGCATTCTGTATTGCTTCCGGCGGGATGCCGATATCAATGATATCCAACTTGCCGGTCCACGAAGATCCGTCATGAATAAAGTGACCGGGTTTTGCGCAGCAGTAGGTGGCGGTAAGGTCGGCCCGGACACAGGTTCCCAGAATTCTGCCGGTGTCTGTATCCATTCCCGAGGGAGTGTCGACGGCGACGATGGGGGGTGTATGGTTGAAATTATAGGAGTTGATCAGATTTATAGTATCGGCAAAATGGCCTGTTATTTCCCGACAGAGGCCAATACCGAAGATCGCATCGATGACAGCGTAGCAAGGCAGGCCCCGTGATTCGAGTTGTTTAATCAGGACCGGGATAGTTTCCACCCTCGCAGGGGAGTCAACCACATGAAAAGGGAGCCGCAGTTTGCGGATAATATGCAGATTAACAGCAGGGTCGCCGGTCAGGGAGTCCGGGTTAACGAGAAAAAAGAAAACAGGTTGACAGCCTCGCTGGTGGAGATGACGACCGATAACCAGACCGTCCCCGCCATTATTTCCAGGGCCGACAAATATCAGGGCGAAAGTATTCTTACACGAACCCCGTTCCTTCTCTAACATCCGCACCGTACCGAGACCCGCATTTTCCATGAGGATAACACTTGGGATGCCGAACATTTCCGTCGCTGAGCGATCGAGATTTTTCATTTCCTGAGCAGTGGGCAGTTTCATGAGTCCTCCTCTATTCCCCTGGGTCAACCGGTTTTCCATTAGGTTACTTATTTATCAAGCAGCCTCTGACAGTTTTCGCAAGGTTTAAAGCCGGCCTCACGAGCAACATGAATGTCCTTGAATATCATCGTGCAATTCTTGGCAAAATAATACTTGCAGCTGGAGATGTGGAACTCTTTGTTTTCGGCATCGCCTCTTATGACGGGAGTCATACTCGACATACACTCAAAAGAGGTGCTACGATTGGGCTTTGGGTACCACAATTTGAGTTTGTGTACAAGTGGCCCGCAGAGAGTCGTCAGCGGAACCATTATCGCAGCAAGTATTTTTGCAATGAAGAGCCTGATTGTTTCCGGGATAAGGGGTTGCTCATTCGAGACCCTCGTTATCCAGAATATCGCCAGGCCAAAGAAAAGAAAGTTCGGCATCCACATGGCCAGCCATACTGGGAAAACACCTTTTTCCGCCCAGGCCTTGCCGAAAGTGAATAGAATATAATAGAGAATAAAAATGGCTATTCCCGCTTGAATGCCGATAGCTTTTTTGCCAGATCGTGCCTGTAAACCAAGGGGCAGACCGATAAGACTGATCATCAGACAGCCAACCGGTAGGACGAGCCTTTTATGGAATTCTATGAGCATCCTGCGCTTATTCGCCAAATTTTTATCGGATATTCGGGCCTCCTCCAGCAATTCTCCCATGGACAGGTCAGTCTTGTTCAGGCGGGTGGCTCTGGTTTCGGGGAGATGAAGCGGTATATTAATCTGGTATTGATCGAACTGGACGATCTGTGCATTTTCAATGCCCGGTTTATGTAAACTGCCATTCGTCAGTTCAATTGACACCATCATCTCTTTAATATTGCTGTTCATCCTGCCGGAAGATGCCATGGTAACGACGGGATTATCGACCTGACGCATATCCGAGACCCAGACATTGGACCACCGCCCTGAGTTTTTGTCTATTTTGTCGACATAGACGACAACATCCCCCAGGGCCTCAGTGAACTCATGCTCTTTGATCCCGTTGCTTATTTTTTCCTTTAATAATTGGTATGACAGTGTGCGCATTGACACGGCACTGAGAGGTATCAATTTTATGGAGACAAAGCTTGTCAAAAGCGCAATGAGAGCGGCGACAATTATCACCGGGGGCAGGATCTGATACATACTGATGCCGCTTGCTTTCAAGGCCAGAATCTCGGAATCGCTTGACAGTCTGGCAAAACCAATAGTTACACCCATCATGGCTGCCATGGGTATCGTGTAGAGGAAGATATTGGGAAAGATGTAGGAAAAGAGCCTGATAAAATCAGCCAGTCCAATGTTTAGCTCAAGTACGAAGTCGAGAAAGGGAATGAGTTTGGCCAGAAAAAAGACACAATTCATAACGAGAAAACTGGCAAAAAATGGGGCCAGCATTTCCGTTGCCAGATAACTGCCGAGAAGCCGAGGTATTTTGACCTGAAATTTCATGGTGCCATTGGGAGTTCAAGTGCAGGAAAAAAAATATAAGCTGGTTTTGTATTTTCCATGGAGATGCTGTATAAGGATGACTTTCTGTCACGTAACAGTAGGCTTGCCCTTTTGCTGTACTTAACCACGCTCGCTGCGTAAAGAAGGTGAATTATGCATTTGTTTGCAACTGAAGATGGAGATAAGTGGGTCTGTATCACCTGCGGAGTTGAAGAAGAAGCCATGATCAGCGAAAAAAAATGGGAGTGGTGCTTCGACAAACACGATCAGACTCTTCGTTGTTCACTTTGTGGACATCCTGATTATGATTTTGAGGACTGACAGCGCCGCCGGAAAAATAGAGAGGGTATTGCTCTTTTTACCTGCGGCGCTGTATCTAACCGAAGACTTTTAAGATTTCACATCGGTGATCGGGCGTTCAATGGTCACCTCGATCCAATGCTGATCCCACCATTCTTTAGGGGTAACGAAGACGCCATTGACCAGCATGGAAAAGTGGAGGTGATCGCCGCCTGCCATCCCGGTGGTTCCAGTTAAACCAAGAACGCTTTTCTGGTCAACCATATTGCCTGGGGCAACATTTATCTGGCTCAGGTGAGAATAAAGACTAAAAACGCCCTGTCCGTGATCGACCATTACCATGTTGCCATAAATGCCAAGGTAATCTGCAAAAATAACCTTTCCATTGTTGGCCGCCCGTACTTCAGCTCTACTGGTTGAAGCAATGTCCATGCCGAGATGGACCTGCTGGTCGATTGCTTGTCCCTTGTAAAGGTATGTTCGATGGTCGGCGTATCCCGCCCGTGCACTTCCGGACATACGTGCAAAATGGCCCTTCCAGAGTCGCTCAGGCTGTGAGCTTTTGCATAATTCACTGATCTTGCTGTTATTCTGGTCTCTTACCGATGAATTGGCATAAAGATATTTGTCGATGAATTCTCCTTTCATTTCCGGATAGTGTTGCTGAAATTCCGGAATCTTTGCATCCAAAAAACCATCGCTTATAGTAATTGTATCCTGTTTCTGATCGGCCTTTTTGAAGACGGTTGTAAATGGTACAATTGTATTATTTCCAGCCGGGTCTGTCGCTGAGACATGTAAACTGTCAATTTTTTCGGTATTAAAGGGTAGAGCAAAAAAGGAAATGTAGATATCGTCGTGGCCGTTGCCTACGGGAAAACCGGGATTGAATAAACCATTCATGTCTACGCCGTTTGAGCTGTCCTTGTCGGAGAGGCGATAAATCGCAATGCCGGTGCCGCCGGGCGAGATATATTTTTCACTGTGGAGTATCTCTATTTTCGGAGGTTCCGTATCGACAGTGACCTGTTTGGAGACAATCGTCTCGTTGCCTTTTAGCCAGCCGCGCATGGAGAAGTCTGTTGCTTCGATGGTAATGGTCATTGGACCATCGACAAAGCCTTCTTTCTGCACGTCAAAGGTAACCGTTTCGCTTTTTTCCAGAGGGCCGATGGTGCCGGTGTACCCGGTTCTGGGAAAGGACACCGAATGGAGCAATTTTTTTTCATTGCCCTGGGTCCCGTAGACGAAAATATTGTGAATTCCGCTTTTGGTGTCGGTGGCCGTGTAATTGATAATAGCGTTTCTGCCCAGAAAGGCACTGGACTGCTGCAGATTGATACCCGGTTTTTCGCCCTCGAAAAAAAGAATAAAAGCAGCCGCTCCGGCAACAAGCAGGGTGAATAAAAAAGTGGTTAACAACAGGTGAGATCCTTTGGGCTTTTGTTTCTTACGAAGTGACATAGGACAACATTTTCCTTTGCTGAATTAAGGCGGAGAGGCTGGAGAGAGACTTATCTCTGCCAGATGATTTCAAATTTTTCAATATGAAGTTCTTTGGAGGGCGCAACAATAATTCTTTTGCCAATTTCTTTTTCGACATTTACCTTAGTAAGCTCTTCCTCGTTATTTAGCAAGTTGGCAATTCTTGGATGCACCTGCAGTGTGACGTTGCCGCCTTTATGTTTTTTGGCGTTCCTGGTGATCTTTCTGAATATATCGTAGCAGATAGTCCGGCGGGATTTAATCATTCCTTCACCACCGCAATAATGGCATGGTTCACACATCAGCTGGTGCAGATTCTCGCTGATGCGTTTTCTGGTCATCTGTACCAGACCAAATTCAGAGAGTTTTAAGATATTGTTCCTGCTTTTGTCTTTTTTGACCGCCTCCTTGAACGTCGTATACAGTTGCTCCCGGTGGCTGTCATTTTCCATGTCAATAAAATCAATGATGATAATACCGCCGATATTTCTTAAGCGCAGTTGATAGGCTATCTCCACTGCCGCTTCCATGTTGGTTTTGAATATGGTGTCGTTAAGATCGCTTTTCCCGACATATCTTCCGGTGTTAACATCGATAACCGACAGGGCTTCGGTACTTTCGATAATGATATACCCTCCGGATCTCAGCCAGACTTTTTTCTCAATGGCCCGTGAAATTTCCACTTCAATGTTATATGCTTCGAAGAGAGGGGTGCTCTCTTTATACAGCGAAATTTTGTCCAGCAACTGCGGGGCAAAAGTTTTCACATGACCGACAATTTTTTCATGGGCAACCTGATCATCGATTATGAGGCTATCGACGTCGGTGGTGAAAAAGTCCCTGATAGAACGCAAAGTTATATCGAGATCCCGGTGAATAAGGGAACGCGATTCGCTGTTTTCAGCCCGGTCAACAATATCATCCCACAGGAGCATTAAAAACTCCATGTCCGCTTCCAGTTCTTCCCTGGTTGCATGCTCTGCAACTGTGCGTACGATAAAACCGGTCCCTTGAGGTCGTATTTCCTGGATAAGCTGCTTGAGTTTGTCTCTGATATCTTCGTCTTCGATTTTCCGGGATATCCCTATGTGCTCGGTCTGTGGGATAAACACCAGGTTGCGGCATGGCAGCGTTATATGGCAGGTTAATCTGGCTCCCTTGGTACCGATGGGGTCTTTGCTGACCTGGACCAGGATATCCTGTCCTTCATGGAGAAGATCTTCGATGCGCAGGCCCTGGGTGCGGACATGGGTGATCGCGCAATCGGTAATACAGGGATTGTAATCAGAGGAATCAGGTGCAGCGAGACAGATATCATCTACGTACAGAAAACCGGTTCGGTCAAGACCAATATCTACGAAAGCGGCCTGCATACCCGGGAGCACACGAACCACTTTGCCTTTGTAAATATTGCCCATGAGCCCCTTTTCCGTAGGCCGCTGCATGTGGAATTCGCTCAGATTTCCATCTTCTACAAGGGCAAGGCGCACCTCATAGCTTGTGGCATTAATGAGTATTTCTGTGGTCATTTTGGAACCGTCTATATCGAAATTTGAAACTTCCGTACTGGAAGGGGTATATTTTTTTTAATTTTGTAGTATACAGTATAGATGACGGAAAATGCCATATGTAATATATATTTTATAGGTCTACCCATAAGCCAGGAAAGATGAATAGGTGTCCGGTATCAGTGATTATTCCAACGTTTAACCGGGCCGGTTTTCTTGGACGGGCTATTGCCTCGGTGCTCGACCAGACGCTTTTATGTTCGGAACTCATTATCGTCGATGATGGGTCGACAGATGGCACCCAGGCCTTGCTCAGCAAAATCCCACCCGCGACGCAAATACCAATCCGGGTCTGCCGGCAGGAAAACCGGGGGCCGGCCGCGGCGCGCAATGTCGGGATACGCGAGGCGAGGTTTGCTTTTGTTGCTTTTCTCGATTCCGACGACCACTGGCATAAGCGCAAACTCGAAAAACAATATCGATCCCTTGTCGACCAGCCTCAATACTGGATCAGTAATACTCGAGAGAAATGGATTCGAAAAGGGCACCATTTGAACCAAAAGGAAAAACATATTCCCCGCCACGGCGATATTTTTGACCATTGCCTCCAGCTCTGTGTGGTCGGCATGTCCACCGTCATGATGAAAAAGGAACTGTTCGATCATGTTGGACTTTTTGACGAATCCCTGCCGTGCTGCGAGGATTACGATCTATGGCTGCGAGTGAGCTGCCGATATCCTTTTTTACTGATAGACGAATCCCTCACCATTAAAGAGGGGGGACGGGAAGATCAGGTTTCGTTTCAATATCGTCACGGCATGGATCGGATGCGGGTAGACAGCTTGAAAAAGCTGCTCGACGCAGACGTGCTTGATCTTCCTCGGTACAGGATGGCGCTTGATGCGTTTACAACCAAGGTCACCATATTCGGCAAAGGTTGTCTGAAGCATGGAAAAACCGAGCTCGGTCAGTCGTACCTTGAATTGATAGAGAGGTATGAAGACCGAGCCGTTAAGAAATATCCAATATTGAAAGAGTGTTTTGATGCATAATCACAGCTGGCAGGATCCCTCGTACTATATAAACAAGATCTTTATCGAAGAGTCCTGTCTGGATCTTGAATACACCCGGGAGATCATCGATCGGGCCGGGCTTCCCTGGTCTGTTGTGCCGGAGAGACAGAAACCAAACAGTCTGGCGGAGGCGTACGTGGAGAATCTTTCTGCCGGGAAAAAGCAGTTGTATCTCTGCAACAATCGGGGCGTGTTCTTCAAACCATGTCCGGGAACCCGGGAATACCAATGCTGTGATTATCAGGTCCTCAATACCGGTACAAACTGCCCGATCGACTGTGTTTATTGTATACTCCAGGCCTATCTTAATACTCCCTGGCTCACCTGTTATGTAAATATTGCACAGATGTTTACTGAGCTTACCGCAACACTTTCCGCCAATCCTCAGCAGTTCTTTCGCATCGGGACCGGAGAATTTACCGACTCCCTGGCTATTGATCGATTGACGCGGCTGAGCGGAAAACTGGTGCCTTTCATCGCCGACTGGGACAATGCCGTGCTCGAGTTAAAGACCAAAAGCGGGGTTGTTGACAATCTGGAAAGTCTGGAGCATCATGATAAAACCGTTGTCGCCTGGTCGCTGAACAGTCCATTTATCATGAAAAATCAGGAAATGCGCTCGGCAACCATCGAAGAGCGGCTGAACGCGGCGAAAAAATGTGCCGAATGGGGCTACAAGCTGGCCTTTCACTTTGATCCTGTAATTGATCATCCCGGCTGGCAGGAAGGATATACGGCAACTATTGAGAGACTTTTTGAGGTGGTACCTGCCAAGGCAATAGTTTGGATTTCACTCGGCGCCTTACGATTTCTGCCGAGTTTAAAAGAGATCGGCATCAAGAGGTTTCCGGCATCGAGAATCTATTATAACGAGTTTATCCAGGGGCTGGATGGAAAAGCCCGATATTTCCGGCCGAACCGGGTTGCCCTGTACCAACATCTTTATCGGCAGTTGAAACAAAAGGCGGCGGACACAACCTGTATCTATTTCTGTATGGAGAGTGATGAGATCTGGCACGAAGTGATGGGCTATATTCCCAAAGAGCGAGGCGGTCTGCCGGTAATGCTCGACAGGGCGATGCGTTCCTCCTGAGTGTCGCAGTATATTGCTTGCAGCGCCTTATGGTATTTTGATCTTGTTCTTTCTTTGTGGTATCGTATATTGGCTCTATCACCCCACAAGGGTATGCATGTCCGGAGATGAATCTAGGCTTCTGGTTTTAAAATTATCTTAGAGTTTCCTGTTGTTATTGCATGTTTTAGCGAGCAAGGCACTACATAAATCGAGAGGAGATCGGCGCATCTTCCTTAATTTTCTCACACCCAGAGGATTGTATCATGATAAACAAGGTTATACTCATTGGAAATTTAGGCGCAGACCCTGAAATGCGCTATACACCAAGCGGAACTGCGGTAGCCACTCTCAGAGTTGCGACAAGTAGAAAATGGAAGGATAAGGAAGGAAATCCGCAGGAAGAAACGGAGTGGCATCGGGTCATTGTCTGGGCTCAAGCTGCGGAATTTTGCAGTAATTATCTGTCAAAAGGCTCGAAAGTTTATGTCGAAGGTCGATTGCAGACCAGGAAATGGCAGGATCAGAGCGGCAATGATAAATATACTACGGAAATTATAGCAAATACGGTGCAGAACCTGACTCCGAGAGGGAGTGAAGGCGGCGGTGGCGGTTACCAGGAACCACCATTGCCACCGGAGCCGTTTGACAGTGGAATAGGCGGCAGCGGTACCGGCGAGGATGTGCCTTTCTAGAAAAATTCAGGCCCGCTTGATACGAGGAAAAGGAGTGATGTTCCTATGCGGAATATACTCCTTTTTTATTTGCACTCAACATTGCCTGGCCCCGGAATAGGTGGTTGACTGTATACATAACAATTCCTATTGTTGAAGCACAAATATCAAGTTGTTTTTTCTTTGTTTATGTTCCTCTGGATAGACTGTTGCTATGGATTATTATGAGACTCTCGGGGTGGAAAAAAATTCGACCCCTACGGAAATCAAAAAGACCTATCGAAAACTGGCGCTCAAATATCATCCGGACAAAAACAAGGGTGATAAAAAGGCAGAAGATAAATTTAAGGAAATCAGCGAGGCCTACGCTGTCTTGTCGGATCCTGATAAAAAAAAGCAGTATGACACCTATGGTTCCACTGATTTTCATCAACGATATTCCCAGGAAGATATATTCCGGGGATTTGATTTAAACGATATCCTCCGGCAGTTCGGCGTGGGCGGTTCGGGCACCTCGGCTAACTTTCGTAACGGCATGGGAGGAAACGGCCGTTTTAACTCATTTTTCAGCCAGGGCCCTGGCGGTGGTTGTGGTGGCGGGTGTCAGGCGGCGCCGGAAAAAGGTCAGGATATGACCTATCAGATCACTGTTACCCTTGAAGAAGTCTTGAACGGTGCGGAAAGAACCATCACTTTGCGTAAAAATGGCCGATCACACAATGTTTCCGTGAAAATTCCCAAAGGCATCGAAGAGGGTAAAAAACTGCGGTTGCAGGGGAAAGGCGGGGCATCTAAAAACGGCGGGCCTCCCGGAGATCTGTATCTTAAAGTCGGAATTGCCTCCAACGATTCATTTTCCCGAAACGGCGATGACCTGGTGGTGCAGAAGCTCATCTCATTTAGTGAAGCGTGTTTTGGCACGAAAATGGAAGTTGAGACCCTGGAAGGCAAGAAATTTATGGTCAACGTGGCCCCGGGCACGGTCCATGATTCCCGGTTGCGGATCAGAGGGTACGGTTTACCGGTTGGTCCCTTGGGGGAACGGGGTGATCTTTACGTTAAAATCGGGGTAAAGGTGCCAAGAGAGCTGACCGACGACCAGAAAATGGTTGTCGAGCAACTCCAGGCATCAGGATTATAATTCGCGCCGGCGGCACGTAACAAAAAACATACGTTGCCCGCCGGCGACAATGCATGTTTTAGTTAGTAATGGCTGTCGGCGTAAGCCAGCCAGCCGCCGGTTGCGACCAACTCCTTATCGAATGCATTTATTGCAAAAGAACAGAGTAACATTTCTTGCTCTGGATTATCTGACGTAGCTTTTATCTGGTCTTTTTCGAGATCTATTGCAATGGTGATCCGTCCCTTCATGGCAAAGAGGCTGTCAAGCTGTATCGAATCCAGTTCCACCGCCAGGATACCGCAGTTGAACATGTTTTGGCGAAAGATCCTGGCAAAACTCTCGGCAACGACGACGTTGATATTGTTGACCTCAAAGGCCCAGACGGCATGCTCGCGTGAAGAGCCGCAACCAAAGTTGGCCCGGGTAATGACAACCCGGGCGTTTTTCATTTCTTCGGCTTGAGGATCGAAAGGTTTGCCATCAAGCAGCAGGTCTTCCAGGAGATGCGGCTTGAGAGCTGTCTTGGAAATCTCCGTCAGATATTTAGCCGGAATGATCTCGTCGGTATTGATATTGCTTCTGTCCAGAAAAATTGCCGGACCGCCAAATTGTTTCATTTTGTGCCACCTTCTCTCATAATTACTTGATATCTCTTGGATCGGTAAGTACTCCGGTCACCGCTGCGGCTGCTGCGGAAAACGGGCTCATCAGATGAACCATACCGCCTTTGCCCATCCGTCCGTTAAAATTACGGTTGGTGGTCGAGGCGCAGACTTCACCTTCCGCCAAAACGCCGGAACTCATGCCGAGACAGGCTCCGCATGTCGGGTTCAGTACGCAGAACCCTGCATCCATAAATATTTTTATGATGCCTTCCTCAAGAGCCATGTTGTAGATATGGGGCGTGGCCGGGGTGACGATGCCTCTGACCCCGGCGGCCAGCTTTTTCCCTTTCAGGATTTCGGCGGCGTTGCGTAAATCTTCAATCCTGCCGTTGGTGCATGACCCGATATAGACCTGGTCAACGGGATTTCCTGCCATTTCGCTGAGATCCCTGACCATATCCGGCTTGTATTCGTAGGTGACCTGGGGCGCGAGGGCGCTTATATCCAGTTCAATAATTTCGGTGTAAACCGCGTCATCATCAGAATGCCACTGGCGGTAATCCGCAACAGCTGCGTCGATAGTTGGATAGTCGTTCTTGATAAAAGGCCAGAGGTACTCAGCCGTCACCCGGTCCGGCATGCAGATTCCACAGGTCGCCCCGGCTTCAACTGCCATATTGCATAGGGTCATTCTTGCCGACATGGAAAAAGAGTCAACTACCGGCCCGGTAAATTCAATGACCCGGTCGGTTGCGCCGTTGACGGTGATTTTTTTTATAATCGACAGGATAACGTCTTTGGCGGTCACCCGCGGCTGCAGTATGCCGGTGATGTTGATCTTCATGCTTTGCGGCGCACGGAAAGAACAAACGCCCTTGTAGATACCGACCTCGAGATCGGTCGTGCCGACGCCGGCGGCAAAAGCCCCGAAAGCGCCGTGGGTGCAGGTGTGCGAATCGCCCATGATAACCGTATAGCCAGGCCGTACAAAACCCTTTTCAGGAAAAAGAGCATGGCAGACCCCATTGGCGCCGACATCAAAAAAATCGTCTATGTGATGTCTTCTGGCCCATTCACGCATGATTTTTCCCTGCATCGCCGTTTTAGAGTCTTTGGCGGGGGTCACATGGTCGATAACCGCTTTAATCTTAGTGGGGTCAAAAACACTATCCATACCTTTTTCGATGAGGTCCATGATGGCTATGGGGGTAGTGATTTCATGGCACATCACCACATCAAGGTCAAGGATCATGTTGTCCGGGGAGGGTTTTTCACGCAGATGTGTCGCAAATATTTTTTCGGCTATTGTTTTGCCCATTTTTTTACTCCGGAGAAGAAAGGGGATATCCGCTGTTGTGGCACCGCTGGCGATCGACAAGGACTGGTTTGCGACACTTGTCGGCTGCCTGCAGCAAAGTTAGACACAATACACAAATGATGGTAATATTGCCAGATTATTATAAGCATTCCCGCTGCGTCCGACGGCGTCAGAAGACTATTGCCGCATGGTATAAAGGAGACACCCATCAATGGTTTTGTATAGAACATTTTTTCATCTTTTTTTTATGACTCTTTTTTTCAGCGCTCTTTTTTATCCGGTTCATCAGGCACTGGGCAGCCACGGAGTGTCTCTGGATGGCAGCTTGAAGTACGCTGAAAACTTTTCTCACTTTGACTACACCTCGCCGAAGGCCGAAAAGGGTGGCACGTTGATTTTGCATGATATCGGCAGCTTTGACAAGATGAATCCCTTTACCCTGAAGGGTTCCCCACCATATGGCCTGGAGGCGTTGATTTTTGAGCCGCTGGCTGTTGCCGCGCTGGATGAACCTTTTTCACAGTATGGTCTTCTGGCCAAAGATATCGAGGTCGCTGCAGATAAGAAATCGGTCACTTTTACCCTTAATCCTCTGGCCAGATTTTCCGACGGGAGCCCGGTAACCACAGAGGATGTTGCGTATTCACTCGATCTCATGAAAAGCGATAAGGTTCATCCCCAGTTTAATTATTACTATGCCGATATCGCCGGCTATGATGTGCTGGGAGAGGGGAAAATCCGGTTTAATTTTAAACGGCCCAATCGAGAACTGCATATGATTGCTACCCAGATAAATATATTACCCAAAAAATATCATGAGCAGAATGGCTTTGCCGAGGTCCAGGAGCAGCGGGAGTTGCTTTTGCCGATTGGCTCCGGTCCGTATGTCGTCGCCAGTGTGGATATCGGTAAGTCGATTACGTACAAGCGGAACATGCACTATTGGGCGAAAGACCATCCGACTCGTAAGGGGATCTTCAATTATGATACAATTATTGTTAAATATTACAAAGATCCGATAATTGCCCTGGAGGCTTTCAAAGCCGGTGAGTTCGATTTTATCTCTATCAATATTGCCAAACAGTGGGCCAGAGATATGGATGGCCGGAAATTTGCCGACGGAACACTGGTTAAAAAGACTTTTCCACACCTGAACAATGCCGGCATACAGGGTTTTTTGATGAATACCCGGCGTGAGCTGTTCCAGGATCGAAAAGTGCGACAGGCTTTGGGGCTGGCCCTCGATTTTTCCTGGATCAATAAATCGCTCTTTCACGATCAATACACTAGAAATAATTCATTTTTCAGTAATTCCTATCTGGCGGCAAAGGGTGTTCCCACCGGACTGGAGCTGGAATACCTGGAACCGTATCGCCAGCTTCTACCGCAGGAAGTTTTCACAACCCCCCTTGCCGCCCCTGTTACCGGTGATCAACAGGCTCTGCGGGCAAATCTGCTGCAGGCCAAAACACTGTTAAATGAAGCCGGGTGGCACGTAAAGGACGGGGTGCTCACCAATGCGCAGGGCAGACCGTTTGTATTTGATATCATGCTTGTGTCCCCGGCATTTGAAAGGGTGATGGCAAGCTATGTGAAAAACCTGAAAAAACTTGGTATACAGGCGAGTTACAGGACACTTGATCAAACCTTGTATGTTGAACGTTTGAAAACGTTTGATTTCGATATGATTGTCGCCGTCTATGGCCAGTCACAGTCGCCGGGCAACGAGCAGCGCAATTACTGGCAGTCGTCTTCCGCCGACAAAATTGGTTCACAGAATTATGCCGGAATACGCTCCCCGGCGGTGGATGGTCTTGTCGATCGCATTATTTATGCCGGAACAAAAAACGAATTAGTCGCTGCATGCAGTGCCCTTGATCGAGTGCTCTGGTATGGGTATTACCTGATTCCCAACTGGTATTTGCCGATGTATCGGCTGAGTTATCGGGATAAGTTCCTCGCTCCATCGGTTTTACCACTCTATTACGACCCATTTCAATTACTTATGACATGGTGGTTGAAGAAGTAACCAAGAGTCTGACCCTGACAAATGAAGAAGTCGCTGTTTATGCGCTGGAATAGACGGATCTGAGTTGACATTCTATTTGTTTCTCTGATAATATACGCAGGTGTTTTAGTTTGTTAGGAAAGTTGTCTTTAACAGGGATATGACTATACGTTATCCCACAGCTGTGGTCGTATCCGCTCATTCCTGGGGAGGGTGCCGTATGTCAGAACGTATCAGGGGCAAGGTGAAATGGTTTAATGCAAGCAAGGGCTATGGTTTTCTCGAGAGACCGGACGGTGAATCGGATGTGTTCGTTCACTACAGTGCTATCCAGGGTGATGGCTTTCGAAGTCTGAACGAAGGGGAGATGGTTGAGTTTTCAATTGCTAAAACCGATAAAGGACTGCAGGCGGAAAAAGTTGACAAGGTGAGTTGATCCAAGGCCTTCTGCGGAACGTCCAGTCATATGCCCCGTTCAGGATTGTGAGCTGTCCAAGCCTGAACGGGGTTCGCTGTTTCTATGCAAGAAATAATTTTTTAATGCTTTTCCTCAGGAGACATGGCATACATTGCCGGTCTATTGAACTTACCGGAGGTATCTGTGGACACAACCCGCATCCAGCTGCAGACTCTCAGCGACACTGAAAAACTCGGCAGACTCCTTGGTCGCCTGGCAATGCCGGGGGATGTGATCTGTCTTAACGGTGATCTTGGCGCTGGGAAAACCGCCCTGACCCAGGCCATCGCCCGTGGCCTTGACGTGCCGGATAACTGCTATGTCACCAGTCCATCCTTTGCGCTGTTGCACGAGTATCCGGGACGATTACCGCTGTATCATATGGATTTCTATCGCCTGCAGGATGTCAGCGAGATTCTGGATCTCGGCTTTGACGAGTACTTTTATCTTCAGGGACTGACGGTGATTGAATGGTCCGGCAGGGCGATCGAGATCCTTCCCGAGGAGCGTTTGAACATCGACATTGTGCCAAATGCCGATCTTTCCCGCACGGTTACTGTGCAGGGGAGCAGTAGATATGCTGCTCTGCTGCGTCATATCAGCCGGGAATTTAACGAAAATAATGCTTGAGCTGGGAGACCTGAGCTGGAAAAAGTCTTCCGGTTCGAGGACCCGTTTCACGTTTTAATACAAGCCAGGATAAAATGAAAAAAAAATCTATTCGATTCAATGATTGTCCCAAGACCTTTACGGTCGACCAGGATAAAGCGATAAGCCCGGAACAGACGCTGAAAAACTTTTATGCCAGGGTCGAGTCACTTGATCTGAAAATATTAAATGAAGTGCGCAGGATTGATAACGGACGTCTAGACATTCCGGTTTTTTTCAGCGTCTGCGGCGACGATGCCCTTGCCTTGACCGGCACGAAAAAGCAGATGGGCAAAGGTGCCTCACCGGTCCAGGCCGAAGCCTCTGCGTGCATGGAACTTGCCGAACGCTTCTCGTTTTTTTCTTTTAAGAATAATTCCGGTAACTTTTTGTCCGGGGACTACAAAACCATGGACCGGGCAGGGTATCCGGTACTCGATCTGCAGTATCTGCTTGCCTCGGTGCACGACACGCATTCCTCCCTTGAACTCTTGGAACAATTACTCGACGATATTCCCATGCAGTGGGCCTGGGGCACCAATGTCACCACCGGCCAGGATGTGCTCATCCCGTTTTCCTGGTTTTTTGCCATCAATGAATTCAATGGCCCTTCGGCAGGCAATACCTACGAGGAAGCCGCCCTGCAGGGTATTTGCGAGATTGTCGAACGGCACGTCTGCTCCGTCGTCAACAACACCAAAGGCGTCACTCCGAAAATTAACCCGGATTCACTGCAGGATGCCGTGGCCATAGAACTTGTCGAGAAATTTCGCAAACATAATATAGAGCTGTATCTTAATGATTTTACTCTTAATACAGGGATATGTACCGTCGCTGCCCTGGCTATTGACCGGTCGACTTTTCCCGGGAAAAGTGAGATTGTTTATACCGCCGGGACGACTCCCGACCCGGAAAAAGCACTGATCAGGGCAATCACCGAAGTGGCCCAACTGGCCGGCGATTTTAATACCGATGCCAACTATATAGCTTCGGGACTGCCGAAACCGCTGGCTATGGAAGAGGTCGAATATCTCACCGAGTCACCCGAGACCATCACCATAGATGAGATGGCTGATCTATCGGATAACAATATCAAGGTCGAGGTGGACAATTGTCTTGCCGCCTTAAAGAATATCGGCATGGACGTTCTGATGATCGATGTGACCCATGATGGACTGAATATTCCAGCTTTATACACCATAGTTCCCGGTGCGCATTTTCGGGAAAGGTCGATGATCAACGATGTCGGACTTTTCTCCGCCAAACTTCTCGTTGAGCTGGTGAGTGATTCCGAGCTTCTGGAAAAAAAGCTGGAACAGATGGAAAAACTTCTGCCCCAGGCCTACTATCTTGAATTCTACCGCGGACGGAATTTCTCCGATATGGGCTTTCCCGAATCGGGCCTGGAGCACTTTAAGCGGGCGCTTGCCATGCGGCCGGAGACAGAAGATCTGCCTTATATATTTTCCTATATGGGCAGCTGTTTAAAGGAACTTGGGCGCTATGAAGAAGCGGTTCAAATCCTTTATAAAGGGCTTGCGGAGGACGAAGAAAGATCAGACCTGCATAACACGCTCGGCGTCTGTTTTTTTAAATTGCAGACCTATGAAAAAGCCATCATCCACTTTCAAAGGGCGGTAGATCTCAACCCGGCATCGGCGATCGATTATGCCAATCTTGGCGTCAATTACAATAAAATTGGTAAGAAAGAGTCGGCGGTTGAGTTTCTCCGTCTCGCGCTCACTCTTGATCCAAGCCTTGATTTTGCCCGGGGATTACTCGCAGAACTGGAAAGTGAATGACTTTTTGGCCATGATTTTTTCGCGCAGCAGGCAGCTCGGATGATCAGGTTATCTGACAGAATGTCAGCCGAGTATTTTTAAACAGACTGCGACGGATGCGGTTATGCTGCATCCGTCCACCGCCTATTTGGTCAGGACAATTCGATACCTGGCACGACCACTGCGCAGATGGGCAAGAGCATCGTTTACCTGGTCGAACCGGAATTTTTCAATAATCGGCTTGATATTGTGCCGGACGGCAAACTCAAGCATTCGGGCGATGTTGGCAGGGGCCCCGACGGGGGAGGCCGACACGGAGCGTTGGCCCATGAGCATCGGGAACAGGTGGAGGTCCAGCGGTTCAAGGGTGGCGCCGACGAGGTGTAAACGGCCTCTGGTCTTCAAGGTTCCGATATATTTATTCCAGTCCATTTTAGCGTTGACCGTAGACAGCACCAGATCGAACTGACCAGCCGCACCCTCCAGGGCCTCCGGGTCACGGGAGTTGATGACCCGATGCGCTCCCAGTTCCATGGCCTCTTTGGTTTTGGCCTCGCTGGATGTGAAGGCCGTCACCTGGCAGCCCCAGGCGTTTAAAAATTGTAATGCCATGTGGCCAAGGCCGCCAATACCTATCACCGCTACGCTATCGGTCGGCCTGATACCGAACTGGATTAGTGGATTGAATACGGTGATGCCGCCGCAAAACAGCGGGCCGGCGCTATCCAGATCAATTCCCTCCGGCAGCTTGATGACACTTGCCGCCTGGGCACGGACTTTATCGGCAAAACCGCCGTGGTGGCCGACAATAGTGCCCTCAGCAGTGGTACACATGTTATGGTCGCCTTGCATACAATTGCTGCAGGTCATGCAGTATCCGGCATGCCAGCCGAGGCCGACCGTGTCGCCGACTTCCAGATTGGTCACATTTTCGCCCCTGGCAGCGATTGTGCCGACTACTTCATGGCCAGGTACCAGCGGATACTGGGAAATACCCCACTCGTTATCCACCATACTGAGGTCCGAGTGGCAGATTCCGCAGAATACAACATCTATTTCAACCTCGTTCTGGGTTAATTCTCCGGGGTCATAGTCAAAAGGCTGAAGTTCCCCTCCAGCCGCAAATGCCGCATATGCTCGTATCATATTGCTTTCTCCTTATGGGTGAGGATGGGTGCGTTGCCATACAGAATAAGGGTGACCGGGACCAAAATAAATGGCTGCAACGGATCGAACTATAATTTATCAGGAGCTCACTGCCTGTGAGTCGGCCAGGGCAAGTCTATAAATGAAGTCGAGGCAGTGACAAAGTTTATTTCCCACTTCTGAGCTTTTTAATCTGTCTGCGTATCCGTTTTGTTTTTATAATCTTTTGGCGTCTCGCGTCTGACTCTGTGATACTGTCCTGCTTTGGCTCAGATTTGAATTGCGTGACGATTTTGTTTGTTGATGACTGCGTCTGGTCGATTATATCATTTGCCCCGGCATATATGGGCAATGCCAATAATTGCAACCCCAGTGCTATGGGTATCAGTAAGCTGACTTTAATTTTCATAATACGAGCTCCTGTTCAGGTACGTCCTGGTCTTGTGAGGATACATTCCCTAATTTTCTCCTGCAAATGTCTGCAATACTGCATTGATCGATATAAACGTATTGTAATCATTCTTGACTGCATTTTAGATTTTATAGCAGAAATCATCCACATTGATTTTTGTGATTACCACTAAAGTTCAGCTTGGAAGGTCCAGAGGGTTATGAGATGCCCTTTGCACGGGTGTTCCGCAG
>AMWB02002282.1_pt1 | contig 49604 bp, 54 predicted proteins | sample 200311 | NCBI WGS metagenome assembly AMWB02 (sample SAMN02737377, study PRJNA173069) | bioreactor metagenome | biome: anode biofilm in microbial fuel cells | place: USA: California | collected 2010-12-16
AAAGCGCGGCCCCATGCACGGAGTGCCTGTGCTGCTGAAAGACAACATTGACACTCATGACCAGATGGAAACCACAGCCGGGTCACGTGCGCTGAGCGGCTCGCACCCGCTGCAGGACAGTTACATCGCCATGAAGCTGCGCGAGGCCGGTGCCGTCATCCTCGGCAAGGCAAACCTCTCAGAGTGGGCAAACTTCCGCGGCAACCTCTCATCCAGCGGATGGAGCGGCGCAGGCGGACAGACCAAGAACCCCTATGTCCTCGACCGTAACCCGTGCGGCTCGAGCTCCGGATCGGGAGTTGCCGTTTCAGCTAACCTGACAATGATCGCAATCGGCACCGAGACCAACGGCTCCATAGTATGCCCATCAACGGCCAACGGCATTGTTGGCATCAAACCTACTGTGGGTCTGCTCAGCCGCAGCGGAATTGTGCCCATCTCATTCACACAGGATACCCCGGGCCCGATGGGTCGGACCGTGACCGATGCGGCAACAGCCCTGGGAGCAATGACGGGAATTGATCAGGCCGACAGCAAAACGGCAGCATCAGAGGGCAAAGCTTTGGCCGACTATACTCCCTTCCTCAAGGAGGGCGGACTGAAAGGTAAACGGCTCGGGTGGTACACGTCGGCCAGGGTATCCCATTTCAAGGTGGACACCCTGATGCAGCATGCGGTGAACTTCCTGAAGAGCCAGGGCGCAGAAGTGATCGAGATTGACAACATCTACAGTCGCGAGGTTGGCTCTCTCTCATTCCAGGTAATGCTCTATGAGTTTAAGGACGGGCTTAACAAATATTTCGCTTCGCTTGGCGAAAACGCACCGGTGAAAAGTGTTGAGGAGCTGATAGAGTTCAATAAAAATGACAGCATCGAATTGCGCTACTATGATCAGGAACTGCTGATAGAGGCACAGAAGAAGGGAGATATCACCTCAAAGGAATACCTTGATGCGCTTGAGAAAATGAATCGCCTTGTAAGGGAAGAGGGAATCGACAGGGTTATGAAGGAGCACAACCTCGACGCATTCATTGCCCCGACAGGCTCGCCGGCATGGAAGACAGACCTCGTCAACGGAGACTCATACACGGTGAGCAGTTCATCCCCGGCAGCAGTTTCCGGTTATCCGAACATCACCGTACCAATGGGTTACGTTGACGGCCTGCCTGTGGGGATCTCCTTCTTCGGCAGGGCGTGGAGCGAACCGCTGCTTATCGGGATAGCGTACTCATACGAGCAGGGTACAAAATACCGCAAAGCACCACAGTTTCTTCCGACACTGCCATTTGAAGGTGTGAATTGATTCTGCCACCCGGTACTTCATCTGCTTGATTGTCCTGGCTTATTCCTTAACTGGCTATCGGGATTTATTCCTTCACAGGCTCCCGGGGCAGGGTATTTTTCTCCGAGTAGTACCTGTGTATCTCCGTCTGCGACCTGAGGGCAGTCTTGCCGGCAGGTACCATCATGTTTGACAGCTCCGCATCAAGGATGCGCGCCTTCACATTGTCACTCCACTGAATGTTGAAGATATCTGTAATCTCCTTCCTCAATGACGGATCCCATACAGGGCAGGTGACCTCTATCCTGCGGTCAAGGTTGCGCGGCATGATGTCAGCCGAGGTGATATAAACCAGCTCTTCTCCGCCATTGCAGAAAACCATGAATCTGGAATGTTCAAGGTACCTGTCCACAATACCTATCGCACTGATGTTTTCACTTAAATCCTTAACTCCCGCAGTTATTGAAAACATTCCCCTGACTATCAGTCTGATACGTACACCGGCCTGGCCGGCCTTGTAAAGTTTCTCAATTATCTCTTCGTCCGTCAGGTTGTTAATCTTTATATCGATGTACGCCGCCTTGCCTGCTTTAGCATTCCTGGTTTCGTTCTCTATGAGGCTTACCAGCCTGTTGCGAAGCCCGAAAGGTGACACAAGCAGGTGGTAGAACTTGTCCTTCCTGTAGTTGGCACTGAAGAAGTTAAATGCCTTGAGCACCTCGTTGGTGATCTTCTTATCAGCTGTGAGCAGGAGGTGATCGGTATATACCCTGGCGGTTTCCTCGTTGAAGTTGCCGGTGCCAACGACGGCGTACCTCTGCACCACACCTTCCTTCTCCCTGGTGATGAGGCACAGCTTGGAGTGCACCTTCAGTCCCGGCACACCATATATGACCTTCACCCCTTCGTCCTGCAGCTTGTTGCCCCATAGGATGTTGGCCTCCTCATCAAACCGCGCCTGCAGCTCCACCACCGTGGTAACGTTCTTGCCATTGCGGGCGGCGTTCATCAGGGCGTTGATTACGCTGGAGTTCCGTGCCAGTCTGTACAGAGTGATATGAATTGAGGTGACGTGCGGATCAATAGAAGCTTCCCTGAGGAGATCGATAAAGTGCTCAAAAGGATGATACGGAAAATAAAAGAGGATATCCCGCTTCCTCATGGCTGAGAGGATGCTCTTGCCGTAGTGCAGTGCCGGATGCCTCACCGGCGGCAGCTTAGGGTAGGAGAGACCCTCTCCTTCGATCTCGATGAACTTCATGAAATCCTTGAAGTTATGATATCTGTTGCCGGGCATGATCACATCATCCGATCCCAGGTTCAGCTTCCTTGAGAGAATTTTAAGCAACTCCGGCGGCATCTCCCTGTCATGGACGAACCTTACGGGATTACCCTTCCTGCGCAACTGGAGGCTTTTCGAGATTTTTTCGATATAGCTGTCGGAGATGTCATCGGCGATTTCCAGTTCAGCATCCTTGGTCACCTTGAATGTATAGGCGGAGAGCTCGTCGAAGGGCAGGGTGCTGAAGATCTCATTCAGCCCCCACCTGATCACATCGTCCAGGAAGATGACATACCTGTTGCCCTTTTTGCCGGGCAGCATTATGAACCTGGGGAGGATGTCCGTTGACGGGATCTCAAGCAGTGCATATATCTTCCTGTCCTTTACGGTACTACGAAGCTGCACTGCGAAAAAGATTGCGTCGTCCGGAAGATCGGGCAGCTTGTTTTCCTTGCTGATTATCAATGGCATAAGCCTTGATCTGACCTCCTTGCGGAAGAAGTTGCGGACGAATTCGGTCTGCTCCGCATCAAGCTGCTGCTCGTTCACGAAGTTGATCCGGTGCCTCTTCAGCTCTGCCATGAGGCCGGTATAGGTCTTCTCAAATACTTCATTCTGGCTGAGGACGATCTCCTGGATTTTCTTCAGGGTAGCCTTCGGGCTATAGCCCAGGATACCCTTTGCCTTGTTGCCGTAAAGGGTGAGTCGCCTCAGTGTTGCCACGCGTACCCTGAAGTATTCGTCGAGATTATTTGAATAGATACCAAGGAAATTGAACCGTTCCAGCAGGGGTACCTCGCTGTTGGCGGCTTCCTGCAGCACCCGTCCGTTAAACGAAAGCCAGCTTATCTCCTTGGGTATGTATGCTTTGCTCATGCCAGCTCCCTGGGTGTAAGGAAATAAAGGGTTCTGCCGCTCTCGGGCTCTACCTCTCTCCAGCTTGCAGCCTGAAACTCGAGGCAGTAGATGCCGGTTTTGGGTAATATCTCCGGCTCGTCCGCTGCGAAGTATGCAGCCAGTTCAGTTATAAGCGGGTTATGCCCGAAGAGTGTCACGGTGTGATCTTCATCGCTCTGCTGCTGCATGAAGTGCAGGAACTCTGCTTCGCTGAGACCGTGGTACAGTTCCGGGGCGAGCCTGATCTCAGCAGGGCTTATTTCATATTCGCGGCAAAAGATCAGCGCTGTTTCCAGTGCACGGAAGGCCGGACTGGTGATAACCCGGCCAGGCTCTTCACCCTTCGCCTTCAGTATCTCGGCCATCAGGCGGCTGTTTACCTTGCCCCTGACCGTCAGCGATCTTTCAAAGTCTGATATTTCAGACGAAAAGTCCTCTGCCTTACTGTGCCTTATGAGAATCAGTTTCCTTGTCTCAGCCTCTTCTGTTTTGCTCTTCTTAACCATTGTCTTTCTTAAATTTAATTGATGGTATCATTTTATTCTGTCGCGGGTACAGGTCAATCACCGAAGCATGTACCCATCTCCCTTGCCTGTCTGACCATCGGGTCATCCTTGCTTACAAGTTTGGTTTTTCCGCCTACCTCGGATAGTTTAACCGAGCTGATTTCGCCGTTGCGCTGTGCAACCATCCTGCCGAATTCACTCTTCGCTATCAGGTTGGCGGCTGCTGCTCCGAACCGCGATGCCAGCACGCGGTCCATCGGTGAGGGAGATCCGCCTCTCTGTATATAACCAAGAACTGTCTCTCTTGTTTCCAGCCCCGTCTCTTCCTGGATTCTTCTGGCCAGGTACCGTGCCGGAGATTCCTCGCCTTCAGGTATTGCAACCCCTTCAGCAACAACTACAATGGAGTAAGGTTTGTTATTGTCAGCCCGTTTGCGGAGGTAATCCATCACCACTTTCTCGTCGTGGGGTATTTCAGGAATCAGTATGACGTCGCCTCCGCCGGCCATTCCGGAGTAGAGAGCGAGCCAGCCTGCGTTGTGTCCCATAAGTTCGATAACCATGATCCGTTTGTGAGAGTTGGCGGTGGAGTGGAGGCGGTCAATCGCTTCGGTGGCAATATTCACCGCCGAGTCGAATCCGAAAGTCATGTCAGTCCCCCAAATATCATTGTCTATTGTTTTAGGTATACCCACCACATTCAGTCCCTCCTCCGAGAGCATGTTTGCCGTCTTCATAGTTCCGTTCCCGCCGATGCACACAAGGCAGTCAAGCCCGATCTGCTCATAGTGCTCCTTGATAAGCAGCGGTTTCCGCAACTCATCCTTTTTCTTCCCGCTGCCCTTGAAGGGCTTCTCACGCGAGGTGCCCAGTATGGTTCCTCCGAGGGTCAGGATTCCGGAAAGATCGCTCTCGGTCAGCTCCCTGTACTCCTTGTTTATCAGTCCGGCGTACCCGTCACTGATACCGATGACCTGCATCCCGTACTTGACTATTGCTGTCTTGCCAACGCCCCTGATTGCCGCGTTGATGCCCGGACAGTCGCCTCCCGCTGTGAGGATCCCAATCTTCTGAGGCCTGCCGTTCTTACCGTTTGATTTACCCATTGTTATCTTATTTATGCTTTATCAAATTTAAGAAAAAAGCTTAGGCTGCGCCACGGGGTCCGCAAACCTTTTCAAGGTGCAAAGGTAGCCGGGGAATGACAGGGCCGGATTGGAATCCCGTTACATTTATGTAACTTTATCAGGTATCAATAATCTGATTATGACCCCTAAGACCCCTCCTGAGCCGAAGGATTTGAAAACAACGATGGCCGGCTATCTGTCCGGATCACTGACGCTGCTCACCGGCCGGCCGGTGCCGGACGATTCAGCGATTCACGATGTCAGGGTGCTTATGAAGAAGCACCGTGCCGCCATCAGGCTGGTGAGGCCCCTTCTCGATGAGGAGGCCTACCGGAGGGAGTATCTGGCGGGACGCGAGACGGGACGTATCCTGGCTCTCTGGCGGGAGTCGGCCGTTCTGCGCAAGACCATGAAGGCCCTTAAAAAGGATAACCCGGAGCTCTTTATCAAACTGCATGATAACGCCACTGTTCAGGATCTGCTTCGCAAACCTTATTCTACATGGGATCAGGCAGGAGAACTTGCAAAGACGGTCAGCGAGGTAAATGACCGGTTGAAAAAAGCGCAGTACCGGTTGCGGTTCATATCATTGAATGAGACGGACATGCGGCTTCTCCTGGGTGAGCTCGGGAACAGCCATGCCGCTGCCTCGGCTGCCTACCTGGCCTGCCGGAATAAGCCTTCTGAGCCGCTCCTTCACAAATTCCGGAAGAAATCGAAAACTTTCATGTACCAGCTGATATTCTTCAGGCATCTCAGTCCACAGACAGTCAGGCAGCTGGAGAAAAAGCTGGGAACAATGACACAAAACCTCGGAAGGTACAATGACCTTGCCCAGATAATGACACTGACAGGATACCGTCTGGGGGCATCGGGCAACACTGTCGCCAATGATGAGCTGGCTGTGGTTATAAGAGACAGGCAGGACAGATACCTTGCGAAAGTGTGGCCTGTGGCTTACCGTATTTTTGCTCCTGGACTGAAACTGCAGGATCTGCTGGGGATATCGTTCTGAATGATGGCAGTGTGACGTCCGCGGGAACCTGTGATTGGCGACGCCAGGCACGATCATATCAGCTACCGGCGACACCACGCGAGAAAAGATCAGTTGCCGGCATCCATTCCCCGCACCAGCGCCATGAGCTGCATCCTGTTACGTACATTGGTCTTCATGTAAATACGCGAGGTGTGGTCCTTTACGGTCTGAAGACTGATGTAAAGCCTGTCGGCTATCTCCTGGTTACTCAGTCCGTTGCATATCTCGGCGATTATCTCCGCTTCACGCGGCGAGATCTCGTTTCTCCTTATGAAATCCTCAATACCGCGGGGCAGCGGCAGCTGTTCAGGTATAAATGCAGGCTTCAGGTCAGTAAGGTAACTGAGGTACAGCGATACTGTAGTTATGGTTGCAAACAGCAGAAAAACAAAGGATAGGGCCATCCACGCCGAATGTGGCACGAATATGAGCACCAGCGATTGTAACAGCGTGCCTCCCGCGATTATCAGCGCCAGGCGTATGCGGTCCACCCTGCCGGGAGAAGGGGAAATTCCACGGATAAGGAGTAGTGCTGATATAATCGCAAAGAGCAGTGATGCACCTACATAGTAATATCTGAACAGAAGAAGGGCGTCACTGAATTCCATCTCTCTGATCATGATGCCAAGGACTGCAATAGCCCCGAAGTTCAGCACCAGAAATACCAGGTTGAAATATCCGGGCAGACGCACGCCCGAAGCCTCCGCTGAAAACCTGATAAGCATCATCCACCCGAAGACAAGGAATGGGAGGCCGAGCAGGAGTGATATAACCGATACCGTTGAGTAAAGAGCCGGATCAAGCCTGTCTCCTGCCAGGGCGACAATTATAAACTGTCCCCAGATACCGTAGAAGCCAAAAGCGGAAATGAAGAGATTATGGTAAAAGAGTGATCGGAGAAAGGGGAGGGGGTACTCCTCCAGAAGCCGGGCAACCAGCAAAATGCTGCCCGCCGCCATCGCCGCGGAGAAAATAAAAATGACAACACTTATTAACTCCATCCCGTTTGTTTCAATAATCAACTGATTTACAAGCACTACTTTAGTATTGACGGCAAGACTTAAGTAGTGTTTTTCAAAATCACTACTAAGGTATGAATTCCGTCCGAGGGTTCCGTAATAGATTTGCTTCGACAAACGAAATTATTCTAAACAGTAAAAAGCACAAAGACATGGAAGCAAAAGGTATTTACAGGTATGTTCCCTCATTCAGCGGATCTTACGGCACAGGGTGGAGAGCAATGGCAGACAACTTTCTGAGGTTGTTGCTGGTGGTTTTGGTCCTGGCAGTCATCGGTTCACCGATGCTGGGATCACATTCAAAGTGGGAATTTCATCCGGGTGATTTCGGCAACATCCCGTTTGATATGCATGATTTCTTCAAGTTTGGCGCTTTCGGGGTGGCGGCAGCCTTCATGGGGCTTATCGCTCTGCTCTATATGTTTCTGCTGTTACCTGTATTCAGGTACGGTGCAAAAATGATGTTCGTGCAGGCAGCACGGCAGATCACGCCCGAATTTGACATGCTCATCACCGGATTCCGCAAGAACTATCTGAATATTGTGCTGGCGAACCTGTTGCTTACAGCACTGATAGGCATAGGGTTGGTCTTCCTGATCGTGCCGGGCATAATACTTGCATGCCGCCTGACTTTCACCCCCTACCTCGTCATGGACAAGGGTCTTGATCCGATAAGGGCCGCAGAGGAGAGCTGGAGAATGACGCGGGGTCACGGATGGACCATCTTCCTCATGGGTTTCATAGCCTTTTTTATCTACATCGCAGGCTTTATCTGCTTTTTCGTGGGAGTACTTGTATCCGACATGTGGGTCAAGAGCTCATACGCAACTCTCTACCACTCGGTATTGATTGAGAAGGGTCTCTGGCAGGTTGAGGCAGTGCCTGTGACAGATGCCACTGCTCCTGCAGCGGGAGCTGGCATGGCTGATGAAGCTTCGTCAACTGAGGCATAATTAAACATTGCATCCATTTATTTGAACTTCATACACTTCTGAGGGGGCCGGTCAGCCATGCCGGCCTTCTCTATTTAATTTTGCTGTGTAGGGATGGGAGCATGTCCGGCTACAGGTGCGCCTTCAGTAGGGCGCTAAATGTTTGATCCGGAGTTCTTTGATTACCCGTCCTTGAGAATCAGAGTCGTGTCAGTTTCGCAAAGCGAAGCAGCAGTTTCTTGGTTCCTGTTGATTTGAAGTTGATCAAAGCTGTGGTGTTGGGTGCTTCACCTTCTACAGCCATCACCTCGCCCTCGCCGAACCGCTCGTGGGTGACCCTGTCGCCGGGCTCCAGGTCTCCCGGACTGGAAGGAACCGGTCCGCCTCCGGCGACGGCGAAATTGCCACCCTGCCCGTAGCTGCCTTGACCCTTGTTGCCGGTGCCTGTATAGCCGCCCTGTCCATTGCCACCCTGCCCGTAGCTGCCTTGACCCTTGTTGCCGGTGCCTGTATAGCCGCCCTGTCCATTGCTGCCATGGCCTCTGCTGCCGTCGCTTCCTTTCTGCCCGGTACCACCGCTGCCCGGACCTACGCCGCCGTTGCCGGTGCCGCCTCTCTGTCCGGTACCTTCGCTGCCGGTGCCGCCTTTGTGTCCGGCACCTCTGCCACCAGTTGCCGGTGCGTTGCCATCAATGTCACGTAACCTTGTCATCCTGGCCGGTGGTGCAATCGGCCCGGGTTGCTCACCAATGCCTCCAGCCTGTCCGGGCTCATAAACCATTCTCTGGCCAAAAGGTTTTCCGCCTGTCTGCGGGTAGGATAGGAACTCGCTCTCTATCTCGCCAATGAAGCGGCTCGGTGAGCCTCTCTCCAGCGTCCCCCACTTGTACCGATTCAACGCATAGCTCAGCGTCACCCTCCGGCAGGCACGCGTCAGCGCTACATAAAAGAGCCTGCGCTCTTCCTCCAGCTCCCGCGGATTGAACACATTCATTGCCGACGGGAAGAGGTTTTCCTCGAGGCCTACTATATATACATACTTGAACTCCAGTCCTTTGGCAGAGTGAATCGTCATCAGAGTCACCCTGTCCCTGTCCTCGGGCTTCTCCAGATCCTGATCCGTCAGCAGTGCAACCGACTGCAGCCATGTGCCAATATCAGAAGGCTCGCCGTTGGTGACAGCTGACTCGGTGAACTCCTTGATGCCGTTGAGCAGTTCCTGGACGTTCTGCAGCCTGTCTATCTCCTCGGGCACCTGTCCCTGCTTCAGCTCGGTAAGGATGCCGCTCGCCGATGCCATGCCGTAGGCAATGTCATACGCAGTGGCCGTTTCCGCCACTGCCATCACCGGACGCATCAGCCCTGTGAAATAGCTGATCTTCATCCGCAGCGCGGGAGCAAGATACTTTGCACTAAGTTCCTGCGAGCTGATGATTGACCAGATGCTTATATCCAGCGACCTTGCTAACTCCATGAGCTTTTGCACGGTGGTGTCACCGATGCCTCTCTTGGGATAGTTGATGATTCGCCTGAGCGCCTCCTCATCGTCAGGATTGACAATCAGCCTCAGATATGCAATCAGGTCACGTATCTCCTTACGCTCGTAGAACGATTGTCCGCCGTAGATCTTATAAGGTATGTTGCGCTTGCGAAGCATCTCCTCGAAAATCCTCGACTGCGCGTTTGTGCGATAGAGGATGGCGAAGTCCTTCCAGTCAAGCCGCTCTCTCATCCTCGTGTCAAGGATGTCAGAGGCGGTGAGTATCCCCTCCTCGCTGTCAATGGTGGTCTGCACGACTCTTATCTTTTCGCCCTCATCGTTTTTCGAGAAAACAGTCTTCCGTATCTGCCCGGTGTTCTTTTCAATGACACTGTTGGCGGCATTGACTATATTTTGCGTGGAACGGTAGTTCTGTTCGAGCTTGAAGAGCTTGTAATCCGGGTAATCTTTTTCGAAATTGAGTATGTTTTCAATTCGCGCCCCGCGGAAAGAGTAGATGCTCTGGGCATCGTCGCCCACCACGCAGAGGTTCCTGTGACTTTCCGAGAGCTTGTGTACTATTATGTACTGCGCGAAATTGGTATCCTGGTACTCATCCACCAGCACATAGTCGAAGCGCTGGCGGTACTCGTCAAGTACTGCCGGAAAATCTCGAAACAGGATATTGATATTCAGCAGCAGATCATCAAAATCCATAGCGTTGGCCCTGAAGCAACGGGCGGCATAATGCCGGTAAATGGCAGCAGCTTCGGGAACCCTGGAGGCCTTGTCCGATTCGGTTATCTGCGGCACGCTGCTGTACTGCTGGGCGGTAATGAGGTTATTTTTGGCGTGTGATATGCGTGATGCAACGCCCGCGGGCTTGTAGACCGAATCATCCAGCCCCATCTCCTTGATGATGGTGCGTATCAGGCTGCGGGTGTTGTCCTGATCGTATATTGTGAAATTGCTCTTGTATCCGAGGTAACTCCCGTCTTTGCGCAGGAATCGTGCGAATATCGAATGAAAGGTTCCCATCCAGAGGCTGCGTGCCTTTTCCGGGCCGACGATGTGCATGATACGTTCCTTCATCTCCCCGGCGGCCTTGTTGGTGAAGGTGAGTGCAAGTATACGGTGGGCGGGTACACCCTGCTGAAGCAGATGCGCGATGCGGTATGTAAGAACCCTTGTCTTTCCGGACCCCGCCCCTGCAATGACCATCGCAGGCCCCTGCGTGTTGACAACGGCCGCCTGCTGCGCTTCGTTAAGCTCTTTCAGATAATCGCGAAACATGAATGAGAATGCAGAATTTTAATCCCCCAAAGAACGTCATTTTTTATTAGGTTTGCATATCATTTGGAGGACTAAATCCGTTTATCACGTGTGGCAAGATATCTGGCTCTCATAATCATTTTGTTGCCCCTGGCGGTACAGGCGCAGATCACTGCCCCCGGCAGCCGCACGGTGCGCTATACCACTTATCCGGTCACCGCCAGGCATGACCCGGTATTTATCTTCTGTGACGGCACCGGTGGAACTACAGGCACACTGGAGGCTACAAGCCCGGGAGGTACAGCTCCCTTCACTTTTACATGGACCAGGTACAACCAGGCCGGCGGAGGTTTTTCCATACCAGTCAAGACGGAGTCCGGGACTACCTCGCAGGCAACCGGTCTTGCCGAAGGCGGGTACCGCGTGCAGATCGCTGACGGAGGCGGATACACCACGGAACTCTTCGCCTGGATCAATATCGACAGACCTGTGTCACAGGCCGCCCTGCTGCACTATACCTGCGATTATGTCGCTCTTGACGGCACAAAGGCAACAGATCCCTTTACTTACTACGACCCGTCAACAAATGTGTCACGAGTCCTGCCCAACGGAGTGAAGCACCTTTGGTCATCATCGCCTTCATCGGCAATACCATATCCTGACCTGGAGATTGACCCGATAACCTTCTCGCCGCCACTGGAAGACGTGAGATACTCACTGGAGGTAACCGACAGCTTCGGATGCTCCACTACGGCTTCCTTCGATTATACCTCCATTCATGTCAAGGCTGAGTTCACTGCTGAACCATTGGAGGGCGAGGCGCCGCTGGAGGTATCATTTATAGATAACTCTGTCAGGGCGATGAAGTATACATGGAGGTTTGGCGATGACTCAGTCTCAAATATGCCCGATCCGGCAACACATACTTATTATATACCCGGTGATTACACAGTTTCTCTCCTGATAGAGAGCGAACTTACCTGCCGCGATTCGGCCACGGTGAGGATCAGGGTGCTGCCCTCGCTCCTGAAGATTCCAAACGTCTTTACCCCGAACGACGACGGCATAAACGATTTCTTTGTCCCCGAAAAGCAGTCTCTGCGTTTCGTGAACCTGCAGATCTTTTCAAAGAGCGGACACCGTGTCTACAATTACGAAGCTGACGGTGAGGTGCTTCAGGACTGGCAGGGATGGGATGGCAAGATCAATAATTCCGAGCGCCGTGCCGGCCCGGGTGCCTATTTTTATATTATGCGTGCCGTGGGATATGATGATGTCGAATACAAGAGCCGCGAGTATCGGGGGACAGTCTATCTCTACAGATAGGATTTCCGAATTTCGAATTTCGAGTTGCGATTTATGATTGCCTCCAGGGGCAGCTGGTTGGAATAGCTGCATAATCCTCCTGGAGGGTAATGAATTGTGAACCAGTTGGATATATGTTTTTACCAACCTCGTGAGGTTGAAGAATTGTATATGCATGACACCCCCGGACCCCCTGGCGCGGGTGGGTGGGGACCTGCAGACTACAATTCCTGCAGCTCTACGAGCTGCCTTGGCATGGGAATTACTTGCTGGCCATGCATTGCATAGGGCCAACCTCGTAGAGGTTGAGGCATTGTATAACACTGTCACCCACTGACCCCCCCAGGGGGCGGGCGGGGCCTGCCTGTTACAATTCCTGCAGCTCTACGAGCTGCCGGCTCATGTGCAACTACAGATACAATTCCTGCAGCTCTGCAGCGACCTGATTCGCAATTCGCAAACTCGCAAATCGCAATTCTTCATGCCGTTCACCGGCTCATTACCGCAACTCGGCGGTATTTAACAATTATTTATCATAAAAAACTTTGAAAACTCTAAAAGTTTTCTGAATATTGCGCCCTAATTCAGGAAATGGATGAACCAGATGCAGGAATATGATGACAGAATAATTACCGGAGCTGTGGATCTGTTCCGTATACACGGTATCAGGGCAGTCACCATGGATGCCATTGCTTCACATCTCGGGATTTCGAAGAGAAGTATTTACGAAAGGTTCATTGACAAGGATACGTTGCTTTTCGCGGTAATGGATTCTATAATAATCAAGCAGAGGGAGATGATTGACAGGATTCTGGACTCCTCTCCTGATGTGATCTCAGCTGTCTTCTGCATCATAAGGACGGGAAGGGATCATGCTGCCACAATGAATCCGCTGATTGGTTCTGATCTGAAGAAGTACCACAGCAATGTATTGAAACGTCTGAAGGAGAAATGTGAGAATCCTGATTATGAGGCTGCCAGGAAGATACTTGAAAAGGGGGTCAGTCAGAAAATTTTCAGGAAGGACATTAATGTTGAGATTGTAGGCAGGGCATTTAAAGGCATTTTAACCATGGCAGGAGATGAGGAGCTTTTTCCCAGGGAGATCTTCATGCAGAGGGACATCATGCGTAACGTCATGATCAGTTTCATGCGTGGCATCTCCACTGCAAAGGGAGTTCAGCTGATCGATTCAATTGAAAATGAGATATAACAGAATAGTAAAACAGTAAATATTTGCTATATGAGAAGAAGAATTATTGCTTTCATTTTGACGGTGATATCTGCTGCCGGGCTGAGTCTCTCAGCCCAGGATCAGCCGGAAACCCTTACCCTTTCAGTTGATGAGGCTGTTGATTACGCACTTGACAAAAACCGGAGTGTGGCATCGGCCAGGTATGAGCTGCTTGCATCCGAGAAAGGGGTCTGGGAAACAATGGCTGCCGGACTACCTTCAATAGACGCGACAGCCTCACTCAGCTACAACCTGGCAATCATGACAAGGATCATCGACTTCGGAGGAACACCCACCCCGTTCAAGTTCGGTACCAAATATGATGCTGCCGCTGGTGTTTCGGCCTCCACAGTAATATTTAACGCTCCGTGGCTTGTGGGCGTACAGACGGCGAAGATGGCAACTACCCTCGCCCGCCAGGGACTTGCACAGACAACTCTCGAGACAAAGGAGAACGTCAAGAACGTCTACTTCCTGATTCTCACACTCAAGGAGAGTGTCAATGTGATTGATGCAAACCTTGAAAACCTGAATACTATCCTTGCATCAACAAAGGCGATGTACAGTGTGGGCATGGCCGAGTCAACCGATGTGGACCAGATGCAGTCGACCGTTACCATGCTCGAAAACTCAAGGTCATCAATGCTCCGCACCCTGGAAGTGAATCACAATATGCTCAGGTTTCTCCTTGGCGTACCTGCCGGTACAATGATAAACCTCACGGACAACCTGGATGACATCACCTCTAAGATCGATGTCGAAATGCTTCTGACCGATGAGTTCAATCTGGAGGATAACATAAGCTACCAGCTCATTCAGAGTCAGCATGCAATGTCAGAACTGGCTCTCAAAAGCGCGAAGGCCAGCACTCTGCCCAGTCTCGCAGGCACAATTTATTACAACAGGAACGGGATGGGCGACGAGCTGATGCACATGCAGTATTTTCCCTATTCGGCCGTAGCTCTTCAGCTTCAGATCCCGATATTCGCATCGGGGCTCAGGAACGCGAAAATAAAGAAGGCAGAGATCAACCTGGAGAAGAGCATGAATACCCGGTCGATGGTCTCCGAGCAGCTGCTGATGCAGGAGCGGCAACTCAGGTATAACCTGCTGAATGCAAACGAGCAGTTCAAGAGTCAGAAGGCAAACATCGAGATCGCCAACCGGGTTCTGAAAAGCTTCCAGAACAAGTACAACCAGGGGATGGCCTCCAGCCTTGACCTGACGCAGGCCAACAATAACTATCTGACGGCCCAGAACAACTATATCCAGGCACTGATGAACCTGCTCCAGACCAAGGTGGCATTTGACAAACTAATGAACAAACTGTAACAGAAAAACAATAATAAAAACAGAATACAATGAATCGCACAATTTTTACACTGATCCTTGCCGGCGGCATTCTGCTTGCATCATGTGCCCCGAAGGAAAAAAAGGCCGGAGCCGCCGATGCAGCAACAGCCGACTCAGTCGCCGCCATTCCAATTAAGGCGATGCCGGTAAGCAAGACTAAAATAGCCCGGACAATCGATTACACATCCACAATATTAGCGTACGAGGAAGTCAATCTTGCACCCTCAACACCGGGCAGGGTTGATAAGATATATGTAGAGGTTGGCGACAGGGTGCAGAAGGGGCAGAAGCTCTTCCTGATGGACCGTACCCAGTACTACGCTAACAAGATCCAGCTGGCCAATCTCGAGAAGGACCTGGCACGGCTTGATACCCTGCTGAAGGTCGGAAGCGTGAAGGAGCAGCTTTATGACCAGACGAAGGCGCAGTATGAGGTGATGAAGACCAACGTCGAATTCATGGAGGAGAACACCCAGCTTGAAGCTCCCTTCTCAGGAATCATTACAGGCAAGTACCTTGAGGATGGCGAACTCTATTCGGGTGCGCCGGGCATGTCAGGGAAGGCGGCTGTGGTCACCCTTATGCAAATCAACCCCGTGAAGATCATAATCAGTATATCGGAGCAGTATTTCCCGCTCATTAAAAACGGGATGAAAGTGCGCGTGGCAGCAGACGTCTACCCGGACAAAACCTTTGAAGGAACAATCTTCAGGGTGCATCCGACAATTGATGCCATGTCTCGCTCATTCCGCGCTGAGGTTCGCATCAGCAACGGCAGTGAACTGCTTCGTCCCGGCATGTTTGCCAGGGCATTCATCGACATGGGACAGGAAGAGGCCTTCGTGGTACCCGCCAGCGCCGTATTGCTGCAGGAGGGAACCAACGAGAGGTACATCTTCGTAGTTGAGAACGGCGTCGCCGTCAGGAAACCGGTTATCCTCGGACAGAGGTTTGATGACCGTTTTGAGATCGCCGGCGGTGATCTGAAGGAAGGCGACAGCCTCATCACCGATGGTCAGGCACGCCTTAATAATGGCCAGAAGGTAGAGATATCGAAATAATGATTAACAAGAGATAATCCCGGATTATGAGCATATATGCCAGTGCAGTAAAGAAGCCCGTTACCACAATACTGATCTTCCTGATCACGATGGTTCTGGGGCTTTATTCCCTGACCCAGCTGCCAATCGACCTCTATCCTGAGATCGAGCTCCCGTTCCTGTCAGTTTACACGATATACCCCGGAGCCAGTGCGGCGGATATTGAAACGAACATTACCCGTCCCATTGAGGACGTCCTCAACTCCGTCTCCGGACTCAAGGAGATGAGATCCACTTCGAGCGACAACGTGTCGGTTATCTTCATGGAATTTGAATATGAAACGAACCTCGATGAGGCGTCGAACGATGTGCGAAGCTCCCTGGCGCTTATCCAGAGCCTCCTTCCCGAAGACGCGGAGGACCCCACAATCTTAAAGTTCAACTCCAGTATGATACCCGTTATCTTCTACGCCATCACAGCAGAGGAGAGCTACAAGGGTCTTGAGAAGATACTTGACGAGAAGCTGGTGAATCCGCTGAACCGCATTGACGGTGTCGGTAACGTGACCCTCTCCGGTGTTCCGGGGAGAGAGATCTACGTTGAGGTGGACCCGCGGCGCATGGAGGCGTACAACCTCACCATAGAGCAGGTTGGCAACGTCCTCCGGGCTGAAAACATGAACATGCCTGCCGGATACCTCGAGATGGGCAAGATGGACTACCCTATCAGGATTCAGGGAGAGTTCGCGGAGAGCGACCTGATTGCAAACTTAATTGTAGGTAACTTCAGCGGTAATAACGTTTATCTCCGTGACATTGCCACTGTCAATGATACTATCAGAGAGACCAAGCTGGTTTCAAAGATCGATGGCAAGCAGGGGATGACACTCTTCGTCCAGAAGATGTCGGGTGCAAACAGCGTCCAGATCTGCCGCGAGGTTGATGCCGAGATACAGAAACTGCAGAAGAGCCTTCCCCCGGATATCCGCATCGAAAAGATAATGGATACCTCGGAGTTCATCCTGGGATCGATCAACAACCTGACTGAGACACTCATGTATGCCGCTCTCTTCGTGGTGTTGGTGGTGCTCTTCTTCCTCGGGAGGTGGCGTGCTACCCTGATCGTCATCCTGACGATACCTATCTCCCTCCTGGTGGCCTTTGTTTATATCTTCCTGACGGGAAGCTCCATAAATATTATCTCGTTGTCATCACTCTCCATAGCCATAGGTATGGTGGTTGACGATGCCATTGTGGTGCTTGAGAACATCACCAAGCACATCGAGAGGGGGAGCCGCCCGCGCGAAGCAGCCATTTACGCCACCAACGAGGTGTGGCTGGCAGTCATCGTCACCACCCTGACGGTTGTGGCAGTGTTCCTTCCCCTGACATTCGTTCAGGGACTGACGGGAGTTCTTTTTGAACAACTTGGCTGGATCGTTTCCATAACGATTATCATGTCAACCGTTGCCGCCATCACCCTCACCCCGACGCTTAGCACTCTTCTGCTAAGGTTGAGACCGGTGAAGGAAAATGCACCGTGGTGGACATGGGACGGCTCCATTCACAAATTCCTTGGGTGGCTGGACGGATTTTATGTCAAAACCTTGTCGTGGGTGCTTCATCACAAGAAATTTGTGATTGCCGCAGCCCTGGTGGTCTTTACTGGCTCAATGATGCTGTTTAAATTCATCGGCACGGAGTTTATGCCTGCCGCTGATGAGTCCCGGGTGTCGGCAACCGTAGAACTTCAGACCGGTACAAGGGTAACTGAGACGGAAAAGGTGGCAGACAGGATCGATTCGATTGTGCGTAAGCAGATTCCGGAGGTGAAGCTTATCTCGATGTCCGCTGGTACGGATGACAGCGGCAGATTAACATCGCTCTTCGGCCAGAGCGGGACTCACGTAGTAACCTTTACCTTCGCGCTTCTTGATGTGGAAGACCGCAAACGTTCCTCGGAAGAGATTGCCGAGGAGATCAGGGGAATAATTGCCCCGATGCCTGAGGTTATCAACTTTTCAGTTCTCGCCGTGTCAGGAGGAATGGGCGCCATGGGAGGAAACACTGTTGACATTGAGATCTACGGCTTCGACATATCACAGACAAATCTCCTGGCAGAACAGCTGGCCGGGAGGGTCAGGAAGATCCAGGGTGCAGCCAACGTAGATATAAGCCGCGACAAGTCAAAACCTGAACTTCAGATCATTCTTGACCAGGACAAGCTACTGCGGTACGGGCTGACAACTGCACAGGTCTCCACCGCAATACGCAATCGCGTTGACGGCCTGACAGCAACACGGCTCCGCCAGTTCGGTGATGAATACGATGTCATCGTAAGATATAAGGAATCAGCCCGCAACTCCATCACGGAATTGCAGAATATCGGGGTTGCGCTTCCCACCGGCCAGATCATCAGGCTGGGCGAGATAGCTACAGTCAAGGAGTATTGGTCGCCGCCTAACATTGAGAGAAAACGCAAGGAACGCGTTGTGACCGTCTCCGTGACACCCTACAAGAGGGCTCTTAACCTTATAGCTGAGGACATCCAGAAGGAGCTTGATGCCATGACGATACCCTCCGGTGTCATGGTGGAGATCTCCGGCGCCTACGAAGATATGGCCGAATCATTCATGGACATCGGGTTGGTGATGGTGATCTCGCTGATCCTGGTTTACCTTGTAATGGCATCACAGTTTGAATCGCTGAAGATGCCGGTGATCATCATGCTCTCTATACCCTTTGCCTTCTCAGGTGTGGCAATTGCTCTCTTCCTGACCGGCACCAATCTCAGCATTATCGCCGCCATCGGCGCAATAATGCTGATCGGTATCGTGGTCAAGAACGCAGTTGTGCTTGTAGACTTCATCAACCTGACGCGTGACAGGGGCGTAGAGCTTTACCAGGCAGTGCTTCAATCAGGGCGTTCCAGGCTCAGGCCTGTACTTATGACATCATTGACAACCATTCTTGCCATGCTCCCGCTGGCCATCAATGCGGGCGAGGGTTCTGAGTTGTGGCAGCCGATGGGTATTGCCGTGATAGGCGGTCTGGTCTTCTCAACCATCGTTACGATGGTGCTGGTGCCGGTTGGATATGTGCTGATAGCACGCCACGGCGAGAGGGACAAGAAGCATAAGGTTGCATTCAGGGACATGAAATTCCTGGAGGAGATTAAGGAAAACCATGAAAACGGAAGATCATGAAAGCAGTAATGATAATTTATAACCTTGCCCTGACGGAAAAGGTGGAGTACACACTCGAGCATTTCGGCATCAGGGGTTACACGCAGTGGGAAAATGTGGAAGGTGTGGGCTCATTTACCGGTGAGCCTCATCTGGGCACCCACACATGGCCTGAGATCAACGGTGTGACCCTTACCTTTGTGGAGGAGGATAAGGTTCCGCCGCTGCTTGAAGCGGTGAAACGCATTGATGAGATCAACAAGGAGGTGGGCATCAGGGCATTCGTCTGGGCAATAGAGCAGACGGTCTGACGTACGGGCAGCAGGGACTGGCCCGGGATCAAATATTGCAACGACGCTCCCCGCGGGGCGTCGTTGCTGTCTTATGTCATTTGCCTTTTTCTCCGAAAATGATATATTTGGCTGATGCCTTAAACCCTGCCAAATGAAAAAACAAAACTGGTACAAGCTGATCTATCAGTTTGCCATCATCGGAATACTCGTCTTCATGGTATTCCGCCTCCTGATTGACAAGGCCTATGCACCCGATTTCGAAGCCTACTGCCCCTTCGGCGGCCTCCAGGCGCTGGGAAGCTACCTGACGATGGACTCACTGTCGTGTTCCATGACAAGCACCCAGATAATGATGGGAGTGGTGCTTTTCATTGGCATAGTGCTTTTCTCACGGCTCTTCTGCGGTTACATCTGTCCGCTGGGAACGATAGGGGAGTGGATTGGCAAGCTGGGTGACAAACTAAAGGTCAGAATCACCCTTAAAGGGATTACAGACAAGGTCCTCAGACTGCTAAAGTACGTTCTGTTGTTCATAACCTTCTATTTCACCTTGAAATCGAGCGAGCTCTTCTGCAAGAAGTTCGATCCCTACTATGCGGCGGTATCCGGCTTTGACTCGGATGTAGTACTGTGGTGGGCATTGATAGCCATCGGTGCACTGTTGCTGGGATCACTCTTCTTCAGGCTCTTCTGGTGCCGTTACCTCTGTCCGCTGGGAGCACTCTCGGCTATATTCAAGTATTCATGGTGGTTCCTCGGTGCGATGGCGGTATACGTTGTGTTGCTTCTCCTCGGACTCAATATATCATATGTATGGCCCCTGCTGATTATCACTGCGGGAGGCTATATCCTCGAGATTGCACGCATGGACAGGGTTCGCCCTGACCCTGTACACATAACCAGGAATACGCATACCTGCACTTCATGCGGGCTCTGCTCAATATCATGCCCCCAGGCAATTGATGTCGCTTCAATGGAGAAAGTTACCCATGCCGACTGCACACTTTGCGGCGACTGTCTCCATGCATGCCCCGAAAGGGATACGCTGCAGATAAACAAACGGAATATGAAGTGGCTGCCGGCAGTGGTGCTCGGCGTACTGATAATTCTTGGCATAACGGCCGGATCACTGTTTGAACTCCCGACAATCAGCCAGAAGTGGGGGACGGAAGAGCAGCTTAAAAGTGCCGGATTGTTTGAGATGTCAGGACTGAAGAACATAAAGTGTTTCGGCAGTTCCACAGCCTTCGCCAACCAGATGAGAAGGGTGGAGGGGGTTTACGGTGTCTCGACATACGTTGCAACCCACTCGGTACATATCCTTTACGACACGGCAATGTACAGCAATGAAGAGATACAGCAGATGCTCTTTGTTCCCGTGAAACGGGTCATTGAAGATCTGCCCGTTGAAGCGGATGAAATAGTCTATTACACATTGACAATTGATAAGTTCTTCGATCCTCTTGATGCCACCTACCTGCAGCACCTGCTTGATCAGAAGACGGAAGCCGTTGGTTACCAGAGCGATTTTGCATGCCCGGTCATTGTCCGGATCTATTTCCCGGCAGGGAAGGAGCCGGGCAGGGAGGCGCTTACAGAGGCCATCGAGTCGAAGAACCTGCGGTTCACCGTCAATGAGAATGAGTTCAATGTAAAGCTGCCTTACAAGGTGATAACCTTTGAGGAGACAGCAGGCACTCTTTCGCGTGAGGATTATATAAGGGAGATGTTCATGCCCACCCAGTCCTATTTCAATGAATACCAGAACTATACTCAGGATATTTTGAAAGGCATGACTGTCAGGCTGGGTGAAAATGCGAAGCTGGAGCCGCGTTACAGCTTTCTGATCAGTCATCTGTCCAACGACAGCGGCGTTGTGGCCTTCGAGACGTCTCTTGATGAGGCGGGCGACGAGATGCTGACCCTATGGTATGTTGATACCCTCACCGCTCCTGACAGGATCTTTGGCGCCCTTAGTGCCGACAGCCTTCTTCTGCATTACGGTGACGGCAGCACTGGTACGGTACCCAACCCGTTCCGGTTTGTTCCGGCGGATACAATTACCCATTGATGCAGAATATCCTCATTTATACAGGTAACGCCAGGTCTCAGACCTGGCGTTACGAACATGTTATGCAGAATACCGGATCTGTGGTATCTATTCCTCTTCCTCCTCCGATTCGTATGCCTTGATGACGGCATCCTGGACCTCGCCGGGAACCTGGGCATACTCGGAGAACTTCATTGTGTACATGGCACGGCCGCCGGTGAGCGAACTCAATGCCGTCGAGTACTTGTTCATCTCAGCCAGGGGCACCCTTGCCTTGATGACCTCGAAACCCTTCTCGCTTGACATGCCGAGAACCATACCGCGACGACCCTGAAGGTCGCTGATCACATCACCCATACGGTCAGCCGGAACCCATATCTCTACGTCGTAAACGGGCTCGAGAATCTTCGGACCGGCGTTCTTGAATGCGGTACTGAAAGCATTACGGCCTGCCAGACGGAATGAGATTTCGTTTGAGTCAACCGGGTGCATCTTGCCGTCATAGACATAAACCCTGATGTCACGGGCATAGGAACCGGTGAGAGGACCAACCTCCATCTTTTCCATGATTCCCTTCAGGATGGCCGGCATGAAACGCGCATCAATGGAACCTCCAACGATACAGTTCACATAAACCAGCTTGCCACCCCACGGAAGCTCAATCTCCTCCATGTCACGGTTGGAGAGCTTGATCTCCTTGCCGGCAATCTTCATCATGGTCTTGGCCTCGGAACCCTCCTCAAACGGCTCGATGATCATATGAACCTCACCAAACTGACCGGCGCCGCCCGACTGCTTCTTGTGACGGTAGTCGGCCTGCGCTGACTTTGTGATTGTCTCACGGTAGGGGATCTTGGGCGCAAGGAACTGCGTCTCTATCTTATAAATGTTGTCAAGATGCCACTTCAGTATGTTGAGATGATACTCGCCCTGGCCATGGATGATGATCTGCTTCAGCTCCTTTGAGTACTCCACGATGATTGTCGGGTCCTCCTGGTGCATCCTGTTGAGTGCCTCGCCCATCTTCTCCTCGTCGCTCTCGCTGAGAGGCTTGATGGCTGCACGGTATTTCGGGGCGGGGAACATCATTTCCTGGTATGTCCAGTCGTTGCCCGGTGCATTGAGTGTATGGTTTGTCTTTGTGTTCTTCAGTTTGACGAAGCCACCGATGTCACCTGCCTGGATCTCGGGGATGCGCGTACGGTTCTTGCCGGCGCATACGAAGATCTGTGACAGCCTCTCCTTGGTGCCGTTGCTTGTGTTGACAACGTCAAAGTTCTCGGTGATCTTGCCTGACATAACCCTGAAGTAATTGATCTCGCCTATGTGCTCCTCGAGGGTTGTCTTGAAGACGAATACCGATGCAGGACCGGCAGGATCGCATTTCACTTCCGTGCCCTTTGAGTTCTTCACTGCAGGCATGTCGGCAGGTGAAGGAGCGGAGACAGCCACAAAATCGAGCAGCCTGTCAATCCCGATGTTACCTTTTGATGATACGCAGAATACCGGGAAGATACCCCTCTTGAGGAGTCCCTGGCGCAGTCCGCGGCCAATCTCTTCTTCTGTAAGCTTGTCATTGGCAAAGAAGAGCTCCATAAGCGATTCGTCGCTTTCAGCCACCTTCTCGGTGAGGGCAGCGTGCAGTTCTTCAGCTTTTGCCTGGTGTTCAGCCGGGATATCAAGTACTTCAGCCTTGCCGCCATCCTTGCCATAACGGAGCATCTTCATGCTGATGACGTCAATGACGGTGTTGAATCCGAGCCCTTCGTTCACGGGGAACTGAGCCAGTGTGACATTGGAGCCAAAACGCTCGTGCAGCATCTCAACCGTCTTCTCGAAGTTGGCTTTCTCATGGTCAAGACCGTTGACAGCAATGATGAGAGGTTTGTGGAACTTTTCGGCATGCCTGAAGTGAATCTCGGTACCCACCTCAACGCCGTTCTGCACGTTGATCACCAGCATTGCGGTGTCAGCGGCATACATTGATGATATCACACCTCCGGAAAAATCGTCCAGACCAGGGGTGTCAAGGATGTTTATCTTCTTATCCCTGAACTCTGCGTAAAGCACTGTTGAATAAATGGAGTTACGGTTCTCCTGCTCAATCGGTTTGTAGTCTGAGACGGTGTTTTTTGCTTCTACTGTACCCCGTCTCTCAATGACCCCGCCGTTGAAAAGCATTGCTTCCGCGAGAGTTGTCTTGCCTGAGCCCGAGTTTCCCAGCAGAACAATGTTCCTTAGGTGGTCTGTTGAGTATGTCTTCATCTTCGGCTGTTGTTATTATATATATAATGTATTTCGTCCGTTGTGGGAGCGCAAAAATAACAAATTTTCAAAAGATTGCATATAAAGTGATGGCTGTTTGAAAAATATTTACTTTCTTTGCGGCGGTTTTTTGAAAACAGGAGTACCGGTCAATCCGTCAGTGTGTAAGTTTACAAAAGATGTCGGAAGGAGAGGTCGGGAAGAAAATCCTGGAATAACTTACAAACCATAGGTTACATCTTCAGAAGACTTTGATCCGGGGCGCGGAGGCGGCTTGTCGCTGTTATGACGGCCGGAATGTGCAACGGGTAATGTGAGCCCTTTCGCGCCTTTTGCGCGGAGGAAAGTGAGAAACAGATTTTTTGCATAAGAGAATAAAAAAGGAAAATTAATTAAAAGAGAATTATGCCAACAATTCAGCAGTTAGTTAGAAAAGGCCGCAAGAAGCTGGTAGACAAGAGTAAGGCACCTGCTCTTGACTCATGCCCGCAGCGCAGGGGAGTATGTGTTCGCGTATATACTACCACGCCAAAGAAACCTAACTCAGCCATGAGAAAAGTAGCCAGGGTAAGGCTGACCAACCAGAAGGAGGTCAACGCCTACATCCCGGGTGAAGGACACAACCTGCAGGAGCACTCGATAGTGCTTATCAGGGGCGGCAGGGTTAAGGACCTGCCGGGCGTCCGTTACCATCTTGTCCGTGGCGCACTCGATACATCCGGTGTTGATGGCCGCAAGCAGAGAAGGTCAAAATACGGAGCAAAAAGACCAAAGAAGTAACAGCTAAAGGATTCACAATATGAGAAAGTCAAAACCAAAGAAGAGGATCCTCCTACCGGACCCGAAATTCAACGATCCGTACGTTACCCGTTTCATCAATAACCTGATGTACGATGGTAAGAAGACCGTTGCCTTCAGGATTTTCTACGATTCACTTGACATAGTGGCTGACAAGATGAAGAATGCGGAGAAGAGTCCGCTTGAGATATGGAAACAGGCTCTTGATAACATCACTCCGCATGTTGAGGTGAAAAGCCGCAGGGTCGGTGGTGCCACATTCCAGGTACCCCTTGAGATACGCCCTGACCGCAAAGTGAGCATAAGCATGAAGAACCTTATTCTCTACGCGCGCAAGCGTACCGGCCGCAGTATGGCTGACAAGCTTGCCGCCGAGGTGATGGCCGCCTACAACAATGAAGGCGGAGCATACAAGAAGAAGGAGGATACCCACCGCATGGCCGAGGCAAACAAGGCCTTCGCACATTTCCGGTTCTGATCTGACTGACTTGCAGATAACCAGCAGCCAAAGATGAACAACGATCTCAGATATACCAGGAATATTGGCATTATGGCCCATATTGATGCCGGGAAGACTACAACTTCCGAGCGCATCCTCTATTACACGGGCCGTGTGCACCGCATCGGCGAAGTCGATTCGGGGAATGCCACTATGGACTGGATGGTGCAGGAGCAGGAGAGAGGGATCACAATCACATCGGCTGCCACAACTACCTTCTGGAAATACAGGGACCAGCTCTACAAGATAAACCTTATCGATACCCCGGGACACGTCGACTTCACTGTAGAGGTGGAGAGGTCACTGCGCGTACTTGACGGCGCCGTGGCGGTCTTCTGTGCCGTGGGCGGGGTTGAGCCGCAGAGCGAAACCGTATGGCGCCAGGCCGACAAGTACAAGGTACCGCGAATAGCGTTCGTCAACAAGATGGACCGTAAGGGTGCCGACTTCCATGGAGTGGTGCAGCAGATGATTGACAAACTCGGTGCCCACCCGGTGCCCGTGCAGATACCCATCGGTTCAGAGGACAACTTTGAAGGGCTTATTGACCTCATTGAGATGCAGGCCATAATCTTCGAGGACGGCGCCGATCCTCTGCAGAACTTTACCGTTAATCCTATTCCGGATTTTATGCAGGAAGAGGCTGACGAGTGGAGGATGAAACTTGTTGAGGCTTGCGCCGAGATGGATGACTCCATCCTGGAGCGTTACCTTGACGACCATGAGAGCATCACCTCTGATGAGCTCATGACAGTGCTTCGCCGTGAGACTGTAGAGGGCGTGATAGTCCCGGTCTTCTGCGGTGCAGCATTTAAAAACAAGGGCGTGCAGCGCCTCATCAACGGGGTGATTGCATATCTTCCCTCGCCGGTGGATGTAGGATCCGTAAAGGGGACTGATCCCCGCGACGAGAAGGAGATAACACGTGATCCCGATAGTGGTGAGCCTTTCGCTGCCCTGGCTTTTAAAATTGCTACTGATCCCTATATGGGAAGACTGGTCTTCATGAGGGTCTATTCAGGCACTCTTAATGCCGGAGACACGGTTCTCAATACTAGGAGCGGCAAGCGTGAGAGGATCAACCGCCTCTTCCAGATGCATGCAAACAAGCAGAACCCGGTTGACAGCGTCAGTGCAGGTGACATCTGTGCAGGCGTAGGGTTCAAAGACCTTAAGACAGGAGACACTCTCTGTGCCATCAACAAGCCTATCGTGCTCGAATCAATGGAGTTCCCGGAACCGGTTATCTGGATCGCCATCGAACCGAAGACACAGGCTGACGTTGACCGTCTGGGCAACGCACTCGGTAAGCTTGCCGAGGAGGATCCCACCTTCAGGGTGAAGACCGATCCTGACAGCGGACAGACAGTCATCAGCGGCATGGGTGAGCTGCATCTTGAAATTCTTATTGACCGTCTTAAGAGAGAGTTCAATGTTGAATGCAACCAGGGAAGACCCCAGGTGGCATACAAGGAGGCCGTCACAACGTCCTACACACACAGGGAGCTCTTCAGGAAACAGACAGGCGGCAGGGGTAAATTCGCGGATATCACCGTGGAAATCATGCCTGCCGATGACGGTGTTCCCGGACTGACCTTCGTGAATGAGATCAGGGGAGGCAATGTGCCCAAGGAATATATCCCTTCAGTGGAAAAGGGATTCCGTGAGGCAATGATGAACGGCCCGCTGGCCGGCTTCCCGCTTGACAGCCTCAAGGTTATCCTCAAAGACGGTTCGTACCATCCCGTTGACTCCGATTCGCTCTCGTTCGAGATAGCAGCCAGGCAGGCCTTCCGCCATGCAGCGTCAAAGTGCCGCCCGGTGCTGCTTGAACCGGTGATGAACGCCGAGGTCGTTACCCCCGAAGAATACGTGGGTGATGTCGTGGGCGACTTCAACAAGCGCAGGGGCAAGGTGGAAGGTATGGAATCGAAAGCAGGTGCAAGGGTAATCAAAGCAAAAGTACCTCTGGCAGAAAACTTCGGCTACGTTACCGTACTGCGTACCCTTACCTCCGGGAGGGCTACATCAACGATGGAGTTCTCACATTTTGACGAGGTGCCTGCAGAATTAGCGAAGAAAATTATTGAAGTAACAACAGGAAAAATTCTTTAAAAAAGATGAGTCAGAAAATCCGCATCAAACTGAAGTCTTACGATCACAATCTGGTCGACAAGTCGGCTGAGAAGATTGTCAAGACAGTCAAATCGACGGGTGCAGTTGTCAGCGGTCCCATACCGTTGCCCACCCACAAGAAGATCTACACGGTGCTCCGTTCACCGTTTGTGAACAAGAAATCAAGAGAGCAGTTCGAACTGTCATCGTACAAGCGCCTGCTTGACATATACAGCTCAACACCAAAAACCATCGATGCTCTGATGAAGCTTGAGCTGCCCAGCGGAGTTGAAGTGGAAATTAAAGTGTGAAACCGGAAAAATTACTGAATTATGCAGGGATTAATAGGAAAAAAGGTTGGAATGACCTCCGTCTTCAATGAGGATGGAAAGAACATTCCATGCACAGTCCTGGAGGTGGGCCCGTGTGTCGTGTCTCAGGTAAAGACTGTGGAGAAAGACGGTTATGCCGCTTTGCAGCTCAGTTTCGACGATAAGAAGGAAAAGGCAAGCAATAAGGCTGAGATAGGACATTTCAAACAGGCAGGAACCGGCCCCAAGAGGAAGATAGCCGAATTCTCGGGATTCGAGGATGGCAAATACAAGACGGGAGACGTCATCACAGTTGATCTTTTCAATGATGATTCTTTTCTTGATGTAAGAGGCTGGACAAAAGGCAAGGGCTTTCAGGGTGTTATCAAGCGTCACGGCTTCGGCGGTGTAGGCGGTACGACCCACGGTCAGCATAACAGGCTCAGGGCCCCGGGTTCAGTGGGTGCTTCGTCATGGCCTTCAAGGGTTATGCCCGGCATGCGCATGGCAGGTCAGACAGGCGGAAAACAGCAGGAGACAGAACTCAGGGTGGTTAAGATCTTCCCCGAATCAAACCTGCTTCTTGTCAAGGGTGCCGTTCCCGGCCCCAAAGGTGGTTACGTAATAATAACAAAGTAATGGAATTAGCAGTAGTTAACATAGAAGGCAAAGAGACCGGAAAGAAGGTCAACCTCGATGAGACCATCTTCGGTATTGAACCCAATGACCATGCTATTTACCTCGATACCAAACAGTATCTGGCCAGCAAGAGACAGGGTACTCACAAAGCCAAGGAACGCAACGAGGTCATGGGCAGCACACGCAAGCTCAAAAGACAGAAGGGTACCGGAACGGCCCGTTTTGGAAGCATCAAGAACCCGGAGTTCCGTGGCGGCGGCCGTATCTTCGGCCCCAGACCCAGATTCTACGGATTCAAACTCAATAAAAAGGTAAAACAGCTTGCCAGGAAATCGGCACTCTCATACAAGGCACGGGAAAACAAAATCATCGTCCTTGAGGACTTCTTACTGGATGTTCCGAAGACTTCAAAAATGGTCGGTATGAGCACAAACCTCAAACTCAGTAAGAAAAATTCACTTATTGTTTTACCGGAACAAAATAAAAACATATATTTGTCATCTCGAAATTTGCAAGGAGTTGAAGTTGTAACTATCAGTGATTTAAATACTTACAATATTATGAAAGCTTCAACTCTCGTGCTGACAGAGAGTGCAGTTGATGTTTTGCAATCAACTTTATAAACCAGGAGCAGAGATATGGAAATATTGATCAGACCCATAGTGACCGAGAAGATGACCAGTCAGGGCGAAGCCTTCAACAGGTATGGTTTCCTGGTTGCACGCAAGGCCAACAAGCTGCAGATCAAGAAGGCAGTTGAGGAGCTTTATGGCGTGAACGTTGAGTCGGTGAACACCATCAACTACGGTGGCAAGACCAAGACACGTTATACCAAGAGTGGTATGATGAGTGGACGGACGGCAGCAATCAAGAAAGCTGTTGTCACTCTCGCCAAAGGAGAGACAATTGATTTTTACAGCAACATTTAATATAGTATGGCAGTCAGAAAGATCAAGCCTGTAACACCAGGCCAGAGACATAAGATCGCGAGTACCTTTGAGGAGGTTACCCGTGACACGCCGGAGAAATCCTTGCTCGCGCCGCTCAAGAAGACAGGAGGAAGGAACGTTAACGGCAGGCGGACCATGAGGTACATTGGCGGCGGCCACAAGAAGATGTACCGTGTGATCGATTTTCAGAGGACCAAGGACGGCGTTGCCGCGAAGGTCACATCGATCGAGTACGATCCGAACCGTACGGCACGCATAGCTCTTCTCACCTATGCTGACGGAGAGAAGAGGTATATTATTGCCCCGAACGGCCTGAAGGTTGGACAGGAGCTTATGTCAGGTAAGACGGCGTCACCGGAGATCGGCAACACCCTCTTTCTTGAGGACATACCTCTCGGTACAATCGTTCACAACATTGAGCTGAAGCCCGGCAGGGGTGCAGCCATGGCCCGCAGTGCAGGCACGTTTGCACAGCTGGCTGCCCGTGACGGCAAGTATGCAACCATCAAGCTCCCTTCGGGTGAGACGAGGATGGTTCTTACCACATGCCGTGCAACCATCGGAACAGTTTCGAACACTGACCACAACCAGGAGAGATCCGGTAAGGCAGGACGCAAGCGCTGGCTCGGCCGCAGGCCCAGGACCAGGGGTGTTGCCATGAACCCGGTTGACCATCCCATGGGTGGTGGCGAGGGAAGGGCCTCAGGAGGCCATCCGCGCTCTCGCAGCGGTATGCCCGCCAAAGGTTTCAAGACCAGGAGCAAGACCAAGTATTCGAACAAGCATATTATTGAAAGAAGGAAAAAATAATTGATACGATGAGCAGATCCATTAAGAAAGGCCCCTTCATCGATCTTCACCTGGGCAAAAAGGTGGATACAATGAATGACAGCGGAAAGAAAACTGTGATCAAGACCTGGTCAAGAAGATCAGTTATTTCTCCCGACTTTGTGGGACACACACTGGCAGTGCATAACGGAAACAAATTCATACCTGTTTACATTACCGAGAACATGGTTGGTCATAAGCTGGGTGAGTTTGCCCCTACCCGCACCTTCCGCGGTCACGGCGGGAAACAGAAATAGGTAATGTGACATATAAACTGAAAAAGTATCAGAAATGGGTGCAAGAAAAAGAATAAGCGCCGGCGCCAGGAAGGAAGCCGCAAAAGAGAGGACTCAGGCCGTTCTTCGCAATGTCCCGACCTCCCCGCGCAAGATGAGGCTGGTTACCAATCTTATCAGGGGCCAGGAAATAAACAAGGCTCTTGATATCCTCAAGTTCAGCAAGCAGGAATCTTCCCGCAGGCTGGAGAAGCTTCTCCTCTCAGCCATTGCCAACTGGCAGGCCAAGAATGAAGGTGCACGTCTTGAGGATAGCAACCTTTACGTGAAAGAGGTACAGGTAGACGGCGGCCGCATACTGCGACGTATCCAGCCTGCCCCCCAGGGAAGGGCATACCGCATTCGCAAGAGATCAAACCATGTAACCCTTGTGCTGGGTAGCAGGAAACAGGAAGTTGAAAATATTTCAGAGTAAACAATGGGACAAAAAGTTAATCCGATAGGCAACAGAGTAGGAATCATCAAGGGATGGGACTCGAACTGGTATGGTGGCAACGACTTCTCAGGGAAGCTTGTTGAGGACACCAAAATCAGGGAATACCTGAATGCCAGGCTTGCCAAGGCAAGTCTTTCAAAGATCGTCATTGAGCGTACTCTCAAACTTATTACAGTAACCGTAAACACTGCACGCCCCGGCATCATCATCGGTAAAGGTGGTCAGGAGGTTGACAAGCTGAAGGAAGAGCTCAAGAAGATTACCAAGAAGGAGGTCCAGATAAACATCTTTGAGGTGAAGCGTCCGGAGCTTGATGCAGCAATTGTTGCCGGCAATATTGCCCGCCAGGTTGAGGGCAAGATATCATACCGCCGTGCAATAAAGATGGCTATTGCCTCAACCATGCGCATGGGTGCCGAAGGTATCAAGGTTGTTATCTCTGGCAGGCTCGGCGGGGCTGAGATGGCCCGTAATGAAAGCTACAAGGACGGCAGGATTCCTCTCCATACATTCCGTGCAGACATTGACTATGCCCTGGCTGAAGCTCTCACAAAGGTGGGTCTTATTGGCATCAAGGTATGGATATGCAACGGTGAAGTCTACGGCAAGCGTGATCTCAGCCCGAACATCGGTGCGAAGAATGTGAAGAGCGGAAAAGCTCCCACCGGCGGTTTCAGGAAGAAGGGCGACCGTGACCGCGGAGACCGTGGTGACAGAGCAGACCGCGGAGACCGTGGAGACCGTGGCGGCGATCGCGGAAATAAGAGGTAATCGAGATAAGTATATAACTGTTTAATATAATATAGCGATGTTACAACCGAAGAAGACCAAGTTCAGGAGGAGCCAGAAGGGCAGGATGAAAGGCAATGCCCAGAGAGGCAATCAGCTGGCATTCGGATCATTTGGCATCAAGACCCTCGAGGAGGCATGGATAACCGGCCGTCAGCTTGAGGCTGCACGTCAGGCTGTGACCCGTCACATGAAACGTGAGGGCCAGATCTGGATCCGCGTTTTTCCTGACAAACCGATAACCAAGAAGCCTGCAGAGGTGCGTATGGGTAAAGGTAAAGGTGCACCCGAAGGTTTCGTGGTCCCTGTAACCCCGGGCCGTATTCTCATCGAGGCCGAAGGAGTACCCTTCGAAGTGGCCAAGGAAGCACTTCGCCTTGCAGCAGGCAAACTGCCGGTGGCAACAAAGTTCGTGGTGCGCCGTGATTACGCAGAGTAAAAAAACAACAGAGCGATGAAAAGTTCAGAGATAAGAGAATTAAGCAATCAGGAACTTCTCGAACATATTGACAACGAGAAGACCGCACTCGTGCGCATGAAACTCAACCACGCAATCTCCCCCCTTGAAAATCCGCAGAAGATCAAGGAAAGCAGAAGGACAATTGCCAGGCTCATGACAGAGAAGCGCAAGAGAGAGATGAAAGAGAATACAAAATAGTTGTTATCACCATGGAAGAAAGAAATCTTAGAAAAGAGCGAACAGGTGTTGTCGTCAGCAACAAGATGGACAAATCTATTGTCGTTGCCATCCACAGGAAGGTCAAGCACCCGATCTATGGCAAATTCGTCAACAAAACGAAGAAGCTCATGGCTCACGATGAGGAGAACGCCTGCAATATCGGTGATACGGTACGCGTAATGGAGACCAGGCCTCTCAGCAAGAATAAATCCTGGAGATTGGTGGAAATAATTGAAAGAGCTAAGTAATTATGATACAGCAGGAAAGCAGGTTGACTGTAGCCGATAACACCGGTGCCAAGGAAGTCCTTTGCATCAGGGTGCTCGGTGGAAGCAAGAAGAGGTATGCGAGCGTGGGTGACAAGATAGTTGTCTCCGTAAAGAGCGCTCTCCCCTCCGGAGAAGCAAAAAAAGGTACGGTAAGCAAGGCCGTGGTTGTCAGGACAAAGAAGGAGATTCGTCGTGCTGATGGTTCATATATCCGCTTTGATGACAACGCCGTGGTGCTCCTCAACAATCAGGATGAAGTTCGCGGTACCCGTATCTTCGGCCCTGTTGCCAGGGAATTGCGTGACAAGTACATGAAGATCGTCTCACTTGCACCTGAAGTGTTATAAGACTTATAAACTGACACCCGATGCAGAAGAAATTACACATCAAAAAAGGAGACACAGTGGCTGTCATTGCCGGTGAATCCAAAGGACAGAAAGGCCGTGTGCTCGAGGTAGACAGGGACAAGAACAAGGCCCTGGTAGAAGGAGTAAACATGGTATCAAAGCATACCAAACCCAACTCAAAGGCACCGCAGGGTGGTATCCTCAAGAAAGAGGCTCCCATCCACATCTCGAACCTTATGGTCATTGACCCGGCAAGCGGTAAGCCAACACGTGTAGGCCGCAAGCTGAATGACAAGAACAAACTGGTACGTTATGCCAAAAAATCAGGAGAGGAGATCAAGTAATGTATACGCCTGCTTTAAAGACCAAATACAAGAGTGAGATTACACCTGCTCTGATGAAACAGTTCAATTACAGTACTGTTATGCAGGTGCCCCGTCTGGAAAAAATCGTTATCAACCAGGGACTTGGTCAGGCTATTGCCGACAAGAAACTGCTTGAAATGGGTCAGAAGGAAGTTTCCGATATCGCCGGACAGAAAGCGGTACAGACAATCTCCAAAAAGGACATCTCCAACTTCAAGCTGAGGAAGGCCATGCCCATCGGCGTAATGGTAACCCTGCGCAAGGACCGCATGTATGAGTTCCTCGAAAGGCTCATCTCGGTGGCACTGCCGCGCATACGTGACTTCAAGGGAGTGGGAGCCAGGCTTGACGGCCGCGGTAACTACACCCTGGGTATCACCGAGCAGATCATCTTCCCCGAGATAGACCTCGACAAGATCGCAAAGATCATGGGACTGCAGATCACATTCGTCACCACTGCAAAGAGTGACGAGGAGGCTTATGCCCTGCTTAAAGAATTCGGAATTCCCTTTAAAAACAAGTAAACAGATCGGAATATGGCTAAGGAATCAATGAAAGCCCGCGAAGTCAAACGCGTAAAGCTTGCCACCAAGTATGCCGCCAGAAGAGCAGCGTTCAAGGCCGAAGGCAATTACGTTGCCCTGAGCACCCTGCCGCGCAACTCAAGCCCAATCAGGCAGCGCAACAGGTGTAAACTCACCGGCAGACCCAGAGGCTACATGAGACAGTTTGGCATCAGCAGGATTACCTTCAGGGAGATGGCTTCAAAAGGGCTTATCCCGGGAGTAAGAAAAGCAAGCTGGTAACAACCGAGAAATAAACAATAAATCATTATATAAGATGACAGATCCAATTGCAGATTTTCTTACCAGGGTAAGGAATGCCATCATGGCCGGCCACAAAGTGGTTGAGACACCGGCTACCGGTCTGACCAAGGATATCACAAGGATACTTTACGACAAGGGATATATTCTCAGCTATAAGTTTATTGATGATGAACTTCAGGGTAAGATAAAAATTGCCCTTAAATACCATCCCAAAACCAAACTGCCTGCAATCAAGCAGATACAGAGGGTCAGCCGTCCGGGACTGAGAAGGTATGCCGGCGTTGACGAGCTTCCGAGAGTCCTCAACGGCCTTGGCGTTGCCATCATCTCAACTTCACGCGGCGTAATGACCGAAAAGGAGGCAGCGAGGGAGAATGTCGGAGGTGAAGTTATATGTTATGTTTACTAAACAGGAGGAAGTTAAATGTCACGAATAGGAAAATTACCTGTAAACCTGCCATCTGGCGTCACCATTACGGTGAGTGACGACAACGTGGTCAGTGTTAAAGGCCCCCTGGGAACCCTGTCACAGAAGGTTGACAGTGATATCAAAGTGGAGGTGGAAAATAATGAACTGGTTCTTTCCAGGCCTAATGACGAGAAGCGCCTCAAGTCGCTCCACGGACTCTACCGTGCACTCATTGCCAACATGGTAACAGGCGTTTCAAAAGGGTACAGGAAAGATCTTGAGCTCGTTGGTGTGGGCTACCGTGCTGAGGCCAACGGTCAGCGTCTTGAGATGAGCCTCGGTTATTCACATGATATTATCATGGAACTGCCGCAGGAGATCAAGGTTGAAACCAAGACTGAGAAGAGGAGTAATCCTGTCATCATGCTCTCAAGCATTGACAAGCAGCTCATAGGCCATGTCGCAGCAAAGATCAGGTCTCTGCGTCCGCCTGAGCCGTACAAGGGCAAGGGTATCAAGTTCGTGGGTGAACAGCTCAGGAGGAAGGCCGGTAAATCGGCTGGTGTATAACATGATTAAATAAGGAAGTCATGGCTTTATCAAAGACAGAAAAGAGAGAAAAGATCAAACTGAGAATCCGCAAGCGGATCAAGGGAACATCCGAAAAACCAAGGATTTCGGTGTTCCGCAGCAACAAACAGATATATGCCCAGGTTGTTGACGATGTCAACGGTGTGACACTGGCTGCCGCATCTTCAAGGGAGAAGGAGATTGCCTCCGTCACCGGGAAGAAAAAGAGCGAGCTGGCAGTGCTGGTAGGAAAGCGTCTTGCCGCAGTGTGCAAGGAGAAGGGCATCGAGAATGTTGTCTTTGACAGAAGCGGGTACCAGTATCATGGCAGAGTAAAATCATTAGCTGACGGAGCACGCGAAGGCGGCTTAAAATTCTAATCAGTATGGCATACGGAATAAAAAGAGTAAAGAACAGCGATCTTGAACTTACCGACAGGCTGGTAAGCATCAATCGGGTAACCAAGGTAACCAAGGGTGGCCGTACCTTCAGCTTCTCAGCCATCGTTGTGGTGGGTGATGAGAAAGGGATCGTCGGACATGGTCTGGGTAAGGCAAGTGAGGTGACTACAGCCATAGCAAAAGGCATCGAGGACGCCAAGAAAAACCTCATCAAGGTACCGGTGCACAAGGCCACCATACCTCATGAGCAGTACGGCAAGTTTGGAGGCGCCTATGTCTTCATCAAACCTGCAACAGAAGGTACCGGTATCAAGGCCGGAGGTGCAATGCGTGCCGTGCTCGAGAGCGTTGGCGTGAAGAACGTGCTTGCCAAGTCAAAGGGTTCCTCAAACCCCCACAACCTGGTAAAGGCAACCATAGCCGCTCTGCTTGAACTGCGTGATGCCAGCACAGTGGCAGACCACAGAGGCGTTACCCTGGAAAAAGTGTTTAACGGTTAGTAATATTCAGACATCATGGCAAGAATCAAGGTAACCCAGATAAAGAGCAAGATAGGCCAGCCCGAGTCACAGAAGAAAATTCTCGCGTCACTCGGTATAAGAAAGATGCACCAGACTGTTGAGCACGATGATACGCCGCAGATTATGGGTATGGTCAACAAGCTGAAGCACCTGGTCAAGGTAGAGAAACTCTAAGGTATTAACAGCATTATATATTTCAACAATGGATTTAAGCAATTTGAAACCGGCCCCCGGTTCGGTCAAGAGAGAAAAGCGCATTGGACGAGGTGAGGGATCAGGCCATGGCGGCACATCCACCCGAGGCCACAAGGGCGCCAAGTCACGCTCAGGCTACAGCAGGAAGATAGGCTTTGAAGGCGGCCAGATGCCACTCCAGAGAAGGGTACCGAAATCGGGATTCAAAAATATCAACCGTGTGGAGTTCAAGGCTATCAACCTGAGCACTATCGAAGCCCTCGCAGCTAAGCTCGATACTGACCGCATTGACTTCCAGACACTGCTTACTGCAGGTCTTGTGAACAAGAACGCACTGGTCAAGATACTCGGCAAAGGGACGCTTACAAGAAAGCTTGAGGTTCATGCCCACGCTTTCAGCAAGTCGGCACAGGCAGCAATCGAAGCAAATCAGGGAACCGCAGTTAAACTGTAAGGCATGAAATTCTTTCAGACAATAAAGAACATATTCAAGATTGAGGATCTGAGAGCCAGGATCATCTACACTCTTGCCATCGTTGCACTCTACCGTCTGGGTAAATATATCACGCTTCCCGGCGTCGATCCTTCAATGCTTGAAAACCTGAGAAGCCAGACCTCTTCAGGTATTATGGGTCTTCTGGACATGTTCTCCGGCGGAGCATTCTCACAGGCCTCCATCTTTGCCCTCGGTATCATGCCATATATCTCGGCATCAATTGTTATACAGCTGCTCGGCATCGTCTTTCCCTACTTCCAGAAGCTTCAGAAAGAGGGTGAGAGCGGCAGGCGCAAGATGAACCAGTATACAAGGTACCTGACAGTGGCTATTCTTATACTGCAGGCACCCACATATCTTGCCAACCTTCATGCAATACTGCCTCCTGAGGCATTCGTGACCCAGGGCTGGTTCTTCCAGGTCTCTTCGGTGATCATCCTTACTGCCGGAACCATCTTCGTGATGTGGCTCGGTGAGAGGATCACGGACAAGGGGATAGGCAACGGTATATCACTCATAATCATGGTTGGTATCATCGCCCGCTTCCCGGTGGCATTCATATTTGAAGCCGGTACACGCATCAACGGTTCAGGCGGCCTGGTGGCACTGCTGGTAGAAATCGTGTTCCTCTTCGCCGTGATACTCGGATCGGTGCTCCTTGTACAGGGCACGCGGCGCATTCCGGTGCAGTACGCGAGGCGAATCGTAGGTAACAAACAGTACGGCGGCGTAAGACAGTATATACCTCTCAAGGTGAATGCAGCAGGCGTTATGCCCATCATCTTCGCGCAGGCGATCATGATGCTGCCTATCATCCTGGCAGGATTCAGTGAATCAGGCTCCGGATTTGTGATGGCATTCACCAACATGTACGGTTTCTGGTATAACCTGGTAACCGCAATCCTCATCATCCTCTTCACTTACTTCTATACTGCGGTGACAATCAACCCGGTACAGATGGCTGAAGACATGAAGAAGAACGGCGGCTTCATCCCGGGCATCAAACCCGGGCGCAAGACGGTCGAGTTCCTTGATACGATCATGTCCAGGATTACCCTTCCGGGTTCAATATTTCTTGCCATTATAGCCATACTCCCCGCCTTTGCAGTCAATTTTGGCATCAGCGGTGAGTTTGCACAGTTCTTCGGTGGCACCTCGCTCCTGATTCTTGTGGGCGTTGTGCTTGACACTCTCCAGCAGATCGAAAGCCATCTGCTAATGCGCCACTATGACGGCCTCATGAAGTCAGGCCGGGTGAAGGGCAGAACCGGAGCCGTGTCGGCTATGTAATTGATTGACGTTCTTTGATGATCTATATTAAGACGGATGCAGAAGTAGAGTTTCTGAGAGAGAGCAATCAGCTTGTCTCGAAGACACTTGCGGAACTAGCCGGGCATATCAGACCGGGGGTGACAACCCTCCGGCTTGACGCAATAGCCGAGGAGTTCATTCGTGACCACGGCGCTCTGCCAGCATTCAAGGGCTATGGCGGGTTTCCCAATACGCTCTGCACATCTGTCAATGACGAAGTGGTCCACGGGATTCCTTCAGGATATGAACTAAAGGAGGGCGATATTATATCGGTCGATTGCGGGGTGATTCTGAACGGATGGTATGGTGACAGCGCCTATACCTTCGCCGTAGGCGAGGTAAAGCCTGAAATCATTCGCCTCATGGAATATACAAGGGCGTCACTCGAGGCCGGGGTCAGGGAAGCCATAGCGGGAAACCGCATAGGCGATATCTCTCACGCCGTGCAGTCAAAGGCTGAGAGCGGAGGTTATTCGGTGGTGCGCACACTGGTGGGACACGGTATCGGGAAACACCTTCACGAGGGCCCCGAAGTACCCAATTTCGGACGGCGCGGCTCCGGTCCAAGACTTGAAAGGAACCTGGTCATCTGCATAGAACCGATGATCAATATGGGAACCAAAAACACACGGGTCCAGGGTGATGGCTGGACAGTCAGGACAGGTGACGGCAAACCGTCGGCACATTTTGAATACGCTGTTGCGGTCAGGGAAGGCAGTGCCGACCTGCTCACAACATATGAGTTTATAGAAGAGGTATTAAAAAAGAGGTAAGTATATGGCCAAACAACCATCAATAGAGATTGACGGAACGATCATCGAGGCGCTTTCCAACGCGATGTTCAGGGTCAGGCTCGAAAACGGACATATCATCACCGCCCATATCTCCGGCAAAATGAGGATGCATTATATCAAAATCCTCCCCGGTGACAAGGTGAAGGTTGAAATGTCGCCTTATGACCTTACCAAAGGAAGAATAACGTTCAGGTTTAAATAGAAAATAGCACCGCGATGAAAGTAAGAGCATCAATAAAAAAGCGCTCAGCCGACTGCAAGATTGTCAGGCGTAACGGGCGTCTGTATGTGATAAATAAGAAAAATCCCAAGTTCAAGCAGAGACAGGGATAAATTTGATTAACTTTGCACTTCAAATTTAAAGAGGTATATGGCACGTATTAATGGGGTAGACCTACCAAGGAATAAGCAGGGCGAAGTGGCTCTCACTTATATCTATGGTGTTGGGCGAAGCACTGCACAGAAAGTGCTTGACAGGGCCGGCGTTGACCGCCACATGAAGGTAGAGGAATGGAATGACGATAACATCAATGCTATCCGTCAGATTCTCTCCGAGAATTACAAGCTTGAGGGTGAACTTCGTTCCGAGACCCAGCTTAACATCAAGCGGCTGATGGACATCGGTTGCTACCGCGGTATCCGTCACCGTATCGGGCTGCCTGTAAGGGGCCAGAGTACGAAGAACAATGCCCGTACCCGGAAGGGACGCAAGAAGACTGTGGCAAACAAGAAAAAAGCTACTAAATAAGTAATATATGGCAAAGAAGACTGGGACATTAAAGAAGAAGGTCGTAAAGGTTGAACCCGTGGGACAGGCTCACGTACATTCATCATTCAATAATATAATCATAAGCCTCACAAACAGCTCCGGGCAGGTAATATCCTGGGCATCTGCAGGCAAGATGGGTTTCAAGGGTTCAAAGAAAAATACCCCCTATGCCGCACAGATGGCTTCGGAAGAGTGCACCAAAGTGGCCTACGAACTTGGTCTCCGCAAGGTAAAGGTATATGTCAAGGGACCCGGATCAGGCCGTGAATCAGCCATCCGTGCCATTTCAAACAGCGGCGTGGAAGTGACCGAGATCATTGACGTCACCCCGATGCCTCACAACGGATGCCGTCCACCGTCACGCAGAAGGGTATAAAAGGCTCACAACAATATTACACAAAACGATAAACATTACATTCAATGGCAAGATATACAGGACCCAGATCAAGAATCGCCAGGAAATTCGGAGAGCCTATTTTCGGCCCTGACAAATACCTCGACAGGAAGAATTTTCCTCCCGGCCAGCACGGTCTGACCAAAAAGAGAAAAAAGACATCGGAATACGGTGTGCAGCTTCGCGAAAAGCAGAAGGTGAAATACACCTATGGCCTGCTTGAGCGCCAGTTCCGCAATACCTTCGAGAAGGCAGCCTCTGCCTCCGGAGTGACCGGCCTGGTACTCCTCCAGCTTCTGGAGTCACGCCTTGACAACGTGGTATACCGCCTCGGCATAGCCCCCACAAGGGCTGCTGCACGCCAGCTGGTATCACACCGTCATATAACGGTTAACGGCGATGTCGTTAACATCTCCTCATTCCAGCTGCGCCCTGGTGACATCATCGGGGTACGCGAAAAGTCAAAGTCACTCGAAACCATCATCAACTGCCTCGGCGCAAACCGCCGCTCAAAACTGGCATGGCTCGAGTGGGATGACACTCAGATGGCCGGAAAATACATGAGTGTTCCCGAACGTTCCGAAATACCGGAGGATGTCAGGGAGCAGCTTATCGTTGAACTATACTCGAAGTAATAAAGTAATAATATTCATATGGCCATATTAGCATTCCAGAAACCTGATAAAGTAATATTACTGGAAGCGGACGACCAGTACGGAAAATTTGAATTCCGCCCGCTTGAACCCGGTTATGGCATCACCGTGGGTAATGCCCTCAGGAGAATACTCCTCTCTTCACTGGAAGGATTCGCCATCACTACAATCAAATTAGAGGGCGTAGACCATGAATTCTCAACCATCACCGGCGTGATGGAAGACGTTACCGAAATCATACTTAACCTGAAGCAGATACGCTTCAGACGTATGGTCGAGGATGTCGATACCGAAAAGATTATGGTTAAAATCTCCGGACAGGAAGTCTTTAAGGCCGGTGATCTCAACAACTCCCTCAGCAGCTTCGAGGTACTGAACCCCGAACTCGTCATCTGCCGCATGGAACCGGATGTCAAACTGCAGATCGAAATCAACATCAGCAAGGGCAGGGGATATGTCCCGGCTGAGGAAAACCAGCCTGCCGAGGCAGAATTCGGACTGATCGCCATTGACTCGATCTTCACCCCGATAAGAAACGTAAAATATTCAATTGAAAACTACAGGGTTGAACAGAAGACCGACTATGAGAAACTGATCCTCGAGATCACCACAGACGGATCCATTCACCCGAAAGACGCCCTTAAGGAGGCAGCCAAGATCCTCATATACCACTTCATGCTCTTCTCGGAAGACAAAATCACTATTGACTACGAAGACAAGATGGCAAACGAGGAGTTTGACGAGGAGATACTCCATATGCGCCAGCTGCTCAAAACCAAACTGGTTGACCTTGACCTCTCCGTCAGAGCTCTCAACTGCCTCAAGGCAGCTGAGGTCGAATCACTCGGAGACCTTGTCAAGTTCAATAAGAATGACCTCCTCAAGTTCCGTAACTTCGGCAAGAAGTCCCTCACCGAACTCGATGAGCTCCTTGAGGCAATGAACCTCTCATTCGGGATGGATGTGGCAAAATACAAACTCGACAAAGATTAATAACAGGTAAGGATAGAGAGAAATGCGACATTTAAATGCTATAAACCACCTTGGAAGAAAGAGCGCCGACAGGAAGGCGATGATGGCCAACCTGGCAACATCACTCATTCTTCACAAGCGTATCACCACCACCACCGCCAAGGCACGCGCGCTCAGGAGATACGTTGAACCCCTCATTACAAAGTCGAAGGATGACTCAACCCACTCACGCAGAGTGGTATTCAGTTATCTCGAAAACAAAGAGGCTGTCTCCGAACTATTCAGGGAAGTGGCTCCTAAGATTGCCCCCCGCCCCGGTGGATATACCCGCATCCTCAAGACAGGAAGCCGCCCCGGCGATTCCGCTGAGATGTGCATCATCGAGCTGGTGGACTTTAACGAAAACATGATGGCTGCCGAAGGTGCAAAAGCCAAGACAACACGCCGCCGCCGCAGTCCCAGGAAAAAAGTGGCTGAAACCACCGCCGCAGTGGAGGAAAAACCTGCAAAAGCAGCCGCTGCTGCGGAAGAAAAAGCTCCTGAAGCTGAAGAAACAAAAGAATAGCAGAATATGCTTACATGCGGAAGGGATATTGTCTTTATGGCCGTATCCCTTTTTTTCTTATATTGCATTTAATTCAATAAAACATAAAGTACAATGAGTCAGATAGTTAGTGTTCATGCAAGAGAGATCCTCGATTCGAGGGGCAATCCGACCATCGAGGTCGAAGTCATTACATCAAGCGGTGCATCAGGCAGGGCTGCAGTACCATCCGGCGCCTCAACAGGCGAAAACGAGGCTCTCGAGCTTCGCGACGGCGATAAGACCCGATACATGGGCAAGGGTGTTCTGAAGGCAGTGCATAACGTAAACAACGTTATTGCCGAGGATATAATGGGAATGGATGTCACCAACCAGATAGCCATTGACCAGAAGATGCTTGACCTTGACGGCACCCCCACCAAGAGCTCCCTGGGAGCCAATGCCATCCTTGGCGTCTCCCTCGCGTGTGCCAAGGCAGCGGCTGCTTACCACGGCCTGCCTCTGTACAGGTATATCGGTGGAACAAATTCACGTGTACTCCCCGTACCGATGATGAACATAATCAACGGCGGAGCTCACTCTGACGCGCCCATAGCGTTCCAGGAGTTCATGATCCGCCCGAAAGGTGCCTCAACGTTTGCAGAGGGCCTCAGGATGGGAGCAGAGGTGTTCCATTCACTCAAGAAAGTGCTCAAGGAGCGCGGCCTCAGCACCGCAGTAGGTGATGAGGGCGGCTTCGCACCTGCACTGAAGGGTACAGAAGATGCACTCGACAGCATAATCAAGGCTATCACTGCCGCAGGTTACAAGCCTGGTACTGACGTTTCGATAGCTCTCGACTGTGCCGCAAGCTCATTCTATGAGGACGGCGTTTACGATTACACCAAATTCGAAGGCAAGGATGGCAAGAAGCTCACCCCTGCTCAGCAGGCCGACTATCTCACATCCCTGGTTGAAAAATACCCCATCATTGACTCTATCGAGGACGGCATGAGTGAGGGTGACTGGGAAGGATGGAAGCTGCATACTGATCAGCTCGGATCAAAGATCCAGATTGTGGGTGATGACCTCTTCGTTACAAATGTTGAATACCTTGAGAAGGGTATCAATCTGGGCTGTGCCAACTCTATTCTTATTAAACTGAATCAGATAGGCACACTGACCGAGACCCTCAACTGCATCGAGATGGCTCACAGGGCAGGTTACACCACAGTCATCTCGCACCGTTCAGGTGAGACAGAAGATTCAACAATTGCCGATGTGGCAGTGGCTACAAATTCAGGACAGATCAAGACCGGTTCACTCAGCCGCACTGACCGTATAGCAAAGTACAATCAGCTCCTGCGCATTGAGGAGGAACTTGGCGCCAATGCAGTTTACGGCTGCGAAGGTTGAGACAATCACACCCTCATTTTAAAAACTCCGCTGAGGCGGAGTTTTTATTTTTATATTTGTAGAAACCTGTGTCTTAATGTCATTCAACGGTCTGGCTCAATATGCCGCATTTATGGAGTCCCGCGGCTGGCTGGCACGCGTAACGTGCCCTGTCGATCCCGTACTTGAAATAACCGAGATAGCTGACAGGCTGGTGAAGAGCGGGGGCAAAGCCCTTCTGTTCGAGAATACCGGCACTGACTTCCCTCTGCTTATTAACGCCTTTTCCTCTGACGAGCGTATGGCTGCAGCTATGGGCCGTACTTCCCTTGACGATGCAGGAGAGGAGATCTTCTCAGTGGTGGAATCATTAAGCTCTGCACGCGGATTAACCGGCAAACTGATGCGTCTGCCCGGTATGCTCAGGCTCCTCACCCTCTCACCAGGCAGGAGGAGGGGCAGGGGTGAGTGTCAGGAGGTGGTTGAACCCGTTGCCGATCTTGGCAGGCTCCCGATACTCAAATGCTGGCCTTATGACGGCGGCCGATTCATCACACTGCCCCTGGTCCATACCAGGCACCCGGTGACGGGCAGGCCAAATCTTGGAATGTACCGCATGCAGGTGATGGGCAGCGATGTCACCGGGATGCACTGGCACCGTCATAAGACCGGTGCCCGTCATTACGATGAATGGAAAAAAAGGGGAGGGCGTATGCCCGTCACGGTGACCCTGGGTGGTGACCCTGTCTATACATACGCAGCAACAGCACCGCTGCCGGAGGAGATCAGTGAATACATTCTTGCAGCATTCCTGCGGAAGAAGAGGGTAAAACTTGTCAGATGCCTTACCAACGACCTCTGGGTACCGGCTGACTCTGATTTTGTCATCGAAGGGTATGTTGATACTGCCGAGAGCCCTGTAAGAGAAGGACCCTTTGGTGATCACACCGGCTTCTACTCGCTGGCAGACTTATACCCAAGGTTTCATGTCACCTGCATTACACACCGGAGGAATGCCGTTTACCCTGCCACAGTGGTAGGTGTGCCCCCGATGGAGGATGCATGGATGGGTAAGGCTACTGAAAAAATCTTCTTTGCCCCGATCAAGCTGGCCATTGCACCGGAGATACGGGAGTTGCACATGCCTGTATCAGGTGTTGCCCATAACCTGGTGATTGTAAGTATTGATAAAACCTATCCGGGGCAGGGAATGAAGGTGCTCAGTGCTCTCTTTGGCGCCGGACAGATGATGCTCAGTAAATATATAATCGTGGTGAGCAGCCCTGTGCATGTGACTGATTACCATGCTGTGGCGGAAGCCTTCTTTGCCAATGTCAGGTTTGAGACAGACTTTCTCCTTACCCGCGGGCCGCTTGATGTTCTCGATCATGCTTCCGACAGGTTCAGTATGGGAGGTAAGCTGGGTATTGACGCCACGGTGAAGCTTGCCGAGGAGCGTACTGCCGAGTATCATTCGGTTCCGCTGTTGTTGCTTACGGGTGATGAGGTCACCGGCGGTGCTGTTACCGGTATGCAGACCCTGGCTGATTATTCATTGCCCGTTGCGGTACTGACCGTCAGGAAGCCGCCGGAAGGGTTGGATATGAACCGTCTTGCAGCATCACTGCCTGTTCCGCTCACTGCCCCTGGCACAGTGGTCATCGCAGTGGATGAAGGCGCTGACGCTGATGATCCTGCCATGCTGACATGGCTGGTGACCGGCAACAGTGACCCCGCACGTGACTTGTACCACCTCAAGGGAGGAGCGATCTTTATTGATGCCACCTCAAAAACCCGTTCGTTGCCGGTTTTTCCGCGGGATTGGCCCAATGTCGTCTGCTCTTCCCCTGAGACTATTGCTCTGGTAGACCGCAGGTGGAATGAATACGGCCTCGGCCCGCTGGTTGAATCACCGTCTCTGAGACTATTGCCTCTCCTCAAACCGGGGGAAGCTTCAGTGGAGACAGAAAGGGCCACCGCCGGGTGAACAGCCTGATGCCATCGGCCCTGGCTGCTGCAATGGCAGACGGACTGAGAGACAATCCGGTCATCAACTATGCCATAGCCGTATTCATTGTTGTGGCACTTATCTACCTCGCCGTCCTGCAGTTCTGGGTGCTCCTGCGGACCAGGAAGCACCTTTCAGAGATGAAAAGCGCTTACAGCGAGATTGAGATTCAAAGGTCAGAACTGCAGCTTCGAAACAAGGATCTGACTGACAGTCTCAATTATGCCCGCAGGATACAGGCGGCGCTCCTCCCCTCGGAACACCATATCCGCAGAATCTTTCCGGACTATTTTATATACTACCGTCCGAAGCATATCGTCAGCGGTGACTTCTACTGGTTCAGTGAGCGTGATGACAAGTACTTCATAGCTGCAGCCGACTGCACCGGCCACGGTGTTCCCGGGGCCCTGATGTCAATGATCGGCCTGGAACTCATTCACAAGATCATCAATGATATGAAAGTGGATGACAGTGACCAGGTACTGCTCACGATGAACCGCGAACTGGAGTCGGCCTTCTACAAAGAGGAGAGCGGCAAGCCTATCATCAAGGACGGAATAGAGATGAGCATATGCATCATAGATAAAAAGACCAGGCTGATGGAGTTCTCCGGTGCCTTCCTGCCGGTTTACATAGTTCGTGACGACAAGCTGATAGAGATCAAGGGTGACAAGAAGAATGTGGTTCAGTCTTTTGCAATGGTCTCATTCAACCGGAGCACTTTCACCCTTCAGGATGGTGATCTTCTCTATCTCTTCTCTGACGGTTACGCTGACCAGTTCGGTGGCCCCGATAACAAGAAGTTCATGTACCGCCGTCTGAGACACATACTTCTCACGATCAGTAAATACCCGCTGCCTGACCAGCAGCGTATACTGGACGAGACCATTGACTCCTGGATGGAGGGTCATGATCAGATTGATGACATGATGATTTTGGGTGTGAAGCCTTTCTGACGGGGCGACCCCGGCCTGATCCGTCTGAGCTGCCTGCATGCCGCCGGTACCTCCCGGGATGTTTTCCCGGGCTGCTGCCGGATACTTGCTGCTGTCACTTCTCAGATCAGCGCCGTGATCTTTTCTATAAGCACTTCAGGCTCAATCGGTTTACTGATATAGTCATCCATACCTACTGCCAGGCACTGTTCCCTGTCGCCCAGCATTGCATTTGCAGTAATTGCTATGATCGGGATGTGTACCTGGGTGCTCATCTCAAGGTTCCGTATCTTTTCGGCAGCAACCAACCCGTTCATCACCGGCATCTGTACGTCCATCAGTATCATGTCATAGCGCGCTGTCCCGAACATGTCCAGTGCCTCCTTCCCGTTGCGGGCTATCTCAAGTTGTTTGACGAGCGGCTCCAGCATGAGCTGTGTGATACGCTGGTTTATAGGATTGTCTTCTACCAGCAGAATATTAAGGTCTTTCATCTCCTTTCTGCCCTTCTCAGGCTGCATACCCTTTATGAGTGTGCTGGCGGCTGCCGGCTGGGTAGGCTTATCAGCCTTACGCAGATAAATATCGAATACAAACCATGATCCTGAGCCTGTTGTTGATTCCTGCCAGTTTCCCCCGCCGTCACGGATCAGCCTGCCTGCCAGCGGCCATGGCTGCCGGCCCTCACCGATGAATACCACAGGGTTGTTGGATGACAGTGTGAACTCCACCTTCTGAGCTCCTTCCTTCAGGCCGGCTTCCCTGGCCTGTATCTTAATGGTCACCTTGCCGGATGCACCGGAAATGGCAGCACTGAGAAGATCAATCAGTATTTGCTTCAGGATGATTGGATCACCGCTGTATTCTGCTGCTCCCTCGCCCCGGTCATCATAGATCACTACGCTCTGTTCATGCTTCTTGTTCAGTTTCATCAGGCCGATGGTATCATGAATGATGGGCCCCAGCCTGAATCTTATCTCTCCCCTGCGCTCGAAGGTTATGTTCCCGGCCGTCTCCATCGTGAGTTCATTGACCACATCAACCATTGAGCCGGTGGAGGCAACGAAAGTCTCAACCAACTCCTGCTGCTTTGGTGAGGTGGTTGTCTCGCTGAGCATGTTCCCGAGGAGGACCAGGTTGTTGAGAGGCTCCCTTATCTTGTGTGAGAAGGAGTTGATAACCGCTTCGTTCTTTTCCGCTATGTCTGCCAGCTCTCTGAGAATATCCCTGCTGTCGGAAATCAGCCTCCTGAGTTCTGCTATTGACACTGCCAGTGGTATCACTGCTATGACTCCTGCCACATAAGGTACGTAGATCAGGCCTGACAGAGCTGATACCAGCGCAATGACAACCAGAAGAAGTGCAAGTGCCACAGGCATGAGAATCCGGTCACGCGTCCTCCGGGTCATCAGATCCGAATGCGGGATGGAGGAGGGTTTTGTTCTGTTCGGCATAATATGAGCGCAGTAGATTTACGTTACTCAAAGATACATCAATTTCAATAAAGATAAAGTGAGGGCTGCTTTCAGTACCTATAAAAGATTATTTTTGCCTTACGGTATAATTTTTGAGGTAAATCTGAAAAAGAGTGTGATGAAAAAGGGCTTATTGACACTGATTCTGGCACTGGTTGCAGCAGGTATGGTCCGGGCACAGCAGGGGGATACTCTTGTTCAGTATACCCCTGACTTTAAGTTCAGGGACGGAATTTACCTGAACTTTGACATGGTGAAGACCAACAGCCCCATTCCCAAGGCTAAGCTGTTCACCTCGGTAGATTACAATGACAAGGATTTCTTTGACCAGGTGATCTCCTCTGAAAAGATCTATTTCTATGACAATCTGGGTGTGCGACAGGAGATTGAGAAGGACAATATCTGGGGTTTTGCACGCAATGGCGTGCTGTATGCAAAAGTGCAGGGCAACTTCAACCGCATCACCTTCTTCGGATCAATCATTCATTTTGTGGCCGATATCACCACCCAGACGGGTTATAACCAGTACGGATACTATGATCCCTACTATTCCCCTTACAGGTCTCTCTATTCGCCGTATTACTACAGCCCCTACTCCTCGCGGTATTATGACCCCTACTACAGCGGTTATCCATACCGCAGCCCCTCACGTACAGACCTGAAGATGTTCATGATTGATTTCGAGACGGGCAAGACATATGAGTACAACCTGGAAAACCTTGAGCTGATGCTGATGAGGGATCCCGAGCTGTACGAGGAGTTTGTCTCCTTACGCAACAAGAACCAGAAAAAGATGATGTTCGTATACCTCAGAAAATTCAATGAAAGAAACCCGGTCTTTCTTCCTGCCCCAAAGTAAAAGGTTCACAAGACACTTTCTCGTGTCGTTCCTTACTCTTTTCATCTCTGCCTCGGTATCGTCTCAGCAAAGACCATGGCCCACATCTGATGATGCTGCACGGTTCCAGAAGTCAGTTACCTGTGTTGTTAAGGAAGATGACCAGTTCTCCTTTTACAATGCGGAGATCAGGGATGCGGTCAACAAGTACTGGAAGGTCACCCCGGTGAAATATATAACAACGGAGGAGTTCAATGTAATGCGCAATGATCCGTCACTTTCCTTTCTGGTTCTGACAATAACCAACTTCAGCAATGACAAATCGGGTTCCACCTATGATTTCCTGAACCTTCTTCAGGGAGCTGACGTGGACGAGTTGGACCAGCTTCCCGAGTTTTGCGCCATCCCGCTCTGTTTCTCCGGTGCACCGGAGGAAGAGTACAGCTACAAGCTTGGCCTGATAATAAGGTTCATGGAATATCATGCAGAGCTGGTGATGAAGAATCCCTCCACAACGGCACTCAGGTACCTCAACTACTACAACAGGAATGTTCCTGAAATAAAGAATAAAACAATCCTTGTGCGGGAAGAGGACCTGGCGCCCGAGGTGAACAGTCTGGACAGGATAGCCGTTCACTACCCCTACAAGGTCAGGATAGTTGATGATGAGGAGATTATACGGGCTATTGAGGAAAAGGAAAAGGATGTCGTTATAGTTCACAAGGTAGGGCCGGAAGGCGTCAGGCAGACCGGGACATGCATGAAGACGCTGATCGGCGCTGATGATGCCCTGATGTATTACTATGACAGCCATATGGTTGACAGCAGGAATGCCAGCGGTCTTCTGATCAGTGACTTTAAGAGGCTGTCGCGCTTCTGATAATGCAGCATTTCAATACATACACCGTCTTTTAGAAAAAAACCAATGGAAGAGATTAAACCCTACACCCAGTCAGAGCGTGATTGGTCAATGTTCTGCCATCTGTCAGCATTTGCCGGCTATTTTTTCCCCTTTGGCGGGATCATCGGTCCGCTGATCTGCTGGATATCCAGGAAGGATGAATCCGAATGGGTCAACCTGAACGGGAAGGCCTCACTCAACTTCCAGATTTCCATGCTGCTTTACTCAGTATTGCTTATTCCGCTGTGTTTCATCATAGTAGGTATACCCCTGCTGATTGCCCTCGGGATTCTCGAAGTGGTCTGCATCATAGTTGCCAGTATCAGGGCCGCAAAGGG
>AMWB02162543.1_pt1 | contig 49550 bp, 42 predicted proteins | sample 200311 | NCBI WGS metagenome assembly AMWB02 (sample SAMN02737377, study PRJNA173069) | bioreactor metagenome | biome: anode biofilm in microbial fuel cells | place: USA: California | collected 2010-12-16
ACTCGTAGTCCCACTATAGTGGTAGTACAACTTTTTTTAAATTTACCGCAAAATTAACCAAATGAAAAACACGTTATTCCTACTCGCATTACTGTTCCTCCTTTCTATCTCTTCCTGTAATCTTATCGATGACCTCACGGAAGACGAAAACGAACTGAATGGTGAAACCGACATTGCGCTCAACGAAACCGGTAACACCTTTTCTACCACGGCTAACGTTAACGGAACCTATGTCCCGATTACGACCTCTGCGACCATTACTGAAAGTGACAAGGGCCTTGTCAAAGTGGCCTTAACTGCCGACCTGACCGGTGTTCCCGAGCTTTCTAAATTTACCGACCTGATCCCTGCAGAATATAAGGACCAGCTGGGCAGGATCAATGTGGAAGCCAAAGGAAAGATCACTTCTGAAGGATTCCAGGATTTTACCAACTCCGATGATGCAGCCTTTACTATGGTTAAATACGACAGCAAAGTCGGTGATACCTACAAGCTGAAAAAATCTGACGGAAATACAATCACCCGGACCGTTACACAAAAATCGACCGATGATGACTTTTCTTATGGTTTCTATCTGATCAAAACGATTACAGTTGAGCAAGACTCCCGGATCCCCGGCATCAATAAAATCATTTACAAGTTTAACCATAAGTTCGGGCTTGTTTATTTTGAAGTCGTTGCAGAAGACGGATCAACTGTCGGATCATTGGTTTATCCTCAAAACTATTAAGCAGTGGAAAACAGCTCTGCCGGCCGGATGAAGAAATATCTGCTTCCTCATTTTTTTCAACCTGCCGGGTTGATCATATTCCTGTTCGGGATGGTCTTCTCAATTCTGCGCTTCTATGCAGGCATCAAGCCAAAATTCCTGGATGTTAAAGTATTTGCCCTGTATAGCACCTACCTGGATACCAAATACCTTAAAACGATCAGCAATAATATCGGCGAGGAGCTCAGCGGCTTTTTGACCATCCTGGGACTGTTTCTTATGGCCTTTTCCAGGGAGAAAAACGAAATCGATCATTTTTCGGCATTGCGGCTGAAGGCATTCATGATAACAGGATATTTGTGGGCAGCGATCATCCTCGCATCATTCTGGCTGATCTTTGGCCTGGCCTTTGTCAATGTAATGTCACTCAACCTGGTCCTTCCCCTGTTTTTATACATAATCATTTTCAGGATGTTGCTTTACCGCGATCAGCAGGGTTCGAAGGCATGATTGACTTCATCAGTTATATCCTGGAGCAGTCGGCCTGGCTGTATACTAAAATATACCAGACTAGCCTGTTTTTCTTTGATCTGTGGTCGATTGTCCACTTATTGAGTGGCTTTGCGATCTACCTGGTTTTGAGAGCTCTAAGACTGAAACATCCACTCATTATTTTATTATCAATCCTCCTGGCCTATGAAGTGGTGGAGATCCTTTTCGTCTATTTTGCCTTCATGATCTTTCATCCGGAAACGATCAAAGACCAGTTCACAGATATTTTCATTGGACTATGCGGTGCATTGGTCGGCAAAGGTTACCTGAAAAATTCTTCCGGATATCGCGAAAAACATCCTTTGTACTTCAATCTTTTCATGATGTTTGTTGCAAGTTTTACGTATGCCTTTTTCTGGGTTGGTTTCTACCATTATCATTATAACGTTGAATCCTACAACAGCCCGGGGATTAACTGGTCGACGGTGACAGGCTGGACGGCAGGAGGATTGTTTGTTTTGACTCTTTTTCGTTTTCTTCCGGTGAAAAATATTGTGATGAAGTCAGGAATTACGTGGATCATTTATTTTGGCGCACTTCTCCTCTTTGAGTACATTTATTATTATATTCTTGAAGTACGCGAAACGAGCGGCCTTCCTTTAAAACCGCTCGTTTTCGGACTTGTTCACGGAACAAAAGTCCTTCACATTTTTTACCTGGCCGCCCCGATGATTATCCTTTCGCTCTATGCGCTTGGAAACCGGCTGGTATGCCGGGCATCAGGTTGTGAATTCAGGAGGCTGGTCCCGGAGGTATAATATGAGGCTACTCAGACGATTGAGACAGCCTCTTGCAGTCTTTTAAAGTATCATCTCCCGGATTATCTTACCAATATCTTCCTCGAAACCTGTCCTTCTCCGGCCATTATTTTCAACATATAAATGCCACTGTTCAGGTCCCTGACATCAATCTTTTCATGATAAACGCCAGCATTCAAAATACCTGCATCCGTTGATTTAATTACTCTTCCGGTCATATCCATCATTTCCATCCTGACGTTGGCTTTTTCTTTGAGGCTGTACGAAACCTGGAGCAACTCAGAAGCCGGGTTAGGATAAATATTTAATGAAGAAGAAACAAGTGCAGATTCTTCAATGCCAAGTGTATTGCTCAGCAGTGTTGCCGTTCCATCAGTTTCGACGGCTAACAGGCCCATTACGGGTCCGTTGGAGTTATTCAGCGGCGACACGAAGCCTGATGCAAGAATGGTCAGCGCCTGTTCGCCCAGACCGAGATCAGCCAGCGGGACAAGGAAATTGCCCATTAAGTTGGAGCCGTCTTCAGCAGTAAGATCCATGGAATAATTACTCGCTGGCAATTCAGTGTAACCGTCAAAACTACCATACGAAAGATTTTCAACAACATTGGCGCCCCCTGAAATAGCCAGGTCAAATGTCGGGGCATCAGTAGTCCCATGGAAGACCAGCACATTGGTACTCGTTACCACTGGGGCATCTTCCACTGCACCGGTGTAAAGTATTATGTTGAATGGCTGGCCGGGATCATAGCCTTCAGGGCTTAGGATGCCGTTGGCGATCAGGATGTATCTTTCGTCAGTGGTCAGTGTAAAACTATTGGACCAGAGCGGGCTGGCCGGGCTCTGGGCATCCCGTGCCGTAACCGAAAGTGTTATACTTGTTGCAGATGGAATATATTCGAAGGGGGTTGCTGAGCGGAACATGAAGTCATCGAGCAGCAATGTCTCATTAAGCCAGATATCGACTACTGAAAGGAGGGCATCGGCAGAATTATGAATAAACTGGACGCGGGCCGATGGAATATAAACCTGCATTTCAATCATCGGACCACCGGCCGGGACCGCTGCCCAAAGGCCGAAAATGGCACCATCACTGTTCACGGATGGATCTATAAAGCCTGATGCGACGATGGTGATCGCCTGGTTCATCAGGCCAAGGGTTTCCAGCGAAGCCCTGTAAGTGCCCAGCAATTCATCATTGGCCGCATCCCTGATCTCCAGGATATAATCGATGGTCGGTAATTCAAGGTAGCTGCTGTATTCGGCATATTCCAGGTCGCTGATCAGCGTCCCGGCGCCTAGTCCGATTTCAATCACATCGATTGTCGGTGCATCGGTCGAGCCAGGATGGACAAGAATATCAGTTCTTCCTGAAATATTCGCAGTTTCGCGAGCGCCGGTGTACAACGCAATATCAAACGGAACCGGAGGTTCAAATCCGCTTTGGCTGATAATCCCTTCTGCAACCATAATGTAAGTCTCGCCTTCGGTAAGGGTAAAATTCTTCATGTATAATCCACCGTAAGGATCCTGGCTGTTCGGCTTTTTAATAGAAATAGTGACCTGTTCTTTTGCAGGAACATCGATAAACGCAGAAGCACTTCTGAATGGAGCATTATCCATAATAAGGGTCTGGTTGACCCAAATATCAGCCACCCCAACCAGGGTGTCGGCCGAATTGTGGATGAACTGAAGACGTGCTTTCGGCGCATATTCAGGCAATTTCTCCAGCGGCCCTCCTTCGGTACGGGCCATGAAAAGTCCAAAGGCAGGGCCGTCACTGTTGTTTTCAGGGTCAAGAAATCCTGAAGCCAGAATCGTGACTGCTTCACCATCCAATCCCATCTCACCAAAGGGTGCACTGTAAGCGGCAATTTTTGCCAGGCTGTTTTCATCGCGGATCTGGAAGATGTAATTGACGGTGGCCAGCCCGAAATAACCTGCAAATTGACTGTAGGATAAATTATCGATCATGAGTCCGAGGCCAATACCCACTTCTACGATATCGATAACCGGAGTATCCGTTGAACCGTGGTGCATGAGCATATCCGTCTGACCACTGAAATTTGCATCTTCACGGGCATTCGTAAATACCTCAACGCTGAACGGTGTGGCAGGCTCATAACCGGAATCACTGATAATGCCATCAGCGATCAGGATATATGAGTCATCTTCCACCAGGGTGTAAGTATGCGACCAGATAGGATCTGCAGGATTCTGGCTGTCGGGGCCCTTCACAGCAATGGTGAATTCCTGTCCAGCCGGAACATTTAAAAAAGGAGATGCCGTGCGGAATGTAAAATTATCCAGGATCAGCTCATTGTTCAGCCAGATGTCGACCACTTCGAGTGCCGCATCAGCCGAATTATGGATCAGCTGCACCCTTGATTTCGGATCATAAACCGGAAGTTCAATGAGATTTCCTCCTTCTGCGGTAGCCATCCACAGGCTGAATTCCGGCCCGTTGCTGTTATTAACGGGATCTAAAAATCCTGAAGCAACAACCGTTACCGCCTTGCTTTGCATGCCTAAAGTCTCGAGAGACGCCTTATATGCGGCGATTTTCGTAGTTCCGGTCTGGTCCCTGACTTCAAGGATATAATCAACAGGTTGCAATTCTAAATAATTTGAGAATTCGGCATACTCCAGGTCATCGACAAGCAATCCAAGGCCAACACCGGTTTCGTAAAAATCAACAACCGGTGCATCGGTCGAACCGTGATGAATGAGCATATCGGTTTTGGATGGCAGATTTGAAGCCAGTCTTGCCTGTGGGTAAAGAGAAAGATCGAAAGGCGTTGCCGGATCGTATCCCGATTCGCTGATGATCCCTTCAGCGACCATAACGTAGGTTTCACCCAAGGTCAGGTTCACTGTTTTTGACCATAAAGGATTATCAGGATTTTGGCTGTCAGGGCCTTTGATGGCTAATGTAATATCCTGTTCGGCTGGGATCTCGGTAAATTCAGAGGCAGTACGGAAGGCGAAATTGTCGAGCAATAAAGTTTGGTTTAGCCAGACATCCACCACTGAGGCGGCGGTATCCGCTGAATTATGGATCACCTGCACCAAAGCTTTAGGGTCATACTCGGTAAGCTCAATCAGGCTACCGCCTGCAGACATGGCAACCCACAAACCGAATCCAGGTCCGTTGCTGTTATTTTCCGGGTGCAGGAATCCTGAAGCAATCATGGTAATGGCTCTGCCTTTGAAGATCATGACCTGGAATGGTGCGGTGTAAGAGGCAATGATTTGTGTTCCGGTTTCGTCACGAACCTGGAAAACGTAATTGTCGGCCGGAAACACATCATATCCGTCAAACTCAGTATAAGCCAGGTCATCGACGAATTGACCCAGGCCGATTTCCGATTCGAAAATATCGATTACAGGGCAATCCGTAGAGCCATGGTGGGAAAGCACTTCGGTCACATCAGGTGCACCCGGATTTTCCTTGGCCCCGGCATAGACTGTAATATCAAATGGGATCATCGGATCATATCCTGTAGTACTAATGATGCCTTCAGCAATAAACACATAGGTCTCTTCATCGATCAGGGTAAAACTGCCGGACCAAATCGGATTGTCGGGATTCTGGCTGTCAGCCGGTGAAACCGAAATAGTAAAATCGACTCCAGCCGGTGCATCAGTGAAAGGAGTAGACATCCGGAATTTGAAATTATCGATCAGTAAAGTCTCATTCAGCCAGACATCCACAATTTCAAGGGCTGCATCGGCTGAATTATGAATAATTTGAATACGTGCCTGAGAGTAACTAACGGTCGTGATCATCAGAATGACCGCGGTAAGCAAGGTGTGTTTTATAAAGTTCATAATTACAAATAATTAGACATTGAACATATTGATCATCTGTATACTACAAAGAAACAGATAAATTACCGACCTTGTTTGGAAATATTGGTAAAATATTCAACAACCTCAGGTAAGTTAAAAAAGTGGTAGTCCCACTATAGTGGTAGTACGATTTTGGGATATAATGTCTGAACTAAATCTAATTTTGTATGTTCAACTTGCTTTACTATTCATAATTATGGCCAAAACCACCTACAAATACCCCGAGCGGGAATTCACGAAGAAAAAAATCACAAGGGAGGGATTAACGCGTCTCTACCGGCTTTTCCGCTTTATCGGGCCGCAAAAATACGTTTTCATCACCGGGATGGTTTTCCTTGTCCTTTCGAGCCTGACGACCCTCGTTTTTCCGATGCTGATCGGCGAATTGCTCGATGCAGCAACAACCAGCACCCTTGACAGAATCAACCGGCTCGGTCTGATCCTGATCCTGGTCTTCCTGGTCAATGCGGTCTTCTCTTATTTCAGGATATATCTTTTTGCAGTCGTAACCCAGAAAACGCTGGCCCTGCTGCGGCAAACCACTTATAATCACCTGATCCGTCTGCCGATGACCTTCTTTTCCAGCCGTCGCGTCGGTGAGCTGAACAGCCGCATCTCCGCCGACATTTCGCTGCTGCAGGAAACATTTACCTCGACGCTGGCCCAGTTCGTCCGCCAGGTGATCACGATCATTGGCGGGATTGCGCTACTGGCATTCATTTCACCAAGGCTTACCTTGTTCATGCTGGCACTCATCCCGGTAGTAGCGATTGTAGCCAGAATTTTCGGCGCTTACATTAGGAAACTTTCCAAAAAAGCACAAACGGTAGTAGCGGAATCCAATACCATTGTCGAGGAAACCCTTCAGGCCATCGCCAGCGTAAAAGCATTTGCCAACGAGGCTTTCGAAATTTTAAGGTACAAGAAAAAAACCGACGAAGTAATCCAGGTGTCGCTCTTAGGGGCCCGGTGGCGTGGACTTTTTATCTCTTTCACCATGTTCGCTCTCTTCGGATCGATCATTGCCGTGATTTGGTATGGTGTAACGCTCATCCACCAGGGAGCAGGCCTGTCTACCGGCGACCTGCTGAAATTCGTTCTCTATTCGGTTTTCATTGGCGGTTCCATCAGTGGGGTGGCCGATCTGTACTCGGATATCCAGAAATCGATCGGCGCCACGGAAAACCTGCTCGATATCCTGGATGAGTCTACCGAGGATCTTTCGCTGGATGAGCAAGGTATTTCGGGTACGATTAAGGGTGATGTCATCTTCAAACAGGTTTCGTTTTCTTACCCTTCGCGTAAAGATGTGACGGTTCTGAAGGATATCACCTTTGAAGCCGGAAAGGGCCAGCAGATCGCACTGGTCGGTCCTTCCGGCGCCGGAAAGAGCACCATCAGCGCGCTGTTGCTGCGATTTTACGATCCTTCCGGCGGACAGATCCTGGTCGACGGAAAAGATGCACGCGAATACGACCTGACCAGCCTGAGGAGCAACATGGCGATTGTCCCCCAGGAAGTGCTTTTATTTGGAGGCACGATCCGGGAGAATATCGAATACGGCAAACCCGGTGCAACAGAAAAAGAGATTCTTAAAGCCGCTGAACTGGCCAATGCGATGGAATTCATCAGCAAGTTTCCCGAAGAGTTGGAAACCCTGGTCGGGGAGAGAGGCGTTCAGCTATCCGGCGGACAACGCCAACGGATTGCCATTGCCCGTGCGATCCTGAAAAATCCCGCTATCCTGATCCTGGATGAAGCAACCAGCTCGCTTGATGCAGAAAATGAACGACTGGTGCAGGAAGCCCTGGAAAAGCTCATGGAAGGCCGTACCTCTTTTGTGATCGCACACCGCCTCTCGACCATTCATCATGCCGACCGGATCATTGTGATTGACCAGGGCGAAGTGAAAGAGATGGGCACCCATGAGGAACTGATTGCCATGGAGGATGGGATCTACCGGCAGTTGACCAGGCTACAGATTAATGTGATCGCGTGATTTCTTTTGGTTATTGATATTATTTCCATCGTTGCCGAGACTGTAGAATTTTATTTTTCATTCGTGAATAATAAAATAGTCAGACGCATGCCCATTGTCAATCATATTCACTTTCACCTCAAATAACTCTGCAAAAAGTTTTTCTTTTGTTTCTGTGGCAATCCCCGGAATATCCACATCAGCAACAGGGATTCTAAGCTTATCTCCGTCTAAAAGTCGGTGCTCAGTCAGGAAAATTAACAGGTTTCTAATTTGTTCGCCAGGCGTATCGTTCTCTGTCATTTACCAAATTTCTTCCAGACCACCGACCCGTTCACTCCGACACCCTTAATATTCTTCAATCACAATATAGTGCCAAATTATTTAATGATATGCCATCTCAGAAGGCAGTCCCAGCTCCACTGGGTTAGAGCAGAATGAAAAGTGAAAAATAAAATGACTGGTTTTTTCATGGCTGAGAATTAATTGTTTATAAAAACTCGTACTACCACTATAGTGGGACTACCAGTACCAAATATTCCACCTTCTGCCCACCTTCTGACAACTTTCCACCCACCTTAAATTTACACCACCGTCAACCCGAGTATGAACCAGATTTCTTAAAGCGTGGACTGAGTCGTTTATCGCTGGCGTTTGACAGATTATCGCTTCTCAGCCGGGACTGTCAGCCGTACTATAGTCCCGGCTGCCTTTCCTTCTTCATTGAATAAATCAACGATCTCCAGCCTGATCTTTTTGCGTATTTTCCGGTTCAGGCTCTTTCCCAGCACGATCAGCCTCTCCTTTGTAATTGATGTGGCCATCGGGCGATGATTCCGTAAATGATCCTGCTCGATTTGAGCCGACTTTTCACGGCCAACACCGTTGTCGATGATCTCCAGGTTAATAAGACTGTAGGACTGCAGGACTGTAGGACGGTAAGACTTTAGAACTGTAGGACGGTAAGACTGTAGGATTTTAGGACGATGGGAGGGTAGTACAACGGATTTGAAATGGATCTCGATCTTTCCTTGTCCTTCCAGGTGCCTGATGCCATGCTCAATGGCATTTTCAATGAAAGGCTGGGTGAGCATGGGCGGAATATGGGTCTCTTCCGGATCAATGCTTTCATCAATATTAATGAGATAATCAAATTTACCCTGGAAACGGCTCTTCTGTAGCTCCATGTAATTCTCTATGGTGCTGATCTCCTGGCTTAACGGGATCCACTCCTGCGATGTGTTGTACAGGATATTCCGCATGAGCCTGGCAAACCGGGATAGGTACTGGCCGGCTTTCTTCACATCATTCTCAATCATATATCCCTGGATATTCGTCAGGGTGTTGAACAGGAAATGAGGGTTCATCTGGGCCCTGAGCAGCTTCTGTTCCAGAACCGCTTTATCCTGCAATGTTCTCATCCTGCTCTGGCGGATCAGCATGAACGTTACCGAAATACCTAGCAAAATGAATCCAGCCAGTGCAAAAATCAGGTAACGTGTTTGTTCCAGCCTGAGTGCATTGATTTCATTTTCAGTGGTCAGTAAATGGATACGCTGCTCTTTCTGCTCAGTCTCATAACGCGTATTGATCTCCATGACGTCTTTTTTCCGGTCAAGCTCCCTTAAACGATCTGAAACTTCATTGTATTTTTCCAGGTACATCAGTGCTTCCCTGTCTTTTCCCAGCGATTTGTAAAGTTCATAAAGATTCAAATGAATGTCGGTCAACTGACGGAGGCCAAGTCTTTCCATAAAGTCCGGCACACTTTGCTCAGGAGTGAAAAAACTGTCATATGTTTTTTTTCGATCGGTATAAAAGGATTTGAATTCACGCACTTTTTCAGCTTTGTCTATAGCGGTTGTAAATGCTTCAATGGCAAAAGCCGGATTTTCCTGTAAACGGAAGATCTTTCCGGCCATGATCAGGCCATTCGCCTCAGTACTAAAGGAACCACTCTGTTTTCCATATTCCCTGAGCTTTCGGTAGTTAGCCAGCGCAGAATCATATTCATAGGTCATAAAATATAACTCGGCCTTATGGTGAAGAGCAAATTCATTAAATTCCAGGTCATTTTCCCTGCAAAAACGTTCACATAGATCAACATAATACTTTGTGCTGTCATAATCACCTGATCTTAAATAACACCGGATGATATGAGCGTAGTTCAAAGCTTTTCTGACAGGGGGTACAAGTGATGTTGCATCAGCAGATCTTCCTGCCTTTAAAAAATAAGGAACAGCTTCGCGATAATGCCCGGCCATCATATAAATCCACCCCACCCGAATGAATATTTCAAACTGTTGCTCGGGTCGTTTCCAGTTTTTGAAGTATTCAAGGAAACCTGGTCGGAGAGACACGGCCATGTCGCCATTATTGGAATACAAGTAGCTTATTCCAATTATGTGCATTACTCCTATATATGTTGTGGTGTCATGTTGCTCTTTCGCCAACTCCAAAGCATCAAGGCTGTACCTGATGGCCATCGGATAATCTCCGGTCCGGTGATATGCATGGCCCAGGGTGTATGTGGCCAGCAAGTCTATTCCGCGATCATCGGTCCCTCTTGAAATATTATAAGCTTCCAGGGCATAGATCAAACTGGTATCCGGATATTCAGCGATAAACTGGTCTGCAAGTAAACAAAGCACATGAATTCTTTCCAATCCTTCAGATGTAATTAAAACTTCCTTCAGACTATCTGTATTGTATTTTTTCTCGGTAAAATACCTTTCGGAATATGCTGTTTTTCCTTCTATCATTAATGAAAGAAGAATAATCATCAATAATCTTGAAAGACGTGGCAACGGTGAAAATTTGGACTAAATATAATAAAATGAAGATAGAATTGCAAGCGTTAATTTCCAAAATCCCGGCGTTCCTTTACCGAGATGGCACGATGGTGAAAAAAATTCATTCCGGCATGAATACCGTTGTACATTTATATTCCTGGAAGAGTAATTGATTTTAAATAACTTTGTAAGTATCAACAGCCGCTTGCCATGCGCTTACGAACACTGATCATCGATGATGAAACCCACGTAAGAAGATCCCTATCTTTAATGCTGGAGGAGGAATGCCCGAATGTAGTCATTGTCGGAACAGCCGATAGCGTTAAGAGCGGGCTCGAAGCGATTGAGAAACACCATCCTGACCTGGTCTTGTTGGATATTAAAATGGCTGATGGAACAGGCTTTGACCTGCTGCAAAAAGCAAGACCGGTCAACTTCAGGGTTATTTTTATCACGGCATTTGAAGAATACGCCATACAGGCTTTCCGTTTCAGCGCCATCGATTACCTGCTTAAGCCGGTGAATTCAATGGATCTGGCCGAGGCGATCAGCAAAGCGGTCAGCAGCTTCGGGCAGGATTTTGCCCTGCAACTGAAAGCGTTGGAGGAAAACCTGGCCAGTAAAGAACTTTCAGAAAAAAAGATTATTTTAAAAACCAACGATTCAATCTGGCTCATTAAAACCAGGGAAATCTCATATTGCGAGGCCGATATGGGTTATACGAAGTTTTACCTGTTGAACGGCAAAACCATCATGGTCTCAGGAAACCTGGCGGAATATGATGAAATGCTCAGGGAAATGGGCTTTTTCAGGGCGCATAAATCTTTCCTGGTCAATTTGTCGGATATTACCCGTTTCGAAAAAGGTGATGGAGGCTTCCTGGTCATGTCGAATAACGACCGGGTACCTGTAGCGTCACGCAAGCGTGATGAGTTGCTTGAAATTTTTCAGAATCTATCGAATTAATGAAAGTCGTCTTTATTCAACGGTTCTATTCCCGCAGCCCTGTTATGCAATACGGAAGCGATCACACTGAGTACCAGGATACCGCAAATTACGATCAGTGACATATCGGTTGAAATTTTATAAACATCATGCAACAGCATTTTCAACCCGATAAAGCCCAGCAGCGCGGCCAAACCTATCTTCAGGTAGAAGAAACGGTTAAAGAAATGCGAAACCAGGAAAAATAAAGACCTGAGTCCCATGATCGCGAAGATGTTGGAAAAGAAAACGATATACGGATCGCGCGTAACTGCAAAAATGGCTGGAACAGAATCGACGGCAAAGATCAGGTCGCTGAATTCAATGACCATTAAAGCGATAAACAATGGAGTAGCGTAAAGTATCCTGTTTTTCTTGATAAAAAACTGATCTTCTTCAAACTTTGTGTGCACAGGCAGGAATCTCTTTGTAAACCTCACCATGGGGTGGTGTTCCACATCGATCTTTTCTTCCTTTTTCCGGATAAAATCCCTGAACATTTTAATGGCCGTGAATAACAGGAATAAACCGAACAGGTACATCACCCAGGCAAATTGATGAATAATGGCCGATAAGGAGAAAATGAAAATAAACCGCATGACGATGGCTCCCAGGATTCCCCAGAAAAGTACCCGTTTGTAATACTTCTCAGGCACCTTGAACGAGAGAAAAATAAGCAGGATAACAAATACATTATCAAGGCTCAGCGAGTATTCTATGATGTAGCCGGTTAAATACTGCAGTGACAAACTCTTGTTGAATGTTTCCAGGGCCTGTTCATAATTCAAGCCGTCAATATTGATGGGATGGCTATACTTTACAATGCTGGCCTGAATTTGTTCGATGCTTTCATATCCATGGATCAGGTTCCCGAAATGCCGGATGAAAAAGTAAAATCCAATCGAAAGGCTCACCCATACCGCAGTCCAGATCACCGATTCCTTCAGTGAAACCACATGGCTGTTCTTGCTGAAAACACCAAGGTCGATAAAGAGCAATAAGAGAATGACGAAGATAAAACCTGCAAAGAAGATCAATTCATTGCTAATGACCATAGGGCTAAATTTTCTGCAAATTTAATGATAATTACCCGTCGGAAGAAAAACTCAGCCCCATCCTGTTTCATAGGCTAAAAATTCATAAGTTTGCCGTCCTTTTGAATAAAACCAAACTAATTGTGACTGATATGAAAGATTATACCGAGATGAACCCTAATCCGCTGGTTCAATACCTCAATAAGCCTGCTGAAGAATTTACAAGGCAGGATATCATGAAATACGTCGAGGACAATAATATAGAGATGATCAATTTCAGGTATGTCGGTTGGGACGGCAGGCTGAAAACGTTGAATTTCATCATTAACAGCCGTCAGCACCTTGAGACTTTACTTACAGTGGGAGAAAGAGTTGACGGGTCCAGCCTGTTTTCGTTTATTGAAGCCGGTTCAAGTGATCTTTATGTTATACCGAAATACAGGACAGCATTCGTTAATCCATTCACGGAAATCCCCACACTGGATATTATCTGTTCTTACTTTAATAAAGATGGAGAGCCATTGGAAAGTTCGCCGGAATATATCCTGAAAAAGGCCGATAAGGCTTTAAAGGAAAGGACGGGCTTCGAGCTGCACGCAATGGGAGAACTGGAATATTATGTGATCAGCGATAAAGAAGATCTTTTTCAGGCCGTTGACCAGCGCGGATATCATGAATCGACCCCGTTTACCAAGTGGGAGCATTTCCGCGCGGAAGCCATGCAGGCGATCGCTCAATCAGGCGGCCAGATCAAGTATGGCCATTCCGAAGTCGGAAATTTTTCGGTCGGCGATGTGATGTATGAACAGAATGAGATCGAGTTCCTGCCCTGTCCGCTTGAAAGTGCGGCTGAACAGTTGCTGGTTGCCAAATGGATCATCCGGTCCATTGCATATAAATACGGCGTTAAAGTTTCTTTTGCTCCAAAAATCACCCTGGGCAAGGCCGGCAGTGGTCTGCACATTCATACAAGGCTGATGAAGGACGGCAAAAACGTCATGATTGAGAATGGAAAGTTGAGCGATACGGCAAAGAAAATGATCGCCGGTTTCCTCGATCTTTCACCGTCGCTCACATCTTTTGGAAACATCAACCCGACATCTTATTTCCGCCTGGTTCCTCACCAGGAAGCGCCAACGAACGTTTGCTGGGGCGATCGAAACCGTTCCGTCCTCGTGCGTGTTCCGCTCGGATGGACCGGCAATGTGAATATGGTCCGTATGGCTAATCCGCTTGAAGATACGCCGAAAAACAATTTCCACGATAAGCAGACTGTGGAGTACCGGGGCGCCGACGGCACCGCCGATATCTACCTGCTCATCGCCGGCCTGGCCGTCGCGGCACGGCATGGCCTTGAGATGAAAGACGGATTGCAGTATGCTGAGCGGACTTACGTTGATGTGAATATTTTCAAGGACGAACATAAAGACCGGCTGCAAGGACTTTCACAGCTTCCTTCATCATGCTGGGAATCGGCTGCAGCCCTTGAAAAACAAAAGCATGTATACCTGAAACATGGTATTTTCTCAGAAGGCATGATTGACTGGATCATCCGTTACCTCCGGTCATTCGATGATCAGCACCTGCGCCGTGATATTGGCCAGAACGAGACAGAGATCATGAAGCTTGTCAAGCAGTATTTCAACGCGGGCTGACCTCACCTCCTATCACCCCCTGCCCCCTTTTCCCCCTCCCTACGTTAGCACGCGATTGTATCGCGTGCTGCGGAGTTATAAACGTAGAAATACAACTATATGCCAATATGGCGTATAAATCTTATTACAAGATGCCATAACGGCATGAAAATCTTCTTATTTCCCTCCGGAATAATTCTTGACTTAATCTCATCATAAATTAATTCAACATTCAACCTTCAACATTTAAAATTTAAAGCTATGACATACATGAGATTAACTCACGACCCGGTAATGCGGATGTTATTAAACAATTTCAGGAACCAGGAAATCGAAACCGAGCGTAAATGCCGCTGGATGCCTGCAACCAATATCTCCGAAAATGAACAGGCCTATCATCTTGAGATGGCGGTTCCGGGGTATAACAAGGAAGATTTCAGGATCAACCTGGAAAAGGATATCCTGAGTATTTCCACTGAAAGTGAAAAGGAAGAAAAAAGCAGTGAAAATGCCAGCCAGGAGTTCAGAATGCGCGAATTTGGCCGCTGCAATTTCTCCCGTTCCTTCTCCATCCCGGAAGCTGTGAATAAAGATGAAATTAAAGCTGAGTACGTGAATGGTATCCTGATGCTGACCCTGCCCAAGAAAGAAGTGGTGAAAATTAAGAAGGAGATCCAGGTTTTATAGTTAGAATTACTTCACGATAAAGTTGTTTTCATAATTGTTTTGGTAAAAAAGGACCGGCTGAAAAGGCCGGTTTTTTTATATTTCCAGATGCCATCTCAATGAGACTCTCAAAACCCTTTATTTGAATTCCTTCTTAAGCCCTTCCACCCACTTTTCCAACCGCTCTATGGTTTTCGAAGCCTGGTTTTCCTGGTCAAGGATAAGACCGACAAATTGATTGCCCCGCAGTGCTTCTGATTCGTGGAAAATATAACCGGCTTTAGGCCATGCTCCTACAACTTCAGTCCTGGCATTGATCCGGTCAAACAGCATCCCCACACCGTCCGCAAAACTGTCAGGGTAGGTGTCCTGATCGCCCAGACCGAACAAGGCAACCTTCTTGCCTTTTAAGTCAGCCTTGTCCAGGATTTCCGCAAAATCTTCCCAGTCGTCCTGCATTTCACCAATGCCCCATGTCGGTGTTCCAAGAATAAGATATGGATAATGTTCAAGGTCTTTTTCAGAAGCCATATCAACATTGAGAAGATCAGCATTTTCTTCCCCGAATAATTGCTGCAGTTTCTCGGCGACCATCTCGGTCTGCCCGGTGCTGGAACCGTAAAAGATTCCTATTTTTTTGTCTGGCATTGTAGAATAATTAAAATCCCGGCAAAATTACGGATATTTCTTTTATTTGGATTGGTTTTAAATAATAGGGGATTTAATTTGCATAACCCCGGGTGAAACCCGGGGTTATGCAAAGCAATCACACAAACAGCAGCAAACTCACCGCCATCACCACCATCCCGGCGATCAGCCCGTAAATCGACAGGTGGTGCTCTCCGTATTTTTCAGCAGTGGGAAGCAATTCATCCAGGCTGATGAAAACCATGATCCCGGCAACGGCGGCGAACAGCACACCAAATAGGGCTGGGCTTAAAAATGGCATCAGGATCAGGAAACCGATCAGGGCCCCGACAGGCTCGGCCAGTCCTGACGTGAAAGATAGCCAGAACGCCCGCTTTTTGCTACCGGTTGCGTAGTAAACCGGTACCGAAACCGCAATGCCTTCGGGGATATTGTGTATGGCAATGGCCACGGCGATGGCAACCCCAAGCTCCGGCGAAGTCAGCGCTGCAGTAAATGTGGCCAGCCCTTCCGGAAAATTATGGATACCGATGGCCAATGCGGTGAACAATCCCATCCGCATCAGCTTTTTTGATTTCAGCTCATCCGGGGACTTGCCAAGTTCTTCTATGCTTTTGATTTCATGCGGGTTCTCCATCGATGGGATGAGCTTATCAATGATCGCGATGATTGCGATGCCGGTAAAAAAGGCAATGACCGTGAACCAGTAACCCTCCCGGGCCCCATAAACATCAACGAGTTCCGTTTTTGCTTTGACAAAGATTTCAACCAGTGATACGTAGATCATCACACCGGCTGAAAATCCTAGTGAAACCGATAAAAACCGGGTATTGGTCTGCCTGGCGAAAAAAGCAAGCGCACTGCCAACGCCGGTCGATAATCCGGCAAATAAAGTTATCGCGAAGGCAAAAAGTATCGTATTCAGTTCTATGCCATTGATTTCCATAATCAAAGCTCTCCTCTCTTGTGCATGATCCTGGTCCTGACTTTTTGCAACTCACGCTCAATGACCAGGTCGGCAATGGCATAAGGAATATCATCCAGCATATGTTCATTCATGACCTGGTCAAACTTTTTTTCCGAGACATCCAGCCAGTACATGGCCTGGCAGAGCTTCTCGAAATTGTTCTGCATGAGGTAAGCAATCATATAGGCAAGCTTTTCACGGATGACCTGCCGGTCAAGTCCGGGCCCTGCCGGGATCATCATGCTTTCCTCAAGGCTGCCGAGGTCTTTGTTGATCAGACTGACAAGATGTTCGTTCTCGTTCACGACATCAAACGTACGAATTTCCCGCTTTCCTGGATTTTATTTTTTTGTAAACCTCAAGTTTCTGATTATCTGTCATAATGATCCAGTTGGTGATCTCCTGCCGGTTTCTCCGGCATCCAATACAGAATTCATCTTCATCGTATCTGCAGATCAGTTTACAGGGGCTTGGAACAGGCATGGTCTGGTTTTCTCACGTTAACACCTGAGCTGTAGAAATTGTTCACCACCAGTTTTTGGTTATAAGGTGGTCATAATGTAGTCATAAGGTGGTCAAAAGGTTGTTTCTTTACCAATTCGAGACCGCCGACCGCCGACTATTATTTAACAATCTGGAACGTCCGGTTGATATTAAAACTGAGGAATATATCCCCGTCAAGCCAGTCACCATCGGTCATCGGGATGAACTGCTCTTCAATCAGCCCCTGGGTGTTGGTCAGGTATAGTTGAAAAACATGGCCGCCGGTTTCAAGGTCGACACCGACTGAAAAAACATTATGAAAATCATCCGCCGTTTTCCCGGGCAACAGATAATAATACTCAGCGGTCACGGCGACACGGTTCGAAACCTTCATCCGGCCACCTGCCCCAATCGCCCAGACATCATTCTGATCTTCGATGGTTTCCACCAGGTTGCGGTGGATCAGGGTTGGCATGAGCTGCAAGGATAACCTTGAACCGAATTTCCTGGCCAGCAGTAACTGGTAGGCGTATTCCATCCTTGAACTGAAATAGTTGGTCCGTTCCGGCTCCTGCCATTTCAGCGAAGTGATCGCGGTATTGGCAAACAGGGTCAGGGTGACCGGCAAACGCTTTGCCCCGCTGCTTTGCCTGAGTATTTTAACTTTTAACGATCCATCATAGGTTTTCCTGACTGAGCTTCTTCCGATACCCACTGAAAGCCAGTCCGTAATTCCGTAATCGAAACCGAAACGGATATTGGCCTGGTCAAGGCCGAAAAATTCATACGCCCCCGAATTGATGGCACCGAAATGGTGCGAGATGACAAAATTCAACGCCCCTTTTGGCGGAAGCTCGATCGATTGCCCGTTAATGATCCGCGTGGCTTTGAACGTGGCATAAGTATAGTCCGTCTTTTCAGCCTCGTCTTCACCTAACATGTCCATCAGGTCCTGGCTATAGACGGTGGGTCCGCAGAAAAGCAGGGATATGATCAAAAGTTTAAATTGTTTTTTCATGAGCTTAATGATTTGTAATACCTGGTTCTATTGCTACTGAGATCCTACAATCGAGCCGTTTTCCATGATGATGTCCTGCCCGTTGTAACCTGTACAAAGCCCTTTGATGGTAACGTTTTTAAATGGATTGATACCTTTGGCGGCCTGGGCAAATTCCGGCAACATGGTCACCCTGATGCCTTCATCCCCAAAATCCCCTCTTTTATAAGCAAAGACTACGATAACCATGTTATTGGCCTCTTCTACACGCATGATCCCGCCCGTCACTTCAATCACTTTCCCGGTGTATTTCGGATCAGCAATGTCTTTGTTCATGGAATAATCGACCCACAAACGCTTGGCATTGATCTTCACCTCGGTCGGCGCTTCCACATAATCCTTGTGAGGTTTGTTGTAAACGTACTTCCAGAGTATGAATGCGGCCGCCCCACCCAGAACGATCAGCCCAGCCAGAATAATCAGTGCTTTTTTCATGGTCTGTTGTTCTATTGTTGAATTGTTAAATTGTTAAATTGTTAAATTGTTAATTGTCTTACCGTCCTACCATCCTACAGTCTTACAGTCCTACCGTCTTACCGTCCTACAGTCTCTTTACCACCTGACCACCAGACCACCTAATTCTCAATCCTCCCCGCATCGATCCACACTTTGATCTGCCTGATCTTGCAATCCGACAGTTGTGTGCCGTTTTTTGGCATTGGCGAATTACCGGGATCATGGCTGATGGCTCCGTATAAACTGCCATATTGCCCTGCCGCAATGGAAGCCGCCGCTGAGATTGTCGTATAATCTTCCAGCAATACATTGCCCTGCGGCGTTGATCCGCTGTGGCAACTTGTACAGGTACTGCTGATGATCGGCCAGACAGTGCCAGAGAAAGTTACGTTGGTCGTGTCGCAATCATTCGGCTGATCAGGATATAATTCTTCTTCGTTATCATAATAACACCCCGCCATCAAGGCCATGAGAGCCAGGATCAGCATTTTTTTCATGATTCTATTGTTCAATTGTTAAACTGTTAAATTGTTAAATTATCCTAAAGTCTTACAGTCCTAAAGTCTTACAGTCCTGTAGTCCCCTTTACCACCTGATCACCCGACCACCTAATCATTCGGCGTCCCGTTTTCTATCCACTGCCTGAGCTGGCTGATCCTGCAATCCGAAAGCTGGGGCTGGTTTTTTGGCATAGCGGAGTTCCCCGCAGCATGGGTCACTGCACCCCAGAGACTGCCCGGCTGCCCGGCAGGAATATTCGCTGCAGCTGCTACCTGGCTGTGGTTTTCAAGGTGAATTCCCCCGGATGCATTGGCACCGTTATGGCATCCAAAGCAATAGCTCTGGATGATCTCAGGCCAGATCGTGCCTGAAAAGGTCACGTTGACCGTATCACACATCTCATCACAGTATAAGTTTTGGGCCCCCTGGACAATCCATTTCCTGATAATTTCAATCTGGGCAGGATCCAGCGGCGAAGCAGGCGGTGGAGGCATGATATCATCTGGATCTGTTTCTGTGATCTTCTCGTAAAGCTCACTATCATTCGGATCACCGGGCCTGATCACATCGGAAGCCATGACAGCCGCGTAACTGTCAAGTCTTACACCCTCCTGGGCCGTGGCATCATGGCATCCCGACATCCCACAGGATGAAAGTAGTATCGGAAGCACATCCATTTCAAAGTAAACCGTATCCGGGTCGCAGGGATGGGTTGTGTCGGGCGGAGGGGTAAATGTCGTGTCCCTGATCCAGATTTCGATCTGCCTGATCTTGCAACTGTCGAGCTGATTGCCGTCTTTCGGCATGGGCGAATAACCCTGCAAATGTTTTATCGCACCCAGCAGGGCACCGTTTTCAGCCACAAAAGCCAACTGGTTGTAATCCGTGAAGTCCAGCCCGCCTTCAGGACTTGCACCACTATGGCAAAAGAGGCAATATTGGTCAAGGATCGGGTAAATTGTCCCCGTATAAGTCACATTGCTCGTATCACATTGCGTAGTGTCGGGATCAGGATCGGGATCAGGATCGGGGATGAAATTTTCCGGTTCGTGTTTACAGCCGTTATAGAATAGCATCAGGGCTGAAGCCAGCCAGAGAAGCAAGAACAAAGTCCTTCGCATGATCATTAATTTGGTTTATAACAAAAATATATAATTATTATAACGGATATTCCGTTTAAATATCATTATTAAATAAACCGCTGATCAATGTTTCGGGAGAAGAGATGATGCAAAAGTAGGGAAAATATATTTTCAAACGGTTATATGTGTATATAAATTGTTTCTTAAAAATTTGTTAAATTGTTAATCTGTTAATTTTGTTGAAGATTAAAAGTGCTGATCGTTGAAAATCCCGTTGAATAAAATCCTCCTTCTTTTTTGTACGGTGACTTGTTTTAATATAACTGTGCAAGGGCAAAATTCTGTAAAATTCAAGGTCAGGATTGCCCAATGGCAAGGTAACAAGAGCGGGGCGGTATCCGTTACTTTCGATGATGTCGGTTACTCCCAGTACCTTTATGCATATCCGGTCCTGAAAGCAAGCAACCTGAAAGCCACGTTCAGCATCGTAGGGCAATGGGTGGAGGACGAACCGTCATGGTCAGCAGAACCGGGTTCGTTCGAGATCAGGAAAATGGGATGGAAACAATTGCTAGAACTCGCATCTGATGGAAATGAACTGGCCGCCCATGGGTTCTACCACGAAAAGTACGTGAAAACACTGGCCGTTTCAGACCTGGTGGTCGATATGAATCAAATTAAAGACCTTATCGCAACCAAATCAAATCTTCCGGTCTATACCATGCATTATCCTTATTCCTACGCCTCCGGGAATATTCCGGCGGCTGTTGCCAAAGCCGGCTATCTTTTCGGCCGGACAGGCCTCGATACCATCAATCCTCCGTCACCACCCGATATGTACCTGCTTGCAACGCAGGTTATACTCAATAATAATACTCCCGACTCCATGCAGTTTCGGCGATGGATAGAAAGTGCCAATGGAAACTGGCTTATCCTGATGTATCACCATGTTTTTCCGGAAGATTCCAAAGAAATGAGTTTAATCCGGGAACATAACGTGACGAATTCCTATTCTCTTACCCCGGAATCATTTGAAAAACAAATTAATGCGCTGGTTGAATCTGGTTTATGGATTGCCCCGACCGGTGATGTCGGCCGGTATATCCTGGAAAGGGATAGTACGGCAGTCAGGATGGTCAAAGCCGGGCGAAAATTGCACGTTTATACCCTGACCAACCTGGATACCGATGTCTTCAATGTCCCGCTGACACTGGTTGTTAAAGTTCCCTGGAAAAAGGTCAAAGTCTCCGGAAGCCTTTCCGATGGAATTGTTGAGACAGTCAACAACGAATTGGTCATCGACGTTCTCCCTGAACAGGAAATCATACTCACTAAAGACTGACGGGTATGACCATACTGATCCTGCGGATTATCGAGAAATTGCTGATCATTTATTTTTTCCTGTACCTGGTCATCGATATCGGATTATTCGCGTATTCCCTGTATGTTTTTATCCGGAGAAAAAAATCCGGTAATGGCCGGATCGATTACAACGGGCATAAAGTAACGATCGTCGTACCCGCTTACAATGAAGATGTTTCCATCGTCCATTGCACGGAAATGCTGCTGGAACTTGATTACCCGGATTTTGAGGTGATCGTGGTCAACGATGGATCTGCCGACCGCACACTTGCAGTTCTTTTAAAGAATTTCAGCCTTGAAGAAAAAATAATCACGCCCGGATCGGTGTTGAAGACCATGCCGGTACGAAAGATATACCAGTCCGGCGATGGCAGGCTTACGCTCATCGATAAGGAAAACGGCGGCAAAGCCGACTCCATCAATGCAGGTATAAATTTCTCCTCGGGTCAATACATCTGTACCATTGATGCTGATTCGATCCTGGACCACCGGGCCTTGAAAGATGTTGTCAGGCCATTCCTGGCCGATCCTTCGGTAATGGTTACCGGTGGCCAGCTCGCAGCCGCAAACGACATGATCCTGCAGCATAACCGGGTGGTCAGCTCCACCACTCCGAAAAACACCTGGGTGCTCTGGCAGATCCTGGAATACATCAAATCGTTCATGATCTCCAGGATTGGCCTGAGCCGGATCAATGCCCTGCTGATCATGTCAGGCGCATTTTCCCTTTACAAAAAGCATGATCTGGAGGAAATCGGCGGATTCCTTACCGAACACAACACGCATCCGTATATCGGGCAATCCATCGGGTTCGGGAAAAAGACTGTCTGTGAGGACATGGAAATTGTCGTTCGTCTCTGGCGATACAAACGCGATCAAAAGCAAAAAGCCAGGGCGGTGTTTTTACCGGAACCGGTTTGTTGGACGGAGGTGCCCGACAACGGCAGCAGCCTTTTCAAACAACGTTCACGCTGGCACCAGGGCCTGGCGGAAACCCTTAAAATCCACCGCAGGATGATCGTCGAGCCGGCATACGGTGTTACGGGCATGATCGGACTTCCATATTATTTTATTTTTGAGCTTTTTTCACCGTTGATGAAAATTTTTGCACTGGTTTTCCTCGTCATCTCTTCGGTTGTCGGCCTGATCAATTATCAATGGGCCATCCTGATGCTGTTCAGCACATTGCTGATAACGGCCATCATCCTCAGCACCATCACAGCCATCGTTGAAGACTGGAGCCAGCATCAGCACGCGGTGAGCCGTGATGCACTGAGGTATAAAAGTTTCCGTGACTGGATGAGGCTCATGATCGCCGGAATCATCGCCGAATTCTCCTATTCTTTCTTTAAAATAGCCGCACAAACCAACGGACTGGTTAGCTTTGCGCGGGGGAAAAGCAACTGGAATAAATTTGCCCGGAAAGGGATCAGGCAAGTATGAAGAAAATTGTATTCATCGGATTAATGTGTTTCATATCCATTCTCTCCAGCGGGCAGGCTGATGATCCTGAATCCTGGAGGCAACAGGGAAACCTGGCCAGCGATGAAGGCGATTATGAAACGGCGATATATTTTTATGAGAAAGCGCTGGATTTTTTTCCTGAGGATATCCCGATGTTTTTTAATCTTGCGAAAGCATACGGTTATAAAGGACAGCTTGAAGATGCCATCTCCATTTACCGGAAAATAATCCGGATCGACGATACCTGGTCGGAAGCGTGGGCAGGAATTGGTAAAATGTACTACTGGGAAGGCAAACCGGCTACGGCACTGACTTTTTACGAAAAAGCCCTGGAGCTTGACCCTGAAAACGAAGAGCTGCGCGATGAATGGCTTACGGTGAAAAGCGAGACGGATTATGGATTTGCCCTTCAGTTCGGACCGGTCAATGAAAAGGAAGAAAATTACGAGATCAATGCCATGATCTCCAAAGTTAAATTTGAAAAAAGGATCAACGATCATTTTAAAATCGATGCGGGTTTCCTCCTCGACTATTCAAACAGGAACTATACCGGTGAAGCCGGTGATACGACCCGTTGGTACGACAATACCCAGTTGAAAGGAACCTGGATCGGACATCATCACCAGCTAGGTGTTTTCGGAGGTTACAGTGCTACTGATCAAAAATTCTCCTCTTACGGCGCCCTGTGGAAAATGAATTATTCGCTTGGAAAGATTGCATTAAAAAATTCCCTTCAGGCCGGGTATGACTACTTCTATTACTGGAATAAAGTAGGCGGATATTCGGTTTCAGAAGATGCCGGGCTGACTTACCGTTTTATCGGCCTGGATGCACGATATACCTTTGGATTGAATGACCCGGTTTATTGCAGCGATTACAAAACCGGGGACAGCATCGGGATTAAAGAAAATCCTTATCAGTCGTATGGTTTTTCATTAAATTTCAGAATTATAAAAGTCCCGGAAATTAAAGTCGGCGTCAGTTACTCGTATCTTGATTATAAGTATAAATCGAAATTATATTATTCCCCATACGGCCGTAGACTCACCGGAGCACAATGCTCGGTTTATTACAAATATTCATCTTTCTACGTTTATGGGAACTTCGCGTACAACCTGGGGACTGAAGATACTTACAGCGAAAATAGCCCTGGAGATATTCAGAAGGATAAAATGAACGTGGATAACTGGACGGCCAACCTTGAATTAGGGTATGAATATTATCCGTTTTCGATTTCAATCGGAGGAAATTCGTTTTACAATCCTTATTATCAGAATATAACCGGAGTAATTGCCGTTAAGGTCTTGTTTTAAATGAAAGGGAAATACATATTTATAGTCTTACTGATCGCTTTACTGGTTTATACCGTGTATAAGATGATGCAGTTCGAAACGTATATCCGCGACGAACGGCAGGTCAAGCTTTATGTGGAAGATGAATCCAAACCCCTTTTGAACAAGCTCCAGGATGAAGACCTGAGAGATTGTGCACTGAATTCCGATTATTATTTTACAACAAATGGAAATTATTTTAAAGGATTGACCGTCAAATATCTGGATGATGAAAAGCAGCTTGTTTGGGAAGATGTCCTGATCAAGGGGGTAAACCTGGGTGTGGCGGTCCCGGGCAAATTTCCGGCCGAATTCAGCCTGTCTTTTGATGAATATTTACGATGGCTGAAAATGATCGGTGAGATGAATGCCAATGTCATCCGTCTTTACACCATTCTTCCCCCTGAATTTTACGATGCGTTTTCGTATTATAACCTTCACCATAATGATAAACCGCTGTTCATCATGCAGGGGGTCTGGACAGAAGTTCCGGCATCGGAAAATTATTTTGATCCGGCATTTATCCGTGAATTTGAGAAGGAGATCATCGATGCGGTGGATGTTATTCACGGAAAGACTGTTTTGAAGGAAAAACCAGGTAAAGCTTCGGGGGTATATTCTTCAAATGTTTCAAAATACGTGATTTCAATCCTCCTGGGAAGGGAATGGGAACCCGGATCAGTATACAGGACTAACGAGGTGAATACGATCAGCCAATACAATGGCGACTTCGTGAATATGAACAACGGCAATGCCATGGAAGCCTGGCTGGCCCGGATGATGGATTTTACAGTCCTTTACGAAACCCAGCACTACCGGTTCCAGCATCCGGTCTCATTTGTCAATTGGCTGCCGCTCGACCCGATGTACCACAATACGGAAATCATTGAGAATAGCAAAGTCAGGGAATATGATAATGACCTTGAAAGCATCGATTTTTCAAAATTTCATCCGACCGACCTGTTCTTTCCCGGTATTTATGCGGCTTATCATGTTTACCCATATTATCCGGATTTCATTTGCCTCCAGGAATCCTATATCCGTGCCAAAGGGCCCGACAGTGCACAGAGCTCTTATTATCATTACCTGAAAGATCTGAAGCTTCACACTCCGGGCATGCCGCTGGTTATCGCTGAATATGGCCTTCCGTCGAGCCGCGGGAACAGCCATTTTGCACCAAACGGGTTCCACCAGGGCGGTCATTCAGAAAAAGACCAGGCCGACCTTTCACTGGTCCTTACCCGTGATATCATTCATTCAGGCTGTGCAGGCGCTGTATACTTCGAGTGGATCGACGAATGGTTCAAACATAACTGGCTGGTCATGGATTTTGAACAACCTGCCGACGACAGGCAACTCTGGCATAATATGGAAAACCCCGAAGAAAATTTCGGCATCCTGGCGATGGAAAACAAGATCAGGGTCATCGACGGGGAAAATGACGACTGGCCGGGATTCAGAAAAGATAAGATCAGCATTGCCTGCGATGCCGATGCATCCTATTTCTATATCGCCTCTAGCCTTCCGGATTTTGACCTGGCGGAGAATAATCTATATTTTGCCATTAATACTTATGATCAAACAAAAGGTGATCATAAATTACCGTTCACCGACAAGACCTTTGAACAAGGATTTGAATTCCTGCTGGAATTTCGCTCGACAGACAGTGCCCTGATCCTTGTCGATGAACCCTATTCGGTTTTTACGGATATTTACAACGACTACATCCCGGTCTATGCTTCCCGGGAAAATTCCAACGGGAAATTTATCCATCAGTTGTTGATGACAAACCGGGGACGCGTGTCACTGACCGGAAAACATACCGATCCGATCATCCTCGACCGCAGCCCGCTGGTTTTCGGTAGATCTTCCAACCCGGCGACATCAAATGCCGACTGGTACCTTAACAGCAAAAATGGTTTTATGGAGGTCAGGCTCGACTGGCATTTGCTCAATGTCAGTGATCCGGCCAAAAAATTTGTCCTGGATGATAAACCTGAAACACGGGAGATTGAATACAGCAAAACGGACAATTTTGAAATTTTTGCTTTTATCACCGGGAAAAATAATGAAGAAATACTCCAATTTCCTTCTTCATCGCCTTATTCATTTACATGGGATGAATGGGAAAAACCTCAGTATTCGGAACGGATTAAACCGCTCTATTATACCCTGAAGGATTATTTTAAAGGACTCGAAGTGCCGGGAAACCGGCCGGGCGAAGATTTGCCTTCCACTGAATCGTTCCGGATCACCGAGTTTTTTAATGGCAAAGATGGCGCTATCAGCATAAGTTTTGACAACGCTTCCTATTCCCAGTACCAGTATGCCCTGCCCATCCTGAAAAAATACAGGCTTAAAGCGGGATTTGCCGTTGTTCCCGGATTATTGTCGGATGTTCCGGGATCACATGAGTTTGAAAATGATGTCCCGCTAAAGCGGATGAGTATGCGAGAATTTAAAGAGTTAGCCGTGAACCATGATATTTCCTGTCAGCTTACCGGCCGGGAAATGATCGGTAAGGATCAGCTCCTTGATTTAAATGAACGGCTGGAGACCAATATCCAAACTTTGCATAGTCCAGGGCTGCCTCCGAAGCAAACCTTGCCAGCGCCGGTGATCTTTGCCAGGGTCATGCCGGGCAACGAAATTCAAAAAGCATCCTTCGACGGGATCAATTATACGGTCATTAAATCCAACGTAAGCCAGGTCCGCCTCGACAGTATTTTATCCGTCCAAAAAAATCAATGGACTATTGTTTGTTACAGGCATCTATATGAAAATTCTGCTGAAATCCCCCACCAGCTTGATTTAAAGAATATTGAAAATAAATTCCTGCAAAAATCAGTATTCGACCAGCAGGTTAGGCTGCTTCGCAACAGTAATTACTGGATTTCTTCAGAAACGGATGTGTTTAAATATAGGAAAGAAAAAGCCGAATCGATCATTAAGTCGGAGAAATACCAGGACATGATCTTCCTGCGGATCCTGAACCGGCTGGATCAGGAAGTATATGACCATCCACTGACCGTGGAAATGAAACTGAAGGCTGTAAGAATCCACGTGGATGGTTCTGAAACAGATGGATTTTACTACAGGAGCGATGGTGTTTTCCTGATCAATGCATTACCCAATAAAGAAATTACGATTGAAATTCTCGAATAGAAACAGGGCAGAAAAATGAAACAACTGGCAATCATCCTGAGCAGCTTGCTTTTGCTGACTTTACAATGCACCCGGCCTGAAGTCAGTGATCAGCCGGAAACTAAGGGCAATACGCAATCTCCGCGGGTACTCTTCATTACCTCCGGGATCAGTGATGGTAACATGCAGCTCCCGCAGGGGATCGTGGTTGCCATCCAGTCGTTCAACAGGCTGGGCGCCGTCGTCAGGCTGGAACCGAGGGATATCCTGTTTAATTATGAAGAACTATCCCAATTCAATGTGCTGATCCTGTCGACATTCCCTGGTTATCATGATGCTGACCGCCAGTATTCGCTCAGCTATATGACCGATGTCGAACTGCATAACCTGGCTAAATTTGTGGAGCAAGGCGGATATTTAATTTCAGGGGATAATGTCGGAAGAAATTATAGCGATGGTACCGACCGGATCAGCGTTTTTCAACAGTTGAACGATAAAAACTGGGAGCTGGCCAATTGTTTCGGGGTAAGTCTGTCGGAAAAGAACATGACCGGGCTCGACCTGGAGGGTAGTATTCCCGGCCAATTCGACTACAGCATTTCGAGGAAATTACTGACCGGTGAAGACCGTGAATTGTGGATCCTGACGCCTGATGCGATGTTGGGTAATCAAGTGAAGATTCTTGGAAAATGGGCCCTGGGCGGGGATTCTGCCATTGCTGTGACTGAAAACAGCTTTGGCACAGGAAAATCATTTCTCCTGGCCAGCTCGGGTTTATTGCATCCTAAAAATGACGGAGGTTTCTGGAGTGCCGACCAGATCGACCAGTTTTACCGTTACGTGATCGGGCAATATAACCTGGAACATAATATTAAATTCCGGCTTAATCCCTGGCCCGACGGTTATGATTATGCTTTTTGCGTGAGCCTGAACGCCGAAGGAGATGCAGATCAGTACAGGCGCACCTTCGACATGCTTAAAAGGGAAAAAATTGAGCCGGTGATCTTTGTCAAAGGTGCCGTGCCAGATGAAGTTGCCTCTTTATTGAAAAATGAAAAGCATTTGATCGCTTCAGGCGGCTTTGGATATATCAACCATTCTGATCTGAAATACCCGCAGGCATTGGAAGACATATTACTTAATGAGAATTACTGGGATACGGATTTTAAAGGATTCCGTTTTCCCTTTACAACGCCCGGTTATTGGAGCCTGATGGCACTCAGCCAGAGGGGATATGATTATGAATCCAGCATCGGGGCGGATAATCTCGATTTCTTCCACGGCAGTGTGGTGCCGCATAACCTGGTCATCGCACAGGATGAATTTTGCGTAAGTACAGATATCCTTGAAATTGCTCCCACTTATCACGATGACTATTATTTCCTGGACCTGCTCAAGGAAGGACAGGAGCCGGATTCCAATAAATTACAGGAATTTGTCGGGATCTATGCGAAATACCTCTCCAATTACTGGAACTATGCCGTTAAACCGTATGGTGGCCTAATGGTTTACCTGGGCCACCCGGAATTTTCAGGCTATAATGAAGCCACATTAGCTCCTTTGCGGAACCTGGTTTCGGAAGTTAAGAAGGATAACACCTGGATCACGACGATGAATGAAGTGGCTGATTTCAGAAAAGGCCTGGAAAGCCTTCAATTTTTTATTTCGGATAAAAATGGTTTAAACCAGGTTGATATTGTTGCACCGGAAGGCGTTATGGTGAGAAATGTCTGCCTGAACATGGACGGGAAGATCAGGGACGCTTCTGCGGGTAAGGGAAAAACAGATATCATCGAAACAGAAGCAGGTAGCCGGATGGTATTTGATGCTTTTAGCGGTCAATCGGTAACCTGGAAAGCCAGATGAGTCAGCCACTGGATTAAAAAGTACAGCTTAATCCAAGTATGAAAAACTGGCAGTTGAAATTCACGGCCTTATTCACCGGAACAATCAGGTTCCAATCCAGTTCAGAATAGTACAGGTAATCCTCTTCTCTCATCAGGTAACAATATTCTCCGGAAAGCTCCCATCTTGGGGTTATTTGATATAATAACCTTACACCGCCTTTAAATTTCATCCTGTTCATGACATTATACACCATGGATGCATTCCGGTCATAATAAGTATTCATTTTTCCAAAAGTGGCATTGGCTTCGATGCCCAACTTATTTGATAATTTTCCTCCGATGACCTGTTCAAAAATCATATGAACTTCTTCGCTTTCATTAACCTGGCATAGAATTTTTTCAGACAGGTAGAAATTCATGTTCCTGACGGGTAAAATCATGGCCTGAAAACCGGCCTGGAACTGGTTTTTCTCATTCAAATCCGAATATGCGGCAAAAACGGAAACCCTGGCAATGTTGAAATTTTTGGTGACCGCCAGATAACCGATGAATGAATTGATCCTGAATTCTTCCACAGGGAACCTGAACCAAAGTGAATCCTCATATGGTTGAGGCATGACTGTAGTGTACCGCTGAAGGATCATGTTGATCGCCGGTTGTAAATAAAAACTTTGTCCCAGTGGTATGGTTCCGGTGAGGTAGAGCTGGTGCTGTTTTAACGGATATTGGTTATCAAGTGATAACGTATCACCGATTTTGGCAATCTTGTCGTGGTTCAGAGTGACAAGACTGTAGCTGCCTTTGACCTGGTATCCTTTATTAAAATCCCTGGTCAATTCCGCATTAAAATAGCGGCCATCCTGGGTCATATCGGCCTCACCGTAAATATTATCCGGGCCGTCCAGATCAATTCCATCCAGTTTTTCATCCTGGTTACAGGATATATATGCTTCGGCGACTGATATTTTCCATCGGTGCCATTTAGCGCCCGGTAGTGTGTCATTCACCGGCTGATCCGTATAATTCTCCTGCCCCCATAGCGAAAGGCCGCTCATTAAAAAAATGAAAGCTAAAAATCTTCCGGATTTAATTATCATGGACAAAGTAAATTCAAGCAACACGAATCGCCCTTCACGCTTCACTCTTCACTCTTCACTGTTCACCGCTCACCCTTCACCCCTCACTCTTCAGCCGTTTTCTTTCATCCAGCAGCCGGTCAATCTCGTCTTCGGAAAGACCTGGTTTCTTGAGCATTTCATCAATATCGTAAACGGTTTTTTTCTGGCCTGTGATCACCGGCGGAACTTCATCAGCCACTTCAGATGGACTGATCAGGTCACCGTCGAGCTCCTCCTGCAGTTGCTCTACCATATCGGCTACCATTTGCTTGATCGGTTCACCGAATTGCTGCAAAAGCTGCTCGGTGATCTGGTCTTTCATCCGTTCATAATTTTGAAGGAAGAAATCAAAATTTGTCACAAACATCTTCGGAACTCCCGGCATACCTTCAAATTGAGACTTATCCTTAAGCTTTCTCAGCAGTTTGATCAACAGATCCAGGTTTTCACTGAATGAACGGTCACTGGTGGCCATGGGTGAAATATTTCTGCAAAGGTAAGGAATTAGTATATTTGTAAAAAAACCATGATCATGAACTCAAGATCATCTCTCCTTTTTGGTTTTCTCCTTTTACCACTTTTCATGTTTTCCCAGGAGATGAATAAGATGATTACTGACCCAAAATCAAACAAGGAAATTCTGATCGGAAACTGTGACAGGGCTGGCCTGAAGCAAGGCGAATTCGGCATCATGTTCAATGAAAATTATAAGAATTACCTGCCGGATAAAGGTGTCTTGAACCAGTTACGGCTTAAAAAGGAAGGGATGGATATCCTGGTTGTGCTGGGAACCTGGTGCAGCGACAGCCAGGAGCAGGTCCCCGGATTTTTTAAAATATTGGATAAAATCAGGTTTGATAAAAAAAGTGTGCAGGTAATTTGCGTGGACCGGAATAAAGAAGCCGGCGATGTTGACCTGGTGAATTATAATGTAGTGAAGGTGCCTACCTTCATCTTTTACCGCAAAGGCCGGGAAATAGGACGGATCATCGAAACGCCTTATACAACGCTGGAAAAAGACATGCTCATGTTTTTCAGCGAAAACTGATATTCGTATTCCAGATGTTAGTTATTCATACAATCAGCGAAACCCGCCGTCATCTTGACGGTTTCCGGAAATCTGACAAGACCCTGGGATTTGTGCCCACAATGGGCGCTTTGCACCAGGGGCATATCGAACTGATCAGACGTTCCTGCCGTGAAAATGACATGACCGCCTGCAGTATTTTTGTCAACCCGATCCAGTTCAACAATCCGGAAGACCTGGCCAAATACCCCCGCACACTCGAGACCGACCTTGAGATGCTCCGGGAAGCCGGTTGCGACCTGGTTTTTGTCCCAACTGTCGAAGAGATGTACCCCGGCCCGGTGACGGAGAAATACGATTTTGGCCCGCTTGAAAAAGTCATGGAAGGGGCACATCGTCCGGGGCATTTTAATGGTGTCGCCATCGTGGTGAAAAAGCTCCTGGATATCATTCAACCTAACCGGGCTTATTTCGGTGAAAAAGACTTTCAACAGCTCCGGATCATTCAATCACTGGTGAAGATAAAGGCGATGCCGGTTGAAATCGTACCCTGTCCCATCGTTCGCGAAGCTGACGGACTGGCCATGAGCTCACGCAACCGAAGGCTCAGCGAAGCGGAAAGGGCCAACGCCCCTGAAATTTACCAGACACTGCTGATGGCTGCAAAATTGGTCCGGGTCAGGACTGTCGACGAAGTGAAAAATATTTGTGCTGAAAATCTTACCAAAAAAGGATTTGTCGTTGATTATTTTGAAATTGCGGACATTGAAACCCTGCAACCTGTCGACGACTGGAACGATTCACCGGGTGTCATCGCCTGCGTGGCTGCTTTTTTGGGTTCCGTCAGGCTCATCGACAATATGATTTTATTTCGTATCTTTGCAGGCTGAAAATTCCCCTGAGTTTACTCAGTTAACTACTTGAAAATGAATGTTAAAATTCTTAAATCAAAAATACACAGGGCTACAGTAACGCTCTCCGAACTTCATTATGTAGGCAGTATCGGCATTGATGAGGACCTGATGGATGCGGCCAACCTGTTCAATTATGAAAAGGTTCATGTTTTTAACATCAATAACGGTGAACGCTTCGAGACCTATGTGATCAAGGAACCCAGGGGCTCGGGCACGATTGGTGTTTATGGAGCTGCAGCACGGAGAGTAGCTGTAGGCGACCTGGTCATCGTAGTGGCCTATGCTTCCATGAGCCCGGAAGAAGCCCGTAATTTCCAGCCTGCTATCGCCATCCCGGACGCCAAAAATCATCTTAAAAAATAATTTTCCTTGAAAAAGCGCGTCCTGTCTGTCATCCAGTATATTTTTTTCCTGCTGATCGGATTGGTCCTGCTTTGGCTTGTCTTCCGGAAAATTAACCTTAGCGATGTGGTGGCTGAAATAAAGTCGGCCAAGTACAGCTGGCTGCTGCTTTCTATCGGCCTCGGTGTACTGAGCCATCTCGCCAGGGCTATGCGGTGGAATATCCTGATCCAGTCGTTAGGTCATAAAACCGATACAACGACCACATTTTATGCTGTCATGACCGGTTATTTTGCCAACATGGCTTTCCCGCGACTGGGAGAAGTGACACGCTGCGGCGTACTGTCGAAAAAGAAAGGGATACCGTTCAATGCCCTGTTTGGAACCGTCATCTCCGAAAGGGTTTTCGACACAATTGTTCTCGCTGTGATCATCCTGGCGGTGATTTTTCTTCAGTTGAACCTCGTCAGCGGCTTCGTCGATAAATACATCGTTTCCTACTTTTCCGGAATGGCTAGTGCTGATAATCTTCTCATAGTGCTCTTGGTGCTCTCAGTAGTCATATTGTTACCCGTCGTACTTTTTAAGATTTTCTTTAATCGTATACGCAATCTCCATCTTTACAACAAAGTCAGGGATTTTCTTTACGGACTTCTCAACGGGGTGAAATCCATCATGAAAATGAAACATAAATGGTCGTTCATGGGGCTTACCCTGATGATCTGGCTGCTTTACACCCTGATGAGCTTTACGGCGTTTTTTGCCCTGGAAGCCACATCCGGTCTGAATTTCATCGATGGGATCACGGTAATGTCACTGGGTTCCCTGGGCATGGTGGCGCCTGTTCCCGGCGGTATTGGCGCATACCAGTTTGTTGTAAAAGCTATTCTGACTGAAATTTATTCCATACCCTCCGAGCCTGCGGTATCTTATTCCATTATTTTATGGTCGGCACAATCAGCCATGATCATCGTCCTCGGCGCTATTTCATATTATATTTTAGTATTTAAAAAATCAGGAAAAATCAATGACAACGCTTGAAGTATCCCATAATAAAATTTTCGATCGTTCCGTGCTGGGCAATCGCCTGGCCATGTGGCGGCTGATGAATAATAAAATCGTATTCACCAACGGGTGTTTCGATATCCTGCACCGCGGGCATATCGAGTACCTGTCGCAGGCCCATGACAAAGGCAATATTCTCGTTATCGGCCTGAACAGCGATGCTTCGGTGAAACGCATCAAAGGAGAAGGACGCCCGGTACAGGACGAACAATCACGTGCGCTCCTGCTGGCTTCGCTCCGTTTTGTCGATGCCGTGATCCTTTTTGACGAGGATACGCCAAAAGAACTGATTGAATTCGTAAAACCTGATGTACTGGTCAAAGGCGGGGATTATACCGAGGAAACCATCGTTGGTGCTGAGTTTGTGAAGGCCAACGGCGGAGAAGTCGTGGTGGTGCCGCTGGTTGAAGGTTACTCGACTTCGTCAATTTTGAAATTTTAAATAACCCTCCCCCTTACTCCCACTCCCTAATATTAGGGAGGGGGCAGGGAGGTGGGTTCCTAAGACTGCTGAAATGTCAGCTAAATCCAAAACCGTTTTTTTCTGCCAGAGCTGCGGGACCCAGTCGCCCAAGTGGATCGGGCGATGCCCGGCCTGCGGGGAGTGGAATACGTATGTGGAGGAGGTAATTCAATTAGCGGGGAAGCATGGAAGCATGGAGGCATGGAAGCGTGGAGGCGGGGAAGCGGCGAAGCGGGGAGGCGTTCCGGTTAAAGTGCTGGAAATAAAATCTGAAGAGGGGAAAAGGGAAACTACGCAGAACGGTGAGCTGGACAGGGTTTTAGGCGGAGGATTAGTTCCCGGATCGATCATCCTGGTAGGAGGAGAGCCGGGGATCGGGAAATCGACCCTGATGCTGCAGGTGGCCTTGCAAATGAAAGGGAGGAAAATACTTTACGTGACGGGGGAAGAAAGCGCGCAACAGATCAAAATGCGGGCTGAAAGGCTGAAAGTGAAGAATGATGAATGTTATATCATGACCGAAACAGGAACGGCGCAAATCCTGCATCATGCCGATGAAATCCGCCCGGAAATGATCATCATCGATTCGATACAGACGCTACAGACGGATATCTTAGATTCACCCGCCGGCAGCATCTCCCAGATCAGGGAATGTGCCGCGGAGATGCAGCGCTTTGCCAAGACCACCGCCACACCTGTGATCCTGATCGGGCATATCATCAAAGACGGTTCGCTGGCCGGCCCCAAGATCCTTGAGCATATGGTCGATACTGTGCTGACCTTTGAAGGTGAGCGCAATTACGGCTATCGCATACTCCGCTCGGTGAAAAACCGCTTTGGGCCTACTTCAGAGCTGGGAATATTCGAGATGCACGACAACGGCCTGCGGGAGGTGACCAATCCCTCGGAAATACTGATCTCACAGCGCGAACATGATGTCAGCGGCGTGGCGATTGCCGCTTCCATTGAAGGACTGCGGCCGATGCTCATCGAGATCCAGGCGCTGGTCAGTTCGGCGGCTTATGGCACGCCGCAGCGTTCAACCACCGGCTTTGATGTGCGGCGGTTGAATATGTTGCTGGCGGTGCTCGAGAAACGCAGCGGTTTCCGCCTGGGTGCCAAAGATGTTTTCCTGAATATTGCCGGCGGCCTGCGCGTGGATGACCCGGCGATCGACCTGGCCGTCGTTACCGCCATTTTATCATCCAATGCCGATATTTCTATCGAAAATAAAACCTGTTTTGCCGCAGAAGTCGGCCTTTCCGGAGAAATACGCGCAATCAGCCGCGTGGAACAGCGTGTCGCTGAAGCCGAAAAACTGGGCTTCGAACGCATCTTTCTTTCCAAATACAATAAAAAAGCCCTGGATCAGAAGAAATACAAGATCAAACTTGTATTTGCGTCAACAGTTGCAGACGTTGTCAGGGGCATTTTCGGATGAAATTTTAACCACATAGATACATAGTACACATAGATTTCACAATAGAGCTATGTGTTTCCTATGTGACCTGTTGTGCCTATGTGGTTGTATATCAAAAATTTACGGACAAACGGCATCCATTAAATTTGTGTCCCAGCAATTCCAGTTTTCATGCCCGAAATGCAGCATATCTTTCACCCGGCCTTCGCGGGTGACCGAACTCCACTGAATATAGGTCAGGTTGCTGTTTTCTGCATTGAAAAGGTTGTAAAACCTGTTATAAGTTTCCAGTGATGTACCGTAGAAAATGTATGAACCATTGGCGGGTGCTCCGGGTCGGATATTGGTATAACTGATATCGGCCGTGCCATCCGCGTATTTATGCCAGTTGATTTCCAGCAATGAACTTGGATTTTGAGGATATTCCTGGAGGATCCAGTAACCGCCGCTGCCATCGCGGGCTGATTTTCCGTAATACCAGAGGAAATCCGCATATTGCGAACCGGCCGTCACCCTCATCTCCCAAACTACGCTGTCGGCCTCAAGATAGCCGGTCAGTTCCGCTTCATAGGTGACCAGGTTCACCGTCACATTGTACGACCAGGTCCAGTTGTCTGCATCCGGATGATAGACGGCCTCATGATTGAAGGATTCGACGAATGATGCGACGGGAACGGCGAGCCCTACAGTCAGCAAGGTTTGCCATACCACCACATTGGCGTAGGAATAACCCCAGTTCTGGTAAGTGGCGATATCACGGTTTCCGACCGTGTCATCCGGATTGGAGAAATCACTGAAGTCCATCACAAAACTGGATTGAGGTGGAAGTTCAGGCGCTTTTTCTTCTTCATCTTTTTTGCAACCTGTCGTAACTAACGCGATTGTCAATAATGACAAAGAAAATCTAATGATAAGGTTTCCAAGGGTTTTCATACATGTTAAGTTTAATTATCCGAAAATAGAAATCAAAGGTAGATGTATAAATCTTAATATGATGTAATTTGGTGAGGCTTTAAACAATTTCTAGCACAGCAGGGCAATGATCCGAATGGATGGCCTGGGGAAGGATATAAGCATTTTTCAATCGATCCGCCAGGTTTTCGGTCACCATATGGTAATCGATGCGCCATCCCAGGTTCCGGGACCGCGCATCCACCCGGTAGCTCCACCACGTGTAATGATGCGGTTCTTTGTTAAAATGACGGAAGGTATCGATAAAACCGCTTTCCAGGAACGTTGTCATCCATTCCCGTTCTTCCGGAAGAAAGCCTGAGTTTTTGGCATTGCCGACCGGATCGTGGATATCGATAGGTCGGTGGCAGATGTTGTAATCGCCGGAAATGATCAATTGCGGCCTTTCTTTTTTCAGTTCATGAACATATTGATAGAAATCATCCAGCCACTTCATTTTAAAGTCCTGGCGATGGTCGCCACTGGAGCCGGAGGGATGATAGACGGAGATAACGCTGAGATCACCGTAGTCGGCACGAAGGAAGCGTCCTTCATCGTCATACATTTTAATTCCCATTCCGGAAACGACCAGATCCGGATCTTTTTTTGTAAGAATAGCCACGCCGCTGTAGCCTTTTTTCTGGGCCGAATGCCAGAACGTCCGGTAGCCCATCATTTCGAAATCGAGGACCGGGATTTGTTCCGGCTGGGCTTTGGTTTCCTGGAGCAGCAAAATATCAGGATCTTCTTCCCGCAGCCAGTCGAACAGGCCTTTGCCAATCGCAGCCCGAATGCCGTTAACATTGTAGGTTATGAATTTCATAGAGCAAAGAACGGGAAAAAACTGATCAATTCTGCCGTTCCTGACGGAACTCTTTATCGGAATTGGTCCGTATTTTTCCAGGGACTGACGTCCCTGGCTACCATTATGTCGTCCCTAGCGGGACTTATTGGAATCTTTCAGTCCTAAAGTCTTACCGTCCTACCGTCTTATTTTTTTACTACTTTCGCCTTGCAAATGAATCCTTTAAACAAACGCGGTATATGGTTCCGGTTTATGGTCTGGCAAGCCAAGCGGATCAACCACCGGACATTCCTTTTGATCATGAGCGTGGTCATCGGCGTGTTGTCAGGGACATCGGCCGTTATCCTGAAAAATGCTGTGAAACTGATCCGTGATCTGCTCATCAGCAGTTCATCGGTCTATCATGAGAACTTCCTCTACTTCGCCCTGCCGGCGATCGGAATCCTGCTGGCGATCCTCTTTATCAAGTATGTGATCAAAGACCACGTTGAACACGGTATACCGAGCATCCTCTATGCGATCAGCCGCAACAGGGGTATCATCAAGCGGCACAACATGTTCTCCAGCATCGTGACCAGCGCGCTGACCGTCGGATTTGGCGGTTCGGTCGGGTTGGAGGGGCCTACGCTGGCTACCGGCGCTGCGGTCGGATCCAATATCGGCCAGTACCTTCGCCTAAGCTACAAGGACCTGATCCTGATGATGACGCTGGCCTGCGCCGGGGCTATGGCAGCCATCTTCAAATCCCCGATTGCGGCCATCGTCTTTTCCATCGAAGTGCTCATGATCGACCTGACCATGGCCTCCGCCATCCCCCTGCTGATCGCCACGGTGACGGCTTTGCTTACGTCTTACTTTTTTCTGGGCAATGCCGTTCTTTACCCATTTGAAATAAAGGACGCTTTTTATATTCAGCATATCCCTTATTACTTACTACTGGGTGTCATGGCCGGGATGGTGTCGGTGTATTTTACACGGATCTATATCGGCGTCGAAAAATATTTCCGGAAGATCGACAAATGGTGGGTGCGCTGGATTACCGGTGGAATGGTACTTGGCATGCTGATCTTCTTCTTCCCGGCCCTTTACGGGGAAGGGTATGAGGCGGTGAACACCTTTATGAAGGGCGACTACAGCCCGCTGTTCAACGGCAGCCCGTTTTATGATTTCCAGGACAGCGTATGGATTGTTTTCCTTTTGTTCCTGCTGGTGCTCTTCTTTAAAGTCATTGCTACGGCCACTACCTTTGGCGCCGGCGGAGTGGGAGGGATCTTTGCCCCGTCACTGTTCATGGGGGCCATCACCGGCCTGTTCTTTGCCGAGATCATCAACTTCACGGGACTGACCATACTGCCGGGTTCCAATTTCGCCATGGTGGGCATGGGAGGACTTATCGCCGGAGTGTTGCACGCCCCCCTGACCGGCATCTTCCTGATTGCCGAGATCACCGGCGGCTACGATCTTATCGTTCCGCTCATGCTGGTCTCTACGATCAGTTACGCCACAACAAAGACCTTTATCCATAATTCAGTGTACACCTACCAGCTTGCCGCACGTGGTGAATTGTTCACCCACGACAAAGACAAGACCGTCATGTCGATCCTGAATGTGGAAGACCTGCTTGAAACCGATTTTAAAACCATCCATCCGGCAGCTAAGCTGCGCGACCTGATTTCCATCATTGCCGAGTCTAAACGCAATATTTTCCCGGTAGTGGATGAGAATAATGTATTCTACGGATTTATCCGGCTCGATGATATACGCCACATCATGTTCAAACCCGAACTTTATGATTCGATTATCGTCGATTCGGTCATGGTCAAACCCGATACTTTTGTATCACCGGAAGATACCATGGAAACGGTCGCTGAAAAATTCGCCCATTATGATAAATATAACCTGCCGGTCTTAAAAGACGGGAAATATGTCGGTTTTGTTTCCCGGGCCAATGTTTTCAGCACTTATCGCGAGATGGTGAGGAAGTTTTCGGAAGAATAGGACTTTAGGACTGTAAGACATAGTTGTTAAGCATTCAGGAAAGCGTTGGCCTCATCGATGGATTCAGTGGGTAATTTGCACGTATTTCCGGAACACACATAAATCATTGTTTTTCCTTCAACGTACCGGCTTTCAAAAACCGGCAACCGGCTTTCGCCTTTACTAGCGCAGAAAAATACATTTGGCCTGAAGCTTTTCTGCATGGAAATGGCCTTTTCACGGTATTCCAGACCAGTGATAACCACCGTATAGAAAGAGTTAGCCATCCGGATCATGAGCGATCCCCAGTTGGCAAAGGCGGAAGGATATTTTACCACCTGGTCCTTCATTTTCATGACCATTTTTAAAGAAATTTCAATGTAATTTTCTTCTTCAAAAATCAATCCTAAAATATTTAAAACGCCTGCCATCACTGAATTTGATGATGGGATGACATTATCGTAAATATCATGTTTCCTCGCGATCAAAGGCGGATCAAGATCGGATGTCACGAAAAACAGGTCACTATCTTTGTCAAAGAAATGCTCGATCGCATAATCGGCCAGAAGTTTTGCATTTTCAATATATTTTTCATCAAAAGTCACTTCATAAAGCGCCAGCAAAGCTTCGGCGAAGAAAGCGTAATCTTCAAGAAAGCCATTGATTGAAGCCTTATTACGGTTGAAACAATGCTGAAGCCGCCCTTCTTCATCCATCATTTCGGCCATCATGTTTTCGATGTGGAGCGTCGCTTTATCCAGAAACTCATTTTTTCTGAACACCATGTAAGCATCGGCCAGGGCTTTGATCATCATTCCATTCCAGGAGGTTTGGATCTTTTGATCCTGATCAGGCCTGATGCGCATATTGCGAGCTTTCAACAGTTTGGCCCGGGCAGATTTAAGGATGGGTTTAAAGGCAGAGGGCTGGAATCCCTGCTCACGGGCAAATTCTTCCTGCGATTGGGTCCGCAGCAGGATATTCTGACCGGTTTCCCAAAAACCTTTTCCTCCAACCTGATAATATCTTATGATCAGGTCGGCATGGTTACCCAGTAACTGTTTGACCTCTGCAGTTCCCCAGGTGTAATATTTACCTTCCAGTCCTTCGGAATCGGCGTCAAGAGAGGAGTAAAATCCCATGTTTTGAGATGCCATCTCCCGAAAGACAAATTGCAGCGTTTCTTCCACGGTTTCCTTGTATAGATTCCCGCCAAAAAACTGGTAAGCTTTAGAATACAAGGAGATCAGCTGCGCGTTATCGTAAAGCATTTTTTCGAAATGAGGCACTTTCCAGTGGTTATCAGTGGAATAGCGGGCAAAACCGCCACCGATCTGGTCATAAATACCTCCGAACGCCATGTTGCGAAGGGACAGCTTTAAAAAACCCGTAATGTTCTCGTGCGGGGAACGGGACGAATAATGAAGAAGGAAATTTAAACCGGAAGGCATCGGAAATTTTGGGGCAGTGCCGAAACCGCCTTCGTACATATCGAGTTGATTTTCCAGGTGTGAAACTGCCTGGTCAATATCTTGGAGACCAATTTCCCGGTCTGCCGGTTCTTCAAAGCGGAGTTCTCCCTGTCGCACTCCGTTGGTGAGCGATTCGGCCTGTTGTTCCAGTTCAGGCCTTCGGCTGCTGAAGAGCAGGGCAATATTTTCCATCAATTGGATCCACTGGTTTTTACGGAAATAGGTGCCACCGAAAAAAGGCCTTCCGTCGGGCAGAGCAAAACAGTTTAATGGCCAGCCACCACTACCTGTGATCAGCTGGATGGCATTCATGTACACCTGGTCAACGTCGGGCCGTTCTTCCCGGTCTACCTTGATGCAGATGAAGTTTTTATTCATGATCGAGGCGACTTCTTCATCCGTAAACGATTCCTTTTCCATCACATGGCACCAGTGGCAGGCCGAATACCCGATGCTGATCAGCAACATTTTATCCAGCGATTTTGCCTTGGCCAGCGTCAACGCGTTCCACGGATGCCATTCCACGGGATTGTGGGCGTGCTGGAGCAGGTAAGGGCTGGTCTCGTTGATGAGGGAATTAGCCATGAATTACTTTGGAAGATAACGCTGATAAGTCTGCATGAACTCCTCTGCTTTGGGATCGCCTTTATCCAGGTAGTACTCATAGACCAGACGATACCCTTCTGCTACATTTACGGAATCATTATGGGAAAGTTTTCTGGGTTGACCTTCAAGAACCGGGATTACAAGCTCTTTGCCGGCGATCACCACGTCAGGAGCCGGGATCTTATCCAGGTTTTCCTTGTAAATCAATGTCCAGAGGAATGGATTGCCATAAACTTCGCGGGCAATCTGGAACAAATGTTTGCCTTCTGAGTTTTGAGTCTTGAGTTTTGAGTCTTGAGTTAGAGTTGATGAGTTCGGAGTTGTGAGTTTTTCCTGTTTAACTGAATCGGTAAGCTGCTGACTGCCGACCGCTGACTGCTGACCGCCGACTGCCGACTGCTGACTGCTCATCGAGTCTTTCGTCACAATATAAGCTTCCTGCTTCTTCAGTTCTGGTTTTTTTAAGATCGGGTTGAAGTTCCTGAAATAGAAAGCAATGCTCAAGCCAATAATAACAAGGATAGCTGTTGGGATGATCCAGTGGATCCGTTTGCGCCGAACTGGTTTTTCCGGCTCCGGTTCATATGAGTAATCGATCTCAGAAGGAGTGGTTTCGGGTTCCGGGCTCCGGGTTTCAGGTTCCAAATGATTGCCGACTACCGACTGCTGACTGCCGACTGTTGACTGTTGACTTGCTTCTTCCTCAGCCACTGGCACTACTTTATAGCTCAGCAGGCGGTTATCGCGGTTGGCGAATTCTTTCAGTGATTGTTCGGGAAGAAAAACGATCCGGTTATGAGGCGGGATTTCAACGATCTCACCGGTCTTGGGATTCCTTCCCGTCCGTTGTTGCGTCCATTTCATCCGGAACGTGCCCAGTCCTCTCACACGGACTTCGCCATCTTTTTTCAGCCCTTCTTCGATAATTTCCGGGAGTACGCGCAGAATTTCCGCAGCCAGCTTTTTAGTTATACCGGATTGCCTGACCAATCGCTCAATAAGTTCCGGGACGGATGCATTATCGGTCATGGCTGGGGGGTGTTTTTAAATTTATCTTTTAGGGTATCGGCCGGTTGGAAATGAATGCTGCTTTTAGGCGGAACCAGGGCTTTTTTATTTAAAGCCGGGATGTAAGAGGTTTTACTGGCTGTTTTTTTTAAGTGGAAACTACCAAGGCGGGTAATCGTCAACTTCTTATCCTCAACTATAGTATCTCTGATGATCTCTGAAGTAATTTCAAGCAGTTTTTCAGCCTCTTTCTGGCTAACATCAAGCTTTTCAGCCATAGCTTTTATGAAGTCATGAGTCTTCACCCGGAAACGATATAGTCTTGAATTAAGATTACTGGTTAAAGGTAATTGTTAATTTGCAGTTGTCAGTTTTTGGTTAAGAATGAAGTTACTTCAAAAGTAACAAAAAAATCGACATTATAACTATTAGGAAATACCCATGAGATGGCATCTCAAAACGCTGAAAAAGCCATGTTTAATTTACTGGTTAACAAATGATTAACAATAAAAATACACTTAAATTGAGATGCCATCTCAAATAGAGAAAAATGACATTGTAACATTCTGTTTAATAGCAATATAGACAATAAAAGGGAGGTTTTTGAGATGCCATCTCATTTAATCTCATTTAACCAATCAATCATCCTTAAAATTGCATCAAATGTAAATTTTAATAAAACTTGTACTACCACTATAGTGGGACTACCAGTTTTATTGCCAAAAAGGCATCATTCCACATAAAACAACAGTGAATCAACTAATTATTACCTGTCAGCAGCCTGCTATTTATGTACTTTTCGCACGAACTCCTCAACTTCCGGCACGCCGCCCTGGTATACGAGATATCCATTGTAAGGCTCGCGGAGCGTGATCTCGTCGTTGACCGGGGTCATCATCATCTGGCGAACCTTTTGCGGGTCATTGGTCTGACCCAGGATCCAGCTCAGTTTCACCCAGGCCACTTCCGGCAGCATATTCCCAGCGGGGATCACACCTTTGGCCATCATGTCGCGCCCGGTATCATAAACGAACATGTGGACATAACCCCAGATAGTCTGGACCGTCATAAAGACATGGACGCCTTTCTCCTTGGCCTTGACAAGCGCCGGGTAGAGCTCTTTATTGACGTGCCCGAGACCGGTTCCCACAATGATTATCCCCCTGTAGCCTGCATCGATCATGGCTTCCATCACATCCGGCTTAATCCCCGGATAATAATACAGCATGGTCACTTCGTCGCTGAAATATGGGAAAATGTTCACCTTCCGGTCGTTGCGGCGTTTGTTATAGGTTTTATGGATCGGCGTAACACCCTTTCGCGTGACGCGGGCAATCGGAACATCCCCGATCGTACGGAACGTGGAGCGGTAAGACGAATGCATTTTCCTGACCCGTGTGCCTTTGTGCAGCAAGCCGTATTCGTCGGATGTAGGACCGAACATGCAAACCATCACTTCGGCAATATCTCCGTGCCCTGCGGCGGTCATGGCGTGCATCAGGTTGAGGGCCGCATCCGAGCTGGGACGGTCGCTGGAACGTTGTGATCCGACCAGCACGACCGGTACGGGCAGGTTCTGGCACATAAACGTCAGCACTGCCCCGGTGTGGTGCAGGGTATCGGTACCATGACCGATCACGATCCCGTCGATCCCGTTTTCGATCTCCTTGCCGATAGCCTGTGACAGTGCAACGTACTGCTTCGGCCCCATGTTTTCGCTGAAAACGGCAAAAATCTTCTCGGTCTCCAGGTTGCAGATGTCGGCCAGCTCAGGCACAGCACCGTAGAGTTCACCCGGTGAAAATGCGGGAATGACGGCCCCGGTCCGATAATCCAGCCGGGAAGCAATCGTGCCTCCCGTGCCAAGTAATTTCACCTTCGGCAATCCGGGCGTGGTCGGAAATTCCTTTTCCGGGATCTTGTATATGGCTTTCTTATAACCGGTTTCCACCATGCTTTTGATCGTACGCGTGTCGATCCCTATGTTGTAACCGGTGGGTATCTTCACTACGATATGCTTGTCATCATCGTTCTCGGCCCGCGGAAGTACGGTACCGGTAAAGGTCCCGCGCGTGGTTTCCACGACCGTCTGCCCCCAAACCCGTGTGTTGAATTTTTTCAGTGTGGCGAGCGCATCGCCCTTGTACCCTTGAAATATATCGTCTGTCATAAGTGAAGTAAATAACGTCTGTTTTAAAAGCTTTTAATCCTGTAATTCCAGCCACCTGGAGAAAAAGACATCCTGAATAAAATATTGTTCCCGGCTTTTATAAATAAATTCCTTATCCAGCAATGATTCGATGCCTCTTTTAATGGTGCTTGCACTGTTTAAATCATATTGCCTGATGAAAGTACCCGAAGTAATATTTTTGGCCCCTTTCTCCTTAGCAATGGCCTTTAATAATTGCCATTGATGATGGGTCAGCAGGTTTCTGAATTCAAAATAAAACGGTTCGTGATCAATTAATATTTGTCGCAAAACTTCAGCAATATCATTTTTGCTGATCGATGCGGAACTTTTTTCAAATAACCGATTGCAGCAATATTGTATATAATAAGTATGCATTTTTGACCAATCCAGGATTTCATCAATATCTGAAGGATCAATATTTATTTGATGGTCAGAAAATAACTTATTGATAAAACCAATGTAAGAAGATTTGCTGATTTCTTCCAAATACATTAATTCAGTGCTTTGATAAAATGGCCTTGAAGGATTGGCGAAAATTTGCCCAAGCAATGATTTGTTACTCCCGGAAAAAATAATTGTGACCTGGTGCATATGCTGAATATGGCCTCTTATCACAGCTTCTACATTCTTTTCCGGATATTTGGTGATTTGCTGAAATTCATCAATAGCCAGGACTATGGGCTTGACCTTGCTCTTTTCCTCAAGAATCTTAAAAAGATCGCCCATGGTTTGGTGCGCTTCTTCTTCTGACGAAATTTTGAAAGATGCCGATGGTAGCCCAGATAGTTGATCAATTGAAATAACAGGCCTGATATACCGGAATGACCCGATAAATTCCATCATTTTTTCACTGAAGGTTTTTCTCAGTGATAACAGGGCACTGGCAAATTTGTTAATGAAGCCGTTGAGATTCTCAGTATCAAAGATATCAAGGTAGATCGCATCATAACTATCATCATCCAGTCTATTAAAAACATGATGGATTAAGCCTGTCTTACCCATCTTCCTTAGAGAAACAAGAGTAATATTTCTCTGATTTTCAATAGCTTTTAAAAGTCTCGCAGTTTCCTGCTCACGGTCACAGAAATAATCAGGACCAGCATAACCTTTAATGATGAATGGATTCATTTTTTTTCTCAAAGGTATTAAACATTTTGCGTTAAACAAAATGTATTATACAAAATGTTTAATTTCCTTACTTAATTCCGTCAGGTCAATATTCCCCAGAGAAATCTTGCGCAATTCACCCATAACCCAGTTGATCCTGGTTTCGGGCGTTTTTTTCAATCCGATTTCCTTGAACTTCTCATTAAGGAACTCTGCTTTTGCCAGTATATCTTCCTTTTTGATCCGTTTAAACCCTATGCTGGTCAGCACCGATTCAAAGTCCATCTTCGGATGCACGTAGATCACCGGCAGCATGTTCCCGGCCAGGATCAGGTCCAGTTTGTTTTCTTTCAGGTAGCGGAATAGGGCTAAAATCATATCATATTTAAACTCCGCCGATTTCACATAGCGGCCTTCTACGTATTTCAGATGATGGCCGAAGAAGGTGCCGGCAAGCCTTGCGTTGACTTTAAGCTCCTTCACGATCTTTTCGATGACAGGGAAGAGGTTTTTGGAGAAGATATACGTATAGGTATCTTCAGGAATTTTCCATTCACGGAGCTGTTTATACCGCTCGCTGATGTCAGTGGGAAGATTTTTCCTCAGATCATTGATCAGTTCATCTTCCAGCGGGATTGGGGCGGAGTCGGTATCGGGATACATTCTGTCGGCACCGGGAAGGACACGTTCGAAGATCGTGGTGCCATCTTCGAATGATTTCCGGGTTTCGTTCGGAACCCCTTCAAAAGCCATTTTACAGCGTTCTTCGATCACATCGAGCGCGGTCGGAATGTCGGCTTCAGGGCCCCAGATGATAAGCTGGGCATCGTTTTCCTTTGCCTTGAACAGTTTCTGGATCTGTTCCCAGTCTTTCAACGGTACCAGGGTGGTCAAATCTTCCGTGTGGGCCATGTGGGGCCGTTCGATGCAAGCGATGACCTTCAACCGGTCGCTGATCTCGTCGGCAAACATTTTTCCTGGCTGGGTAAAATGCGACATGATCCCTTTGAAATCGGGAAGGTTGATGGCCACGATCTTATTTTTGCTGTTCCGTGCTTCCTTCAGGGGTTTGTAACGGAAATTGAAGTTGTGATAAGGGATGATTTTGGAAGATATTTTCCAGCCAGCAATATTTTTCACCCGGCTTTTCAGGATTTCCCGGATATGAAGAAGGGCCCATTGGCGGAAGCTTTCGTTGTGGGTCAGTTCCGGGATCCAGCGGGTGTGCGCCACGCCTTTGATTTCGACCCTGGAGCCGCCGCGGCAGCTCACATTGACGTCTTCCCGTCCGGCGCCCATCCCGGTCCGGACTTTGCCCGTACTGCGGTTCAGGAAGCGGATGTAATTGCAGGCTTCCCTAACTTCTTCGGGGTTAGCGCAATCCGGGTAGGTCACGGTTTCGATGAGCGGCATCCCCAGACGGTCGGTCTTATAGCCGCGCTGGTGGCCAATATCCCACATTTCGCGGCATGAATCTTCCTCGAGGCTGAGCTGGATCAGTCGGACGTTTTTATTTTTCAAGGGGATCTCGCCTTCCACGCCAATGATGGCTGTACGCTGGAATCCCGTAGGGATGGAGCCGTCGAGGTACTGCTTGCGGGTGATGTGCACTTCGCCGACGATGTTCAGCTTTGAGAGCAACGAGATTTCGATGGCAATATTCAGGGCTTCCGTATCGATTTTGAATGGCGGCGTATCATCCACATCGTAGGTGCAAGCCGTTTCATGCTTGATCCGGTAAACGATTTCTTTTCTGGTCTTGAACTCCATGAGAGCGGTGCCGTCATATTCGCCCAGTTCGCTCAGGGTGGGGCGCATATGGCGGATCAGTTCGGCGTCGTAAACTTCATGCTTGTTAAAAACACCGGCAGGACAGCGGCAAAACAGTTTGTATTTCGTGAGCAGTTGCTGGTGCACTTCCAGTCCCGACATGAAGCCAATGCGGTCGTAATCGGCCTGGGTGGCTTGTTTTCGCGTAACATACCCGATCTCTTCGCGGGTCTTCGCATAGTTGGATTTAGGATCGAACTTAGGTTTATTCGTCATAATTGTGAATCAAATAACAGGAGCGGCAAAAGTAAGGAAAATTGATTACAGGCAGACTATGATTTTCGTGAAGAAAATGGTAATCCGGCCGGTCTGGTCCTTATTCGCTGAGAAGCAAAACACTTCGGGTATCCGGGTAAGCAATGAGCCTTCCATTCATGGTTTTCAATTCACCGGTTTTTTCGGCCGAAAAGTAAAAATAGTCGCAACCCGGATCAATTTCACCTTTAACTGAAACCGGATTCATATTTTGCACTTTTCGGGATACCCGGTAAAAATTAAGCGTGGGCTCAAACTCTTTACCGGAGCATACGTTGATTTGCTCCCGGTCACCTGCCTTTTCGCATATTTTCTGAAAAACTTCTCTGGTATGCTGGTCGCGTTTCCAGGTAAAAGATGACGAAAAGTTGGCATTGATGGCAAAATTGGCCAATGAAATCACGGTCAGCAACACGGTCATGCTCCAGGCAAACATCCTGGTTTTCTGCACCCTGAGCAAATTTTCAAGGCTAAGAACAAGGATAAGAGCCACCAGTGGGAAAAAGTAAAGGGCAGTGCGCTCTTTAGGCAGGGGTGTGTTGAGAAGAAAATGCTGAAGCAAGACAAGCATGGTGGCCAGTATTAGGATCAATGCCAGGGCAAGGCCGAAGGTGACGTTTTTGTTTCTGAAGAATTTCAGGAGAAAATAACCGACAGGCAGGCAGACCAGCAGGAATGCCGCAATAATCACAGGCAGGCTGGGATTGTGGTCGAGGAAGAAGCCGGCCCTGATCATTGAACCGATCATGCCGTTGAAGAATGAATCGGAACCGTAAAAAAGCTGACCGGTATAGTTCAGGAAGAAAAGGACCGGCAGGGCAAACATCAGGAAGATCAGGTTCAGGTAAAAGAATGACTGGTGTTTGAGGAACAACAATTTAAGTTCATTCCACGTATATTTTTTATTTTGATGAACGATGATGGCGAAGACCACGATCAGCAGGACGAAATAGAAATTAAAAAACGCCATGTTGGAAAGGGCCGAAAGCATGGCAGCCAGCATGCAGGCCAGCGGTCCGGGCAGGGTAGAACCGATCCAATTTTTCAGGTAGAGCAGGCTCAGCATCATGAAAGCGATCGCCATACCATATCCCCTGGCCAGTCCGAAAAATTCTAAGAGAAAGGGATTGGTGACCAGGAAGGTAAACGAAAGAAAAGCGAAGATCCGGGAGTTGAAATGACGGACAAGTTGAAAGCAGGTGACCAGGTAGAGAACATGGGCCAGCAGGTTGGGCAATCGCAGGGAAAGTTCCGAATCCCCGAAGATGAGTGAGCAGAGATACATTCCCGCCGAATTCAGGTAATGGTTATTAGCGGCAAAAAAGTGCACCAACCGGTTGGATTCGATGACCATGACCGTATGGTTTTCGGTATGGGTCATGCTGGTCATCTTGAAATTGAAGAGCTTGATAGCCAGGTAACTCAGGCTTTCATCATACGTAAATGAAAGCAGGAAGGCCCTGGCAACAGTATAGGCCAGCACCGCTACCCCGGCGATCAGAAAAGGCCAGTAGGATCCGATGGCTGATTTGAGCTTCATTTGAGCAGGATCATCGGGTTAAAGGTAGGGAAAAGGTTAATCCTTGAGTAATTTGATCTTTAAAGCTAATAAAATTCTATTTTTATATTATGAATCCTTCATAAAGAATATCTCAATTATTAAACTCATGTATATATTAATTGAAAACTATACCACCTT
>AMWB02120425.1_pt1 | contig 49485 bp, 42 predicted proteins | sample 200311 | NCBI WGS metagenome assembly AMWB02 (sample SAMN02737377, study PRJNA173069) | bioreactor metagenome | biome: anode biofilm in microbial fuel cells | place: USA: California | collected 2010-12-16
CGCAGCCATCCAGGCTGCGGAACACCCGTGCAAAGGGCACCTCATATTCCTCTGGATATTCTAAGCTGATCTTTAGTGGTCATCACATGCTTTTAATATTTGCCAACCGGCGCCAGATAAAGGGTAAATTGTTCCTTGCCGTCTACCTGGAGCAACTCGTCCATTGCTTCCTGGTCGTAGGCGGCAATGGCACAGGTGCCTGCGTGAATCGCCTCGCAGGCCAGATAGAGATTTTGGCAGACATGACCTGCATCGAGCAGGATGACCCGATGTGCCGCCTGCAGATAGCGCCACTCCATGCGATAAGGCACGGTTGTCCAGACAAATACCACCGCACTGCCTGCAACAAATCCCTGGCCAAAGACAGCCCGGGAGAGCTTGTTTTTGCTCTGTTCATCGAGTGCGTACATTAAAACAAGCTCATTGGAAAGAGGAAGGTAGCGATAAAGACCCGGGACAATGTTTTCCACTCTGTGGATGAACAAGTACGTCTCGAAACTGTGTCTGGCTCCCGCTGAAGGGACTGTGCGTAAATGAGGCGTCTGATTCCCTGGATTCCTGGGTCCCTGAGTTGCCCAGAGAAGAAATGCCAATTCTTCAACTTTCAGGTATGCGTCGCTGTAGTTTCGTCTGCTGCGGCGATTGCCAAGAGCATCCACCAGGTCAGTTTCTTGTATAACTGGACGCCAGGACTTTCTGTCGGGCAGACTGATACGGGGCAGCTCTTGATCAACCTGTTCCTCCAGCGGGGGTGCGGGTACGCCTCTGCTCTGGTCGCTCGCATGAAAATCGATGGTCTTGCGGATACTGTCTTTTAAAAAATAGCGATACCGGTCGATGTCTGCCATAGAATAATTCCCTGCTGTTTTGTGGTGGTTGGTCTGGTGCAGCTTTGAAAAGCTTCTACCCAATATAATCATATTTCTGTAACAGTCCTCATCTCCTTAGCTGTGCCGGGAAGCAACCCGACCCTTTTGCTCAGCGAGGTGATTTTTCAACCATTTTTTTGATAAAGCCGTGAGCGGTATTATACTGTTTTCTGCCGGCTCGTTTCTTATGTGAAACACCGCCAGGCATCAAAATTCCTGCATCAGGAGGTTGCTCATGAAAATAGCAGAAATTCTTCTCCCCTTTGACAACTCTCCCCCCTCCCTGAATGCGGCCCGTTATGCCCTCACTCTGGCTAAACTCTCAGAGGCGCGTGTTACTGTTGTTACTTGCTATGATGAGGGAAACTGGGAATTATCGGGGATATCGGATTTTCTGATAGAGGGGATTAAAGCCAACAGAAAAAAGACTGCTGAAGAGATACTCCATAAAGCGGAGATGATTTTTATGGAAAATGGCGTTCGGTATCGCCTGGAAGCCATTGCCGGCAGAGCAGGTGAGGTGTTTGCCAGGCAGGCACAATCCAGGGAGTATGACCTGATAATCATGGGCTCGCATGGCCACTCAGATATTGCAGGTCTGTTCCTCGGCAGCGTCACGCATAAGGTACTCAACACGATTTACTGCCCGGTCCTGATTGTGCCTTAAACGGCCGGATTTTTCTCGGTATGTCGATCCTGCATTTCGGCATCAGCCATTTTCCGGCTCAAGGGATGAGGCAGTTTTTACTTCTGCAAAAGGAAATTCGGGGTCAGCAAGGAGTTTATACATCCGCTGTTTCTTCTCGGTTTTTTTGTCATGGAAATCAACCAGGGTCTCCATGATCTCCAAAACCTTTTCCTCACTGGCGTTTCTCACTATTCTCCTGCCGATCTTTGGATATGGTCCGCCTTTCCCCCCGGCAAATACTTCGAAACCATCCCGGGTGGCCATGATGCCGATATCGGTGGTTTTTACATTCGAGCAGCACACCGTACAGCCGGAAATAGCGATCTTGAATTTTGCCTTGGTCATTTGCCGTCCGGCAAATCTGTCGAGAATCTTCCTGCTTAAATCAGCGGTATCAACGACGCCTATCTTACAGTAGTTCTTTCCTTCACAGACTTTTGGGATAGGAAACTTTCCGGGTCCCTTGAAGTCTGCCCCGCGCGCAGCCAATCGGGCTTTTACCTCAGCAACTGCTCCTTCGGGAACATCATTTAATCTCAGATTCTGCGCATTCGACAGGTAGACATGCAAAGAATATGCTTCGGCCAGATGCAGTGCTTCCTCCATGATATCAAGAGGTAAAAATCCGGCGGGCAACAATACTGTTATGGTTACTTTCTTCTCTTCACTCATTTTCACTCACTTTTGATGGGAATACAATCAGGCAGGGGAAATAGACTATAAGTCCCTGTTAAAAAGCCAATCATGCCAACGCTGACCATACGATCTTAAGGCCCATTCCGGCCAGGGCGGTAAACAGCACCTTACGGTATGAATATTCGTTTAATGATGCCGACAGCCATATTCCAAGTTTGCTCCCCAATATAACGGCAGGGGTTGCAACAAGGTAGATAAGGAGCACATCCCCGGTGACCTGACCCGAAGCAGCCTTGGCACCGACTATACAAACGCCTGTGATAATAAAACCGACACCAAGCACACCCTTCACCGCCCGGGCAGGACATCCGCTGTAGGCGACGTAGGCGGCCAGTGGCGGACCGTTGAAGCCGAAAGCCATCCCCAGCGCAGAGGACAACACCCCGGCCAGGTATCCCCAGGCGGTACTTATTACCCGAAAGCCGCCCTTGTCGGCATAGAGGCTCCAGAGAGCATAAACGGCGATAAAAGCACCCATCCCGGCCTTCAAATAGGTCTCGGAGATGTATTTCAGCACAAACATACTCAGGAAGACTCCTGGCATTGCACCGATCATTATTCCTTTGACATACTTCCATTGAATATACCGGCGAAAGGTCCAGCCCACCTGGCAGTTCAGGGTAAGTACAATCAGGGTGCAGCTCGGTACGGCGACACTGAAATCTATAAATGGAGCAATCAGGGGCATGGCAATCATGGCTGCGCCAAAACCGGCGACACCGTTTATAAATCCGCCAGCCATCCAGGCAAAAGCTACAAACAACAACTCCGGCATATTCACTCACACAGGCTGGCCGCCGATCGGCGCAAATTTCCAGCCTGTACCTAGGTTAAAGAAAACTGATGCCCGCAGACAGAGCAAACCGATTGTCTGCCCCATCAGCGCATCTTGCGGAAGAGCGTTGTTCGGTTTATTCCGAGAATCTCGGCCGCTTTTGTTACAGAGCCGTGTTTATCGAGCGTCTGTTGGATAACTTTTTTTTCAAGCTCACCCATGATGTCCTTGAGTGGTCTGTCCGGGGCTCCGGTTAATGTCTCCGGCGGACGTTTTGCGATCGGCGAAAGGGCAGCACACATACACGGCGCCAGATCCTGCGGTAGGATCTCATGTCCATCACAGGTTACCACCAGGCTCTGGATGGTGTTCTCTAGCTCCCGGATATTCCCGGGCCAACGATAGGTCAAAAAGTAATTCATCGTCTCATCGGAACAGATGATATCCTTTTTATATTTTGACCCAAAGCGTTCCAGAAAGTAATGAACCAGTCCGGGAATCATGCCCGGCACATCACGCAGCGGCGGGATCTCCACAACCGCCACTCTCAGGCGATAGAAGAGATCGATACGGAAATTGCCACGCTCCACTTCTTCTTCAAGGTTTCTGTTGGTCGCTGCAATGATCCGAACATCTACCTTTTTCGCTACAGAGGAACCAACCCGCATGACTTCCTGGTCCTGTAATACCCGCAAGAGCTTCGCCTGCATTGTCAGCGGAAGCTCACCAATTTCATCGAGGAATACAGTACCTTTATGCGCGATTTCAAAGTGGCCGCGCTTGCCTTTGCTGCTGGCCCCGGTAAATGCACCCGGTTCGTAGCCGAACAGTTCCGATTCAATAAGGTTTTCGGATATGGAGCCGCAGTCAACCTTTAAAAAGACCTCTTCCTTGCGGGGGCTGTTCTCATGCGCCATCCGTGCAAAACGATCTTTTCCAACCCCACTTTCACCAAGCAAAATGATGGTGGCATCGGTTGCTGCAACCCGTTTTACCAGTTGGGATAGTTTTTGAATCTGCGGGGCTTCGTAGGAGTTGCTGCTGACATGAGAGGAATTGGAAAGTGCTTCAATCTGGTTGTGGTAGATGGAAATCAGCTTCTTCTGCTGGAGAATCTGTTCCCGCATCTGCCCGATAAGGGTGACATCGCGTACCAGGGTAATGACCAGAGCAATTTGACCACTGTTATCAAATACGGGAAAACCCCTGAGCACAACCCGCTTGCCGCATCGCAGTACCTGGACACTGGTGACGGGGTGCCCTTTCTCCACTACCTGGGGATTGACAATCTCGTCAAAAATTCCTTTACTCTGGAGTAGCCGGACATTCTGCCCTAAAAGTTCCTCTGCCTTCAGCCCGGTCAACTTCTCGTACATTGCATTGACGTGCAACGTTTTTCCCATCTTATCGGTGATATAGACTCCATCGTCCAAGGCCGCTAAGAGGTTCTCGACATAGGGTGTTACTTTTTCAATATACTTGTTCTTCATGCCATTATCAGAGCTATTGCTGTTGCTTAGACCACGCTTTTTCATTGTGCATTGTCTTGCTCGCACGTATCAGGCAATTGCCTTTTTTGGCGAGCTGGACCGCGTAGCTTACCAGTTGCAGAGGAAAAGTTCAAAGCACATTCATGCCCTTCTTCGTTCGACATAGAATTTGATTGCCCATACCCTGACAGGGCACTGTCGAAAATCTTTCGTATTTTAACAACATTGTACGCCCAAGCCGCAGAAAACCAATGACTGTCACAGGCTGACTCCACCCTGAAAAAGTGTGATTATACCTGATGACGCTAGGTATAATCACACTCCAGAGAATGCCTGCATGAAAGAGGAAAAATGACCTGCCCAGGCTGAGAGGCAGGCAATACAGGCACCCATTTTTTTGTTTACGACCGATGCTATTTGACCGTTTCAATCTGTCTGGCAATTTTCAGCAGGGCTGAAAAAGCCTCATTGTCCAGAGCGATGTTTCCAAGGGGATAGTCCTTTCCCATATTGATATATTTCTGCGTTCCGAGACGGTGATACGGCAGTAACTCATACTCCACATTGAGCTTTTTAACAAAATCAACAATTGCTTGAATCTCTTCAGCAGTGTCGTTAAATCCCGGAATAACCGGAGTGCGAACGCGGATTTTCAGTTTTGGGAAAGCTTCGCGAACAGCCTTTATATTTTCTAAAATCACTTCATTGCCAACCCTGGTGAATTCCTTGTGCTTCCCCGAATTCATGCTTTTGATATCGTACATCAAGGTATTGCAGTATTTACACGCCTCAAGGAGAGCTTCTTTTGCAACATGTCCACAGGTTTCAATTGCTGTCTTGATGTAGCGCTTTTTGGACTCTTGCAGCAGAGCGATGGCAAATTCAGGCTGGGCCAGAGGTTCTCCGCCCCCCAGAGTAAGTCCGCCACCGGAGCGGGAGTAGAATGAGGAATCCTTTTCCACCTGATCGATGACTTCCTTTACCGTCTGGGTCTTGCCGTAGCTGATCAGCGCTCCGGCCGGACATACATCGACGCAGGCAAGACAGTTTGTGCAGGTTTCCCAGTTTATGGCGATCTTATCGTCTTCGCCCCGCACAATGGCCCCTGCGGTGCACACTTCACCGCAGCGAACACACTCGCTTACAGTGATACACTTGTTCTTGTTGTAGGCGAGTTGAGGCTTAAACGACTGCGATTCAGGGTTACTGCACCACATACAGGACAAAGGGCAACCTTTCAAAAAAACAACGGTGCGAATCCCAGGCCCATCGTGGACTGAGTACTTCTGAATATTAAAGACTGTTCCAGTAATGTTCTGAATTTCTTTATCCATCATTGTGCCGTTTATGTTCATATGGAAAAGTAAAGGGAGCCAGCCAATGGCCGGCTCCCTGGACAGAAGTTTCGGTTATGCCATTTCCTCATGCTCGGTACGGGCAATAAGGTCATTCTGCAGATCCGGGGAAAGGTCAACGAAGTATGCGGAGTATCCGGCAATCCGGACAATCAGGCTCTTGTACTTCTCGGGATCCTTCTGGGCGGCAATAAGCGTGGACTTATTGATAACGTTGAACTGCACATGCCAGAGCTTGAGATCGCAGAAGGTGCGGATAAAGGAAACCATCTTGTCGGTACCCTCTTCCCCCTCAAGACATTTCGGGGTGAACTTGATGTTCAGCATCCGGGCTGCGCGGTCACGGTGGCCGTAGTTCTTGGAGTTGTAGTTGGACAGCAGAACTGAAGTCGGGCCGTTCTTGTCCGCACCATGCGACGCGGAAGAACCATCCGACAGGGCGGTCCAGGCGTAGCGACCGTTCGGGGTCGCCCCGACAACTTTACCAAAGGGTACATGCGAGGTGAAGGGTACGTACCTGATATCGTTATGCATGCCGAGCTCTTTGCTGTATTTCTGGCCAAAGAGCACGTTCAGTTCATCAACTTTTACGGCGATATCGTCGGCATATGCGTCGTCATTGCCGTAGCAGGGAGCAGTCATCAGCAGCTGACGGACATCTTCCTTGCCTTCGAAGTTGCAGGCACAGGCCTCGATGACTTCCGCCATGGTCAGCTTCTTGTCCTCGAAAACCAGCTTTTTGACAGCACTCAGGGAGTCAACGAGGGTACCAAGACCCATGTGCTCGAAGTACCCCAGATTGATACCTTCGGGAATCTGCGGGGTGTGCAGGTCGAGGCAATGCTTCATGCAGAGGTCATGCAGTGCGGACCCCATCGGCTGCGCAAAGTGTTTGGCGCGCAGGTTGTTGATGATGTACTGCTGCTGGAAAGCAGTTTTCAAAAACAGTTTATGCTGGGCAACGTAGGCATTCCAGAACTCATCCCAGGTCTTGAACTCGCGGGGGTCACCGGTTTCCAGGCCCAGTTGTTCGTCGCCATGCTTCAGCATTTTTCCGTTGTTCAATACCATCTCGAAAGCGGCGACAAAGTTTATGTAGGCGCCGCCGGAGGTGTAGGTGTCGCGGTTTGGCATACGTGCCTCGGTACAGCCGGACACCGCGTAATCATAGGCTTCGGCAAAAGTTGCGCCCTTGGAAACGTAGATCGGGACGATTTCCTCATCGTTGATCAGTTTCGGGAAGCCGGAACCGTCTTTGATGGTCTCGGCCACATCCGCCAGGTACCGCTCCGGGGAGCGGGAGTGGATGCGTGCGGCAAGATCAGGGTAATGCAGGGGGAACTCACGTTTTGACTTCAAAAACATATAGGTCAATTCGTTGGTTGCATCACGGCCTTCCGGGGTCTGGCCACCGATGGTAACCGCTTCCCAGTGGGCATACCCTTCGTTGAAGGCGCCGCCGGTAGGAGAGACATAAAGATCAATAAACTGGGCCATACCAACCCAGAGACATTCAAGCAGCTCAAGCGCCTGGGCATCATTCAGGATACCGGCTTTGACATCGGCCTTGTAGAAGGGGTAGAGGTACTGGTCCATGCGGCCGTTGGAGACGATGGTGCCGGTCTTCTGCTCCATGCGTGAAAACATCTGGGTGAACCACTGCGACTGAACCGCCTCGTGGAAGGTACGCGCCGGATGCTCGGGTACCCGCTCACAGATGTCGGCCATTTTGAACAGCTCCATCTTGCGGGTCATATCCGTTTCCTGCTCGGCGGTCTCACGGGCCAGAACCGCATGGCGCCGTGCCCAGATAATGATGGCGTCACAAACGATGACCATTGCCTCGAGGAAAGGCTTCTTCTCGACGTTATCGCGAGGAGAAAGCGGGTCGAGTGCCTCAATTTTCTCAAGTGCTTCCTTTTTAATGCCGCCAAAACCACGCTTTAATACCTTCTCGTAGTCGTGTACCCACTGGATGGACGAACGGAAGGAAGACGTCTCGTTGACGATGAAGCGGGACCTCAGACCTTCCGGATCATCGTAGGAAAGCTTGTGAACATCTTCCGGAAACGCAGCATTTAAGGCTTCATGGTAGGTCTTGCCTTTCCAGTAGGGGGCGATCTCTTCGACAACAATGCGGGCCCCTTCTTCGGAAATGGAGAAAGGTGACTCGGTCCGGCTGGGCAGATCCCTGATCGCGATATCAAGGAAGTCGCCATCGAGCTCGGGGTAAAGAAGGCCGTAGCGACCCTTCACGCCAGCCCGGCCACAGATGAGATTGTCTTCATCGATGTACACGGTAATGTTTTCGGCAATGTGCTTGAGTGCTTTTGCCCAGCGAAGACAGAGCATTTCGCCTTCGGTCTCTTTCATGGACTGGGTGAAGTACCGGGCGCGCTCTACGTCGATAATCGGACGCAGACCATCGAAGGTGTCGAGGATTTTAAATACCCGCGGATGGGAAGCGCGATAGATGTCTTCTTTGCCTTCAATTTTATCTAACAGACGTTGTTCATGAGGGGATACGCAACATTGCATGGTTTTCTCCTGTAAATGTTTGATTCGGCAGATAGGTTCGATATAATCAAATTTTCCGTGAGCCCTGCCCGCTTTTAAAACTACTATCCTTTAAAGACCAAAATGTTAGCTTGCTGAATTTTTTTTACCGAACTCCTGTATATGGGAATAATTATTGATTAAGCCTCGTACAGCAAAATAGGTGCCAACATGAAGATATTGTTAATTTGAACGATTGAAATCTTTCAAACTTTGCGTTTTTCACCCAGAAAAAATCGGCATATATCATGTATATATATGCTTTTAATGCATATATATGAAAAAATCAGGCAATCCCCTCATGCCTGTCTCTACGATAGGCAATTCGATAAAACTATTGCTTTCGGCGAAAAAGGCAGGAGGGCAATCGGGAAAACAATCTGAATGATGCAAAAATGAGAAAAGAAGGTAAAAGGAGTTGCATATATACAACATCGACGGGAGATAATGGTATTAACGTAGGGATAACGATTAGATGTAGACGTAGTGGTCACAATTGAAGTCGATTTTGTGAAGAAGATAAGTTGCGCGTCTGCAACAATAGCCTGAAGAGATAGATTGACATGTATCTGTAGAGATCGATCATCGCAGCGTTCAGATGGTCTGCCACACCATACTTTGTCCCGCACATGCAGAACTGACGCGACGGATTTTTCTATTTGAATCCTCGCAGAACAGGAATAACGACAGTTGCCTGCTTACTCATTAGAATGACGGTAAAAGCTGCTAAAGATCGCCTGGGGAACTGAGGTATCTGACGAAGCAAAATACTATTTGAACTGCAAATAATCAGGCTATGAACGTGTATCTAATTATAGGGTTCGCTTCTGACTGATTCACCAAAAAGAGTAAAAAGTCTTTCATCATAACCGTGCTGGTGTTATATAAGCATCCTTGCGCTATTATTTGAGCTTGATTTTAACCCAAATCATCCATTTCCTATCCTTCCAGCCAGAGCCGTATCTGGTACTGCCCTTATATCTGTTGCTGTCATGAAATCACACCTCCGATGGCTCCTGCCTGGAGACAACACGCGTCTTCTCGCTGTAGCCACATTTATCGGTCTCATCTCCGGAGTCCTGAATATCGTTTTCCGTATTACTGTGCAATTCGTCGAGGAATTTTTCTTCAAAGGCGGAAAGGAACTTCTGCGAATCGACCATGGTGGTCTGCACCTCCTCCTCCTGCCACTCATCCCGGTGACTGGCATGATCCTCCTCATTCCACTGTCGTTACTTTTTCCCGGCGAAGTGAATGGCTACGGGTTTACGAAATTTCTCCGCAAAGTAAACCTGGAAGGTGGATATATTCGCAGCCGTACCATCTTCTTAAAGATAGTTTCCACAGCCCTCACCATAGGAACGGGAAACTCTGCCGGGGTCGAAGGACCGATTGCCCAGATAGGTGGCGCAATGGGGTCGCAGGTGGGTCAGTTTTTTCATGTCTCCGGCGACAGGATGAAACTCTATATCGCCGCCGGTTGTGCCGGTGGGATTGCCGGTATGTTCAATGCGCCAATAGCCGGTGTTTTTTTTGCGGCGGAAATAGTGTTGCTGGGCACCTATGAAATATCCTCCTTTTCCGCTCTGATCACTGCCTCAGCCATATCAACCGTGGTCACCCGATCCTATTTTGGGGAAGCAAATCTTTTTGTAATTCCGCAATACTATGTCGTTAACCACTTTATAGAGCTACCCCTTTATGCCCTACTGGCCGTGATCACCGGTTTTATCGCAGTATTTCATACCAGGGTTTTTTACTCTATCCGTGATTTTTACCGAAATCTCAAGATTCCCAACCAGTTAAAACCGATAACCGGTGCCGTCATCGTCGGTACAATCGGCATAATGTTCCCGCAGGTTATGGGGGATGGATATCATGCCATCGAAGCAGTACTCTACGGCAGTGAGATGAGCAATCTGATGATCTCGCTTATTTTTCTCAAAATTTTTGCAACGGCAATAACCCTGGGGTCCGGCGGGGCGGGAGGATTGTTTGCGCCGGCCCTGTTTATTGGCACGATGATTGGCGGCAGTTTCGGCTCATTTATGCACAGGTTATTCCCCGATATAATCGCGGGACCAGGTGCTTATGCATCGGTCGGGATAGGGGCCTTCCTGGCAGCATCCACCCATGCCCCCCTTACGGCTATTTTCCTGTTATTTGAGATGACCGGGAATTACAAGATCATCGTTCCAGCCATGCTCGCCTCCATCATCGGTACGGTTGTGGCCACCAAGCTCGATGAGGACTCAATTGATACCGTCGATTTCAGTCGAGAGGGCATTAACATTCATGAAGGTCGTGAAGTGGCGATAATGAAGTCACTTAAAGTCGGTCTGGCAATAACTGAAGACATCAATTTTATAAGTGAAGAGGCAGATATTAACCAGTTGCTGTTCACTTTCAGTGAGAGCAAGGACGGATTCTACTTCCCGGTCATCGACGAGTCAGGGAAAATGACGGGAATAGTCTCCATGACCGACGTCAAAAAGATTATTCACCGTGACTCCCAGGCCCGATCAGAGCAGACGGTAGGTTCGATCTGTCACCGTGATATCATAATGCTGACGCCCGATGACACTCTCTACAGAGCAATGGAACTTTTCGATATTAAAGGAATTGAAGAGATTCCCGTTGTTGAATCCCTGGACAATCAATGGGTACTTGGCATGCTTAAGCGACGCAGCGTTATCTCCGCATATAATCGTGAGGTTCTGAGAAAAGGGATAAGTGAAAAAGTAGGATCTATACGCGTATCAGCTCAGCAGCAATAATGCTCCAGGTGCAGCCCCTACCCATGAGAAACCAGTGGTATTTCGACCATGACGCCCATACTTTTAAACTCACCGCGATAGAGAGTGCTTATCAGCATACCCTGTTTACCCACATTATTTTACCCCTCAAACCAGATCGAATCCGTTAGGCGCTGAGAAACTGCATCAAATTGATCCTCCACCTTGTTAAACGCCAGGATTATTCTCGGATCGAAGGCCAGACCGCTCTCGTCACGGATGATCTTCAGGGCCCGTTCATGGGTGAAAGGAACCTTGTAGGGGCGGCGGGCTCGAAGAGCGTCATACACATCCACCACTGCCATGATGCGGGCGCTGATCGGTATGGCTTCACCGGACAATCCATCCGGATAGCCGCGGCCGTTCCATTTTTCGTGATGATGCCTGGCGATATCAATTCCCATTTTAATAAATTCATTATGCGGATATTGCTTGTACACCGATTCCAGGGTGATCGCGCCGATTGTGGTGTGGGTCTTCATGACCATGAATTCCTCCTCACTCAGTTTCCCCGGTTTAAGCAGGATAGAATCGGTAATGCCAACTTTGCCGACATCATGCAGGGGACTGGCGTAATAGATAGTGTCGATGAACGAAGGCGTTATCGTGCCTCTGAATTCGGCTTCTCCGGCGAGGGCAGTGGCCAGCAGTTTGCACAGATACTGGACCCGTTCCAGGTGCAGGCCGGTTTCGTCATCCCTGGTGTGGCTTAGCTTGGCCAGAGCGAATATCATTGCCAGCTGGGAGTGGGCTATCTCTTTTACTTGCTGCGCCACCAGATCCTGCAGCTTGTTGTTGAACTGTTTGAGTGATTCCTGAGCATGTCGAAGCTTTAGATGCGTATTGACGCGGGCAATAACCTCCTCAATCTGGAAAGGCTTGGTGATGTAATCCACCGCGCCCATCTCGAATCCTTTGGCCTTGCTGCCAATCTCGGATAGTGCCGAGAGGAAGATAACCGGAATGTCCCGGGTCGTGCCGCTTTCCCGCAGCTGTCGCAACACCTCGAATCCGTCCATACCGGGCATCATGATGTCGAGTAAGATCAGGTCGGGTTGCGATTCCTGCGCCAGTTTCACGGCGGTGGCACCATTCATTGCCACCGATAGATCATACTGATCGCCCAGGGCGTTGACCAGAAGATCCAGATTGACCTTGGTGTCGTCCACCGCCAGGATAGAACATTGTGAATGGTCGTTCATTGTCATTCCTTCATATTGACTGTATCGGTATACATGGATTCCGCAATTTTCTGTGCCTGCGCAAATTCGTATCGATCGATCAGTCCATCTATTTTCTCGATATTATTTGCCATCTGTTTCGGTAGCGTCACCAGGCGCAGCCGACCCAGGGCTGCAGCGCAGAGTTTGGGTTTACAGAGACGAAGGGCGGAAACCAACTGGTCCAACCCGTCCAGAACCTGTGAGAAATCCAGAGTTGAAAAAACAGGTTCCTCTGGTGCGCCCGAATCTGTCTCACCAACAGAGTCGGGTATCGTTCGACTATGGATGTGTCGTGAGGGTGGGCTCGTGCCGCGTTTCGGTTCAAGCCATTGACGCAACGTCGTAGACAACACCTGGACATCAATGGGTTTGGCCACATGTTCATCCATTCCAGCTGCGATCATCCAGTTCCGTTCCTCCGTGATGACATGGGCGGTCATGGCGACGATCGGCAGCTTTTCACCACCGGGAAGTTGCCGAATGCGTCGAGTCGCCTCGATTCCGTCCATGATCGGCATTTGAATATCCATGAGGATAACGTCAAACTGCTCCGTGGCCGCCATTTTGACCGCCTCCTCACCGTTGCCGGCAACCAACACTTCCAGCCCCGCATTTTCAAGAATAGCAGTGGCTACCAGCTGATTGACATAATTATCCTCAACCAGCAGCACCCGGCCGCCGGCAAAGCGCATTTCACAGCCTTCAGAGGTGGAGGTTTCGGATGCGTCATCTAGGTCGGTAACCAGGGTGCCCTCCAATCTCTGGAGCAGTGTGGTCAAGGCATGCAGGTTGACGGGTTTTTGCATGACGGCAAAAAGGTCGCTCTGATCGTCCATCTCCAGGTCTTCATGGTACTGAAGCGGGGACAGCATTACCACCTTGGGTTTGGCAATGATCTGTGGATCCAATTGAAGGGCCGCATGGACTTCAGTGCCTGTCATCATCGGCATTTCCCTATCAAGAAATACCAGGTCAAAGGGCGGGTTGCCATCGACCTGTCGCAGTATCGCAAGGGCTTCCTCGCCGGAGGCAGCTTCCTCGTATGGTATGCCGAGGGTGCGAAGATAGTCCCGCATTACTTTCCTGGCAGTTTCTTTATCATCGACGATCAACACCCGCCGGCAATGCGTCCCAGGGACAAATACCGGTGTTACGGTAGGTTCGTTCACCTCAAACAAGGCATCAAAAGAAAAGAGACTCCCACGACCCAAAGTGCTCTCAACCTGAATATCCCCGCCCATGTGCTGAACCAGCCGCTGGGAAATGGAAAGTCCCAGGCCGGTTCCGCCAAATCTGCGGGTCGTTGATGTGTCTGCCTGGGTAAACGGAGAAAACAACCCACTCAACTGTTGTGGATCCAGACCAATGCCCGTATCGAGGACTTCGAATCGCAACCGCGCCTGTTGGTCCGCCACCGGCACCTTCAGCCGAACTTTCACGTGAATCTCACCTTTTTCAGTGAATTTTTCCGCATTGCCGACAAGATTGATCAGGATCTGGCCGAGTCGTAAGGGATCACCGAACAGACAGGGGGGGACGTCATGTTCGACACCGACAATGAACTCGATAGCCTTCTCCTTCAGACGGACAGAGATAACTGTGATCAGATTGTCGAGCACCTCGTGGAGATTGAAAGGTATGTTTTCCAATTCGAGATGGCCTGCTTCGATTTTTGAAAAATCGAGAATCTCATTGAGGATCCCCAGTAAAGCCTTGGCTGATCGTTCCGCTTTACCGAGAAAATCGCGTTGCTCTGCGGTCATCTCCGTTCGTAACGCCAGGTGCATCATGCCGAGCACACCATTCATTGGGGTGCGGATTTCATGGCTCATGTTGGCCAGGAAGGAACTTTTGGCCTGGTTGGCTCCCTCAGCCTGCCGTGCCAGCATTTCCGCCCGGTCGATGGCCGATTCAAGTTGCCGGTTGGCTTCCAGCAGGTTGGTTTCAGCTTTTTTCCGTTCCCGGATATCGACGAAACATTCCAGAAGTTTGACACGACCTTTGACCATGACCTTACGTACCGTCTTGAGCACCGGGGTCGGCGTGCCATCAACGCGAATCATGATCCGATCCGAATTGTCCACGGTCTGTCCAAGGTCGGAGATGGGGCAGGAGGTTCTGTCCGCCGGGCACAAATAATGATGACAGATATTGCCGACGATAGTTTGCTGGCTTGCACCAAACAGGGCAGCGGCACTAGGATTGACCTGCTCGATAATGCGGGTATTCGAATCGATGATTACAAGGCCGACGGGCAGGCTCTCCATGAGGGTGCGCTGAATCTCCTCGTTATCGCGGAGCTGTTCCTCCATAAGCCTTCGCTCAGTGATATCTTCTTTGATTGCGATGAAATGGGTGATCGTCCCCGCTGCATCACGGATGGGAGAAATGGATACCGATTCCCAGTAAAATGATCCGTTCTTATGCTTGTTTTGCAGTTCACCCTTCCACTCTATACCCGAGGAAATGGTGTCCCACATGTCGACGTAGACCTCAGAGGACACAAGGTCTGATTTCTGGATCCTCGGGTTCTGACCGATCGCCTCTTCAGAACTGTATCCCGATTGCTGGACAAATTTGGCATTGACATACTCAATGGTGCCGTGAATATCGGTGATAATAACACTAGCTGGGCTCTGCTCCACTGCAGTCGACAGTTTGCGTCCCGTTTCTTCACTCCGGCGAAGGGCGGTTTCAGTCTTTTTGCGCGCCGTGATGTCATGGAAAGCCGTCACCGATCCGGTCACCAGGCCATCATGGACTATCGGGCGGCTGGCAACCTCCACTGTGAGCATCCTGCCATCTTTGGCGAGAAAGAGTTCCTCGCCGTCATAAGAGTTCCCCTGCTGGATGTTTAGAAAAAAAGGGCAGGTTTCTTTCGGTGTTTTGCCCAGTTCCCGGTCCCGATGAAACAGATCGTGCGCCTCCTGGCCCACCAATTCGTCCTCCGAATAGCTGAGCAGTTGGCAGGCGGCCGGATTGACCTTGGTGATGATCCCCTCGAAATTCTGGACGTAGACACCCTCCGCCAGCGCATTGTGGGTGGCTTCCAGATTCTTTTTGGAAGCGTCCAGGGCGTGGGTACGCATCCGCAGTCTCCATACCAGGATAAAAATCAGGCAGAGCGCGGCAACGGCATAGACCATCAGGATGAGGAATTCTTGCCTGAATTTATCGACGAAGGGATCGGGATTGTAGGTGATGAGATATCCTGACAGCCGGTTGCCGACATCATGCATGGGGAGCAGCGAAACAGTGAAGGCCGAACTCGAGAGGGTCTGCGAGACCGTGATGGGTTCACCTTCGCGCATGGCTCGCTGGACCTCCGGCCGGTTGCGCAGCAGTTCGTTGAGCTTTTTAGCCTCTTTGGAGAGAGGCGAAGGGCTGTTGGGCAGAACGGCGTTGGCGTCCTCCACCAGGAAATCATCGTGAATGGCCGCCGGGCTGTACAACCACTTCTGTGCCGGGAAGAGGTAGGCTTCGGCTATTTTTTTGTTGAGTACATAGGCGTATTCCCTTTTGGAATCGAGTTCCTTGAGGGCGTCGAGGATGGCTTTGACGGTTACCCCCACCTCAACACTGCCCAGGTGGCGTCCTTTATGGTTCAAGGGAAAGATATACCGGAATCCGGACCCTGTTTTTCCATTCTCCAATCCTTGGACGATTCGCTGCTCGGTGTTGCAGATCCGAACGCCGGGACGTGCGTCGAACAACTGGTCACCGTAACGTTCGGGTTGGTGGAAGCGAAGGAAGCTGGTACCATCCGCCAGGTGGAATTGGAGTTGGAGCAGATTCTGACGTCGCATGGCAGTGTAGGATCCATAAAGCAGACGGTAAAGTCCCCCTCGAGCCAGGTCCCGCTGTTCATCCCGGGTGTCTGATCCCTGTTGCAGAATTTCGAGGGTTTCGGGCGTCTTCAGTGCGTTGGCATAGAATCCTTCCATGGCCAGACGGTACATTTGCACACTGGCTCGGTAGGCGGTATCGAGAATGGCCTGATGTTCCGAGAAGTGGCTTTTTTCCTTAATTTTCCAATCGTGATAGAGAAAAAAGGCCAAGCTGACCGTGCAGACGATCGCCAGGATCGGGAACCCGAAACGTTCCTCGATTTTCTTCCAGAAGCGGCGGTTCATTTATCCTTATTGGTGGTGGGTATCGCGATGGATCCCTTGAATTTGCGGACGACATCATAATCCTTATCCGTGGCGGCAACCGCTCCGTTGCGGATGTTTTCGCCCCAATTGGCCAGCATTTCCTTGTCCGCGCCTGCTGGGTCGAGTCTGGTCAGGGTAGCGCGCAGAGTTTGGATGGTTTTGTCGGACATCGTGGCTCTATTGGCCACCAGGCCGAAGGAAGGCATGGGCGCCGTTTCGGCGGCTATAGTCAGCCCTAGGTGGCTGTACTTCTTGCCGATGGCGGTTTTAAGGCCGCCAGCGTCAAACTCGCCGCGCACTACTGCCAAGGCCACGGCATCATGCTTGTCGAGATAAGTGTAGCGGTTGTTCTCCAATTGGCTGCCCTGCTCCTGTAAGAGCCCGTTTACCGAAAGATAGCCGCAGGTGGAAAGTGGCTGGGTCAGGGCGATGCGACGATTTTTAAGTCCCTGCAGGGTAAGAGGGGAGTGAGTCGGCCATGGTGACGATGGCGCAGGTGTACATTGGCTTGCCCGAGGACTCGTTAAAATGGATCAATGGTTCAGCCCTGTTAAACTTGGCTCTCAACGCCACATACGGCAGCGGTCCCAGGTAGGCGAGATCAATCTGGCCTTCCGTAAATTTGTTTATAATATCATCGTAACTGTCTGAAAAAACGAACTCAATCGTTATGTTCAGTTGCTTTTCCAAAAACAGGACCATGGGTCGGTTCTGCTTGACAAGTGTCTCCCTATTTTCCATAGGCAGGGGCGCAAAACGTACCGTTTCTGCCGGCACAGTGGTCGCTATGGAACTTATCATCGCCAACAGCGTCAGGAGGATCGTCTTCTTCACATGACACCTGAAATTTCGCTTCAGAAATGAGTGCATAGCTTTCTCCAGAGGGATAAGGTTTTTGTAATATTAGCATAAATCAACAGGTTATTCTCTTTTGAGGCGAAGGGGATACAGATGTCTATCTGGGATGATCGAGTGCTTCGTAGGTGTTACCGTGCCCGAGATACCAGTTGACATTTTCGAGCACTTTCAAGGTGCCCTCTCAATTAACTCTTCTCATCACATTCGCCTATCGACATCGGCAGGCCTTTGGCAATCTGGCCGATGACCCTCGATACTATTTATAATGTAATGGTACAATATCGATCTTTTCATGTGGAGTGCACAAAGTCAAGGCGCCAAGGTGCAATTATCCTGTTGATGGATGTTAAGTCGATTATTGCGTTAAACTCGGTCCTTTTGCCGTAAATTGATCGCAGCGGCATGATTCTTTTAACCATCTCATATCGGACTCTGAGGAGCTCTTTGTCTCTGACGAATCGCCATAATCGGACCCTGACGTATTGTTGAGGTTTAGGGCCGTTCAAAAGAATGGAAATCTAAAAAACCTTTACTTGAATAGACCGTTGTGATGTACTTATCATGCCACAATGTCTTAATGACATGGGTATGAAGGAGTTTTCTTGCAGAATCCCGATCATAAATGACCGGGTATAATTACGAACTTCACCAAAATGTTGCGCTACGATCACCGGGCCATAAAAAATAACTATCTTGAAAGTAATGAAACAAAAGATCGGCCATAGAGGATTCACGCTCATTGAAATAATGGTCTCTATCGCCATTATCGGAACCTTAGCCGCCATCGCCACCCCAAATTATATCAGATATAGAGAACGGGCTCTAATTGCTGGCGTTATTGCGGACTTCAAAAGGATTGAAACAGCCGCCTACGCCTTTAAGGCGTATAATGAGCGTTTCCCCAATACCCTGATTGAGGCGGGCCTTGGCAACCCTGTCGATCCCTGGGGCAAAGCCTATGTTTATTATCCAATCGATAATGTACCCACAGGGGTAAATATCCGTAAAAACAAAGCATTGCACCCGGTGAACACAGATTTTGATCTTTATTCTGTGGGGAGGGATGGCAAGAGTTTTGCCCCTTTTACCGCCAAGGCCAGTCAAGATGACATCGTCCGTGCCAATGATGGCGCCTTTTTCGGTTTAGTTGCAGACTACTGAAATTTATGCAGATCGGAATCTCTTTTTTCAAAAGCAGAATTGCCCGCCGTTTTTTTGTATTGTTCCTTGGTTGCGCATTTTTGCCCTTAACCATTTCTGTTGTGTATTCCTATTATAGGGTCGAGACTGAGCTGTACGAACAGAGCACGCTCCGCATGGAAAACGACTGTAACGTTTACGGTATGGCTCTTATGGATCGTCTCATCCTTATGGACAATCTCATCCAATTTTATGCCTCTTACCTGACTGGCAGCCAAAGCACGAATGGCATCCCTGACGTGCTACGCGAGCAGGTAACAACCATGTTTGTTGGTCTCGGCCTGTATAAGGCGGGATCCGGTTTAACAACGCTCTCCGGAGTCATAGACTTGGCGCCGGATTTTGATCTCTTTGATCGACTGCTTCACCAACAGGGAAAGCCCACTCTTTACACGAGTAAAACAAAGACCCCTGACGGAAATGTATATCTTCTTGTTCCGATTACAGCCGCCGGCAGCCAGGGGCTTCTGGTAGCCCAACCCCAATCCTCTATTTTATGGGGAGTTGGGACAAGTGACATCCTTCCTTCCATGACTGAACTGGCCGTTTATGATGGAACCGGTCGGTTGATTGCCGCAACACAAATCTCACCTGGTGCTACGTTGCCGGCCACGGCCAGCCATTCAGATACCAGTAATTATTTGCGTTTCGAATACGAAGTTGATGGCGAAAGGTACATGGCCAGCGGCTGGCCGTTATTTGTTAATTCCCGTTTTAACGGTCAGACATGGACTATTATTCTCAGTGGCACCCGTTCCAATGTACTGCGTGCTATGCTTGGGTTCAAACGAACATTTCCCCTGATTATTTTACTCTCGTTCTGGAGCATCCTCCTGCTTTCGCTGTTTTTCATCCGGAAAACACTTACCCCTTTGGCAATGCTCCGACAGGGCACCGAACGAGTGGGGAAAAAAGATTTCAACAGTCGGGTTGAGGTCAGCAGCGGTGATGAATTCGAGCAACTGGCCGAGAGCTTTAATACCATGACCAGCCAGTTGAACAAACAGTTCAATACCCTGGCACTTATTGACGAAATCGACCGTTCTATTCTTTCGAGCCTTGATTCGTCGGTGATTGTTCCCCGGTCGCTGCGTATGATTTCGGAATTTTTTTCCAGCCGGATGATCATCCTGGCGCAACGCACACCGGAGGAGCTGGACCGGATGCGATTGACCACTCTTGAGGGCAGTCACCGCAATGATCTCGAAGAAGAATATGTGCAATTAAGCAAGGAAGAACAGGAAGTGCTTTTTTCGGGAGAAAGGTTCAGATTCCTGCAACGGGATACTTTCTTGCCCCGTTTCCTGGCAGACAGAACGACCATTGATTCCTTCTTGTTTCTGCCGCTCAATTCGGAGCGTCATGTTATCGGTGCTTTAATCCTGGATTTCACCATTCCTGCAGGACAGGATTTTATGGAACCAATAGGTCAAGCACGGCAGCTTGCTGATCAATTGGGCATAGCCCTGGCCAACGCCCGTCTGGTTTCCAACCTTGAACGACTGTCCCTTGGAACGGTGGAGGCTCTGGCCCGCACTGTTGATGCGAAAAGTAAGTGGACGGCGGGTCATTCGGAGCGAGTCGCTGATCTGGCAGCAAGAATCGGTCGAGCGATGAAGTGGAGCAATGAACAGCTGGAAATCTTGCTTCGGGGCGGACTGCTGCACGATATCGGCAAAATCGGCATACCTCTCGCGGTATTGGATAAACCCGATAAACTGACCGATGGAGAATACGGCACAATCAAAATGCATCCTACCATCGGCGGAAAGATCCTTGAGCCGATCCACGTGTACAAGGACATTCTCCCAATTGTTGTGCAACACCACGAACGTTTTGATGGCAAAGGGTATCCGGATGGACTCTCAGGCGAAGAGATCGATATCGGTGCCAGGATTCTCAGCGTAGCTGATGTGTACGATGCCCTGATCAGCCAGCGTCCGTATCGTGAAGGGTGGCTCAAGGAAAATGTGCTGGCCTTTATGCGCGAAAACCGTGGGACCATGTTCGATCCAGACGTGGTGGATGTATTCCTATCCCTGGATGTTTGAAAATTTTCTTCAAAACAGATGGGCAATCATTTGATAAGAGGCAGTACGATGAGAATTCTCTTCATATTAATCTTGGCCATTGCTTTGTTGGCAACTGCTGGGTGTGAAAAAAAGTCGCCCTTCGTAACCATTGATTTATTAGAAGCAGCAGCTCGTGGCGATCTGACCGGGGTCAAAAACCTTCTCGACCAGGGTGCCGATATCAATGTCAAGAATAAGGACGGGATAACCGCATTGATGCTCGCCTCCGCTGATGGCCGCAAGGATATTGTGGAACTGTTCCTTGCCCGGGGTGTCGACGTCAATGCCATGAATAATAATGGCGAAACTGCTTTGGATCTTACCTCCTATACGGAAATAAAAAAATTGCTGCGCCCCTATGATCAATCAATAACACCTGATGTTGTATGTTATGCCGCACGAGTGGGGGATATTCCTGCCGTCGAAAGGTATCTCGCCACAGGAGTCGACATTAACGCCAGGGCGAACGAAGGCTTGACTCCTTTAATCGAGGCATCTCTGGAAGGCAAAAAAGATGTTGTTGCGTTGCTGCTAAAAAGAGGGGCCGACATTAATACCGGAACAGACTATGGACAGACCGCCTTGATGGCTGCGTCGCAGAATGGCCACAGCGATGTCGTGAAGCTGCTGCTTGCCAAGCGGGCCGATGTCAGCATCAAGAACACATACGGCGACAGTGCGTTATCCATCGCTTCTAAAACGAGCCACAGGGATATCGTGGAGTTATTGCGCCAGCACGACGCGGCCGAAAAATGACCGGCCAGGGTTGCGAAAACTCGTATTCAGCATCATTAGATAAGGACGAGCCGCCAGGAATACGGGCCATGGTATCACTTTTCGTGTCCCCATTCGCCAATCACCCACCGAGATAGAGGCGCTGGACTTCGGGGTTGTCGAGGAGTTGGGCGCCACTGCCGGTCAAACGATTTTGGCCCGATTCAAGGACATAGCCGCGGTTGGCAACGGACAGGCCTTTGCGGGCATTTTGTTCGACCAGCAAAAAGGAGATGCCCTGCTGGTTCAAAGCAGAGATGGTCGCAAAAATATCATCGACAACCAGCGGGGAAAGGCCGAGGGACGGCTCATCCAGGAGGACAAGCCTGGGTTTGAGAAGGAGAATTCTCGAAAGAGCCAGCATCTGGCGCAGGCCGCCGGAGAGCGATCCCGCCGGACTGTGCAGTTTATCTTTCATCCAGGGAAAAGTTTCCAGGACAGTTTCCAACCGCTCCTGAAAGAGGGACTCGGCGATGAATATCCGGCAAAGATGCAGGTTTTCCAGCAATGACAGGCTGGGAAAGACGTTGCGTCCCTGGGGGACAAAGAGAATGCCCAAAGTAATCTTTGCGGCGCAGGCATATCTGGATATATCCTGATTGTTAAAAATCACCGTACCCTTTTTCGGAATCAACTGCCCGGCAACGACCCGCAGTACTGTCGATTTCCCGGCACCGTTAGGGCCGATCAGGCAGACTGTCTCCCCTTCCTCGACCGCAATATTCAGCCCTGACAGGACAGTGAGTTCACCGTATCCGGCGGTGATGGATTCAAGCTGCAACATAGGCGTCGCTCCCCAGGTAGGCCTGAATAACTTTCTGGTCTTTTCGGGCACCGGCGGCACTGCCGTCAAAGATCAGTTCTCCGGCATCGAGCACCAGCACCCGGTCACAGAGCTGGCTTACCAGCGGCATGTTATGCTCAACCAGAAAAAAGCGCATCCCTCGTTGTGCCAGTTCTTCCAGAATTTTGACCAGCGACTGGATCAGGGTCGGGTTAATCCCGGCGGTCGGTTCGTCAAGGAGCACCAGCTGGGGATCGGTCATCATGACCCTGCCGATCTCCAATAATTTCCGCTGGCCGTAGCTCAAGCTGCCGGCGGGTGCATCAGCCAGCGCGGAGAGGTGCAGCAACTCAAGGATATCCCTGGCTTTCTCCACAATTTCCTTTTCCTGTCTGCGTACTAAAAAAGGAGAAAGGAAGGCTTTCATTAAAGATTCGCCATGCTGTGGCGTTGGAATCGCCGTCAGGTTTTCCAGAACGGTCATGAACGTCAGCATCCGGCTGTCCTGGAAGGTACAGGATAAACCGGAGTGACAGCGTTTTTCGGGGGGCAAAGTGTCAAGCGAATGGCCGTTGAAGAGGACCCGGCCGCTGTCCTGGGTATAAAATCCCATGACCACATGAAAAAGGGTCGACTTGCCCGAGCCGTTGGGACCGATCAGTCCAGTAATGGGTGTGGTACTGTCAAGGGCGATACTGACATCCCGCAGCACCTGGTTCCCGCCAAAATGTTTGGATATCGCTTGTAATTCCAGCATCAGGTTTCCTGAAGAAGGCGTGATTCGGCAATGATGCCCTGGGGCCTGCGCAGCATCAGCACCACCAGAACCAGACCAAAGAGCATGCTTTGAATGTGGGCGACTCCTGCGGTCATTGACGCCGGTAAGGGCAGAAAACGAAGACCTTCGCCGACGCTTACCACGAGAACAGCGCCGACAACCGGTCCGAGCAGGGTGCCGCGGCCACCCAGAACAACGCATAGCAGTACCAGGACCGTCAGCTGCAGGGTAAAATCGTTGGGACTTATATAGCCCAGATAATGCGCCCACAACCCTCCGGCCAGACCGCCGAAAGCCGAGCCGATAGCCATGGTACGGGTCTTGAACGAGACGATATTTTTACCAAATGCCCGGGCTACATGCTCATCCTCGCGGATCAGTTTCAGTGTTCGGCCAAAAGGGGAGGCGAGGATCTTTCTGAAACAGAGAATCGACACCAGGGTGATAAGCAAGGCGGTCACAAGGGTTACGGTGTTGCCGGAGTGGCCCCATACTTCTATCCTGGGTATGCCCGGCAGCCCCATGGGGCCCCGGGTCAGCCAACGTTCATTGAGCAGGACCAGTCGGATCATTTCGGCGAAGGCAAGCGAGGCTACACCAAAATAATCTCCGGTCAGCCGCAGTACCGGCCAGGAAAAGATCAGGCCGGCCAGCCCCGATACCACCATGGCGGCCACAAGTCCGAACCAGACCGAATGTCCGCCAAGGGTCAGGAGTGCCGTGGTGTATGCGCCGATGGCAAAGAAGCCGACATGGCCGAAATTGTATAAACCGGCGCAGCCAAGTTCAAGATTGAGCGAAGAGGCGAAGAGGATATAGATCAGACAGACAATGCCTGTATGCAGCAGGTATTCCATTATCGAACCCCCGTAGCCGATGAACCAAGGATGCCCTGGGGCCGGAAAAGTAAAATGACGATAATCAGCACAAAGGCGGTAGCATCTTTATAGCCGGGCGAGATAATGGCGGTGCCCAAATTTTCGATAATGCCGATACACAGACCGCCCAGTAATGCTCCCCAGACATTACCGACCCCGCCCAGGAGCACCGCGGCAAAGGATTTAATCATAAAGGTCAGGCCCATCATCGGGTCAAGGCTGGTGTCGAGTGCCAGCAGAAAACCGCCGCATGCTGCAAAGAGTGCCGATATTATCCATACGAAAATACTCACATTTTTAGTGGATATGCCGTAGATCCCGGCCAGCTCCATCGAGTCGGACACGGCCCGCATCGATTTGCCGGTCAACGTCCTGGTCAAGAGCAGGTGCAGGATGACAAAAAACAGTATCGACAGACAGAGCATCGCCAGCTGGACATAGCTGATCAGCAGTCCGCCCAGCTCGATGCTTGCATAGAAATCGGTCTCATAAGAACGCAGGTCGGAGCCGAAATAGAGCTGCAGGGCGCTGCGTAATAAAAACGACAGGCCGATTGAGGCAATGAGCAGGGTGACGGGCTGACTGTTTTTCAGGGGCGCAAAAACCAGATGGTTTTGCACCAGGGCTATAGCCGTTACCAGCAGGATGGCCGGGAATAAGGCAAGCCACAGAGGCAGGCCAAAGGGAGGCGAGGCGAACAGCAGTACGCCGTACGCCCCCCAGGCAATCAACTCACCGTGGGCAAAGTTGATAAAGCGGAAAATGGAGTACACCATGGTCAAGCCGACGGCAAAAAGGGCGTAGACCCCGCCGGCGACAATGCCATTGAGCAGTAATTGGAGATAATACAAAATATTCAATCTTAATTTTCTATAATTTTGCCATCCTTCACCGTCCAGCGTCCATAGCTGGCACTGACATCGCCGTTTTCATCGAAAGTCTTGTCACCGGTTACGCCGGCAAAGCCTTTTGAGGAGCTTATCAGCGATGTCCGGATAGCATCTGCCGTCAGCTCGGGGGCATTGTTCAGGGCTTTGGCCAGCAGATGGACCATGTCGTAGTTATATTCGCCAAAAATCGGCAATTTCTTGTCTGGATATTTTTTGGCAAAAGCCGTCTTGTAGTGTTCATAGAGGCCGCTGGTTTTGGAAAAAGTGGGGTAGGTGCCAATGATGCCTTCGGCGGCCACGCCGGCCAGCTCGACCAGTTTGGGTGATTTGGCGGCGGAACCGAGCAGCCACTGCGGATCAAATTTCATTTCATGGGCCTGTTTGAGCATGGTTCCCCCTTCCTTGATGTAGGTGAGGTTGACCACGGCGGCTGGGTTGCTTTTTTTCAGGCGCAGAATCTCCGAGCGATAATCGGCTTTTCCTTCGTCATAGGCAAAATCTTCGGTAATTTTACCTTTATATTTTTCTTTGAAGACATTGGCAAGACCCACGCCCCAGTCATTATTTATGTAGGTTAACGCAACCTCTTTATACCCAAGCTCTTCCGCCAGCGCCGCGACACCGATGCCCTGCAGCATGTCTGATGGAAAAACCCGAAAGACGTAGGAGCCGCACTTGCTGATATCGGATGCTGCAGATTCCGCCCCGATAAAGACGGTCTTCTCCCGTTCGGCGATTGGACAGGTGGCGAGAAAATTGGAACTTGCCGCAGGGCCGATCACCACCGGCAGTTTTTCAATGGAGATGAGTTTCTGCAGGGCGGAAACCGAACCCTGGGCAGTCGACAGGTTGTCTTCGTAGACAATTTCAAGATCCTTGCCTTTAATGCCGCCAGCCGCATTGACTTCCTCAACCGCCAGAGAAAGGGCGCGCTGAAATCCTTCGCCATATACCGACATCTTCCCTGAGAGTGGCTGTACCGCGCCGATCTTTACCGTCTCGGCCCCGGCGGTTGCAGCTATGAGGCACAGCAATAGTGTACATGCAATTTTTTTCATCCAGTTCTCCTTTTTAGATTTTGATTACCGCTCAAGCTCAGCACAGATGCTCCAAAGGTCTCCTCATATCCTCATATCGCTGGGGTTGAGTGGCAACCACTTTTTAGAATGAGAGGTTTTTCAAACCCGGCAGAAATCTGCCCCAATCGCTACAAGCACAAGCGGGCAAGAATCTCCAGATAGAGAGCAACACCTTCGGTCAAGTCATCTACCGTCACATATTCATCCACTTTATGGGCCATACCCGAATCGCCCGGACCCAGCACAACAACGGGCGCATTGCCAAGACCCGGGCCAAGAATTCCGCCATCGGTGTAAAAAGTGACAATTGCCGGCGGATGTGTTTGTTTGCGTACCGCATCGCAGGCGGCAAAAATCTCCGGGATGCTGTCGGTTTCCGGGGGGGTCCACAACGGCGGCAGATCAAAGACCACCTGAAATTCGGGATCCAGAGGCGCAAGCAAGGTGGTAATCTTGTGCAGAATCTCGGTATGCGACCAGTTTACGGTTGAGCGGATATCGATGCCTACCTCGGCCAGGTCAGGCACGGAGTTGTAATTGTTGCCGCTCAAAAAACGACTGGTCACCAGTGTTGCCTCACCCATGACATCATGTGCCTTCCCCCTGACGATGTCGCCATTCAGGGCCACAACCGCCCGGGCTGCTTTCAACAGGGCATTTATGCCAAGCTCGGGAAAGGCGGCATGGGCCGTTTTGCCGTGGAACAGCGTTTTTAACCAGAACACCCCTTTATGGCCAAGTCGGGGAATATTGCCGGTGGGTTCTGCCACCAGTATGCAGCGGGCCCTGGGCAGCACCTTCTGATCGATAAGCGACGCCGCCCCCGCGCAGCCAATCTCCTCATCCGCGGAAAGAACCAGCGTGACCGGTTTTTCCTTGATTTTATCGGCAAAATGAATCGCCGCCGCGACCAGCACGGCAACGCCGCCCTTCATGTCCGCCGCCCCTCTGCCAAACAGTTTGTCCTCAACGACCAAGGCCCCAAGCGGGTCGGTTTGCCAGGGTTGAGAGCCAAAGGGGACGGTGTCGAGATGGCCCGACAAAATAACGGCAGGCCGGTCCATTCTCCCTTTGTGCGCAACCAGTGAACTGCGGTTGGTGCCGTACTGGTATTCTTTGAGGTGAAATCCGGCGTCCTGGAGAAGCGGGGCAATAATACGGACAGCATCAGCCTCATTTCCCGGTGGATTGGCGGTATTTACCCGTACAAGCTGCCGGGCTAAGGATACGGCAAGAGTATTATTCACGATATTCCCTGGTGCTCTTATAAACGAAAGCACCCTGGTCAAAGGTGCTCCCCATGGTGCAGAAGTAAAAATCAGACAGGGTATAACTGTTAATGGTTATTGGGTAACTTTGCAAATGATGATTGGGATTTTTTTTATGCAACCGTGCATTTTTCAGGTCACCTGTGAAAAACTGTCCCTGACTGATCGATATTGTAAATATTGCGGGAGAGGGCCGAACATGATAGCTTGGCTGTTGCATCTGCAGGCAACGAAGAGGTGATTCTCCAACAACACATAGCCGCGAAAATGTTTGATCATGGTACAGCTCTATCTCAATGAATATGTAAAAAACCTGGTCGGCCGAACGGTATGTATCGCCTGTCGCGAGGGAATCCTGCGCGATCATTTTAACGAGATCGTCGCCGACATTAAATTTTTAGTAAGAAAAGGCATCGCCACCACCCTGTTTCACAATCTGCCGCATCGCTTTGCCAACCAGAAGTTGTTGCATAAACTGGAACTACGTCTGCCTGAAACGAGCCTTATCAGGATCGCTCCGGAGCTTGATTTTTACCAGGAAGTTCTGCAGCATCCGGATACCATCTATAAACTCATTTTTCTTGAACGCCGTTATCTTATTGATAACAAAGGTTGTAAAATCAATGCCCTGACCACCCGAAGAGTGCGGGAGGCAATGGCCGATTGTGCCGATTTTGGTGACTTTATCGGCAATGTGAATTTTAAAGACACCATGAATCGAATCTGCGAAAAGATTGAGGCGGGCCAGTGCGAGCGTATTCATATCCTGCCGGCCGGAAAGAATGCCATCAAACACGAGCTATTCACCGTGGAAGGCACCGGAACGATGATCGCTGACAACTTCAGCGAGGAACTGCGGCAGGTGCAAACCGATGAAGAGGTGGCAATTGTGCGGCGGATTCTTGCCATGTACAAGCGTTCAGGATTCCTGAAACCCCGGAGCAAACAATATCTGAGTGACAACAGGCATCGTTTTTTTGTGACGGCGATTGACGGGATTGTGGTCGGTTGTCTGGAGCAGAAGATCATCGATGAGCGGACTGTGGAATTGGGGGCTTTGGCAATCTCCGCCCGTTTTCGTAATCAGAGGGTGGGGGTCTTTACGGTCAATGCTTTTATCGACAAGATGGTTGAACAGGGCTACAGCCGGTTTATTTCGTTGACCAGAAATCCTCGACTGCAGGCTCTCTACCTCCAGCTGGGCTTTGTCGAAGAGAGCCCGCCGGAATACTCCCGCCGCCAGAGTGAGAGTCCCGATGTACAGATGTTTTTAAAAGACAGGCAGCATCATTAATTTTTTTGCGAGAGATTCATTTACACCCTGTAAATTATCCTGACACCACGTCATGCGGCAATATCGTGGGGATTTCGGTTTGCGAGTATGGTTGTCCATTCCTGTTTAGTAACTATTTGTTTTTTCAATTAGATACCGAATGGGAAAAACATCAAAAGAGATGCCTTGCTGTGGCACAGTCTGTGCAGGATAGTTACTTTATACCATGGGGATATGGAAAAATCTTTGACAAGGGAGACAGAAATGAGACCTATCAAACGAGTTGTTGTTCCCGTTGATTTTGCTTACCATACGGATGCTCTTGTTGACTATGCAGCGTATCTGGCCGGGGAGTTCTCAGCCCTCACCCATTACATCCATGTCGTTGAATTCTACCCGGGCAATTCAATGACACCGCTCTCATATGTCCAGGAATATGAAGCAAAGTTGCTGGCAGATGTGCGGGTCAGAATGGCGCAGCTTCTTGAGGACAACAAAGAGAGGTGCAAAGGGTGTACCGGGAAGGTCATTGTCGGCGATCCAGTCGATTCGATCATTGAATATGCCACCGCTCTGGATGCCGATTTGATTATCATGGGAACCCATGGCTCGAAAGGACTGGAAAAGATCCTGCTCGGCAGTGTGGCGGAAAGAGTCCTGAAAGCGGCGCATTGTCCGGTGCTGATTATGAATCCGTTCAAAAAATAGTCGTACCGGGGTATGCGCTTTTGGTCACTCTTCAGGTGTGAGGTAAACTCTCAGCACATGAAAACTAGTAATCCATGCCGAAAAAACCAGCTACACAGACTGATGATTTTTCCCTGTCTTCTGTGGTGTCTCTTTGTTTTGTCGTCAGCTCAGGCAGCGCAAAAACCAGTGAAAATCGGGGTGCTGGCGGTGCGCGGCGCAGCACAATGCCTCAAGAACTGGTCGCCGACGGCAGAATATCTCACCAGGCATATTCCGGGCTATGCATTTGTCATCGTGCCCCTGACCCATGATCAGATTACCCCCAGCGTCCGCAATGGCGAGGTGGATTTCATCCTGACCAATTCCTCCTATTATGTGGAACTGGAACAAGGGTATGGCGTCAACCGGATCGCGACCTTGAAAGAGATGCGCCTCGGCCGGGTCTATTCGCAATACGGCAGTGTCATCTTCAGCCGGGCGGATCGGAATATAAGAAAGCTGTCGGATCTCAAAGGGAAATCGTTTATGGGGGTCTCCGAGAACTCCCTTGGCGGCTGGCTGATGGCCTGGCGGGAATTGAAGGAAAATGGCATTGATCCCCATAAGGCTTTTAAGGAAATACTGCACAGGGAGACCCATGATGAGGTTGTCTATGCGGTCCGTGACGGGCTGGTTGATGTCGGAACCGTGCGCACCAATACGCTGGAGGAATTGAGCGCCGAGGGGAAGATCAATCTCCAGGACTTTTTTGTTTTTCCCCGTCTGCACGATCCAGAGCTGAAGACCCCGTACCTCTGCACCACGAGAGAATATCCCGACTGGCCGATAGCAAAGGCCAAAGAGACATCGGTCGAGCTGGCCGAAAAAGTTGCCGTGGCATTGCTGCAGATGAACGCCGACTCTCCGGCCGCCCAGGCGGCAGGTTGTGCCGGCTGGACGATACCGATGAATTATCAACCGGTCATGGATCTTATGATGGCTCTGCACGTCGGTCCCTATAAGGATCTCGGCAAGGTTACCATCCATAATATTTTGCGCGATTACTGGCCGTGGCTGCTCTTTTCCTTTATTGTCATCTGTTCACATGCCGCTTTCACCGGGCTGATTTTAAAACTCAACCGTCGCATCAAGGCGTCGCATTTTTCCCTGACCAAGGAGATTGAATTACACAAAAAAATGGATAAAGAGCTCGAACTGGCCAAGGAACAGGCCGAGGCGGCGACCCTTGCCAAAAGCCAGTTTCTCGCCAATATGAGCCATGAGATCCGTACGCCGATGAACGGCATAATCGGCGCCACCGATCTGGCCCTGGCAGAGCCCTTGTCGAACGAGGTGGAACATTATCTGCATATTGTGCAGAACTCTTCCTATTCGCTGTTGGGAATTATCAACGATATCCTTGATTACTCAAAGATTGAGGCTGGGCAGCTGGAGCTGAAAGACCGGGTGTTTCGACTCGATGAAATGTTTGACCGGGTCATGGATGTATTCATTAACCAGGTGGCGGAAAAAGGGATCGAACTGCTGGTGGATATCGAAAAAGATACGCCGCGGATTCTGCTTGGTGATTCTCTGCGACTGCAGCAGATCCTGACTAATTTGATTAGTAATTCTATGAAATTCACCAGCCAGGACGGCATCATCCTGGTCAGCGCCTGGGATGAGACGGCGCAGACCGAGGGACTGACCGACGATCAGCTGATGCTGGCCTTTTCCGTTAAGGACACCGGTACCGGCATATCGCCGGATTATATGCCGTCACTCTTTGAACCGTTTACCCAGGGGGATTCTTCCTCGACCAGAAAATATGAAGGAACCGGCCTTGGCCTCAGTATCTGTAAAAAATTTGTGACCATGATGCACGGCAACATTGATGTGGTCAGTACGCTCGGGGTGGGAAGTACCTTTACCTTTACGGTGCGCCTCGTCAGGGCGGCAACGCCGATTGGTTCGATGTTTGATATCCCGCCGGATCTGCGCGGCATAAATGTCCTGGTGGTAGACGATTGTGCTGACAGCCGGGATATAATGGCCAAGATCCTCGCTTCTCTTGATTTTAATGTGGAAACGGTGGCCACCGGGAAAGATGCCCTTCAGCGCCTGGAAGTTGACGCGGCGGCAGAAGATCCGGTGGATTTAGTCTTGATGGACTGGAAGATGCCCGGGATGGACGGGATCGAGACATCGAAGAAGATTCGTAAGGAATTAAATCTCAAGCTGCCCATTATTATGATGACCGCCTTTGCCAAAGAGGTGCACCGGTCGGAGGCGGAGGAAGCCGGAGCCAACGGTTTCCTGACTAAACCGATTTTTCAATCGACTCTGTTTGATGCAATTATGGATGCCTTTGGTAAGCAGGGGCAGCAGAAAAAAGGGGCAAAAACAGATTTTACCACCAGGGCGTCGATGTATAAAAAACGTTTGAAGGGATGCAGGATCCTGGTGGCGGAAGATAATTTTACCAACCAGGAGGTCGCCAAGGCAATTCTCGGCGGCGCCGGGGTCTTCGTTACCATCGTGGTTAACGGCGAAGAGGCGGTTGAGGCAGTGAGAAAAGGGGGCTATGATGCTGTACTGATGGATGTGCAGATGCCCATCATGAATGGTTATCAGGCGACGAGGCGAATACGGAAACTGCCCGGCTGCGAGGACTTGCCGATTGTGGCCATGACTGCCCATGCCATGAAGGGGGATGAGGAAAAATGTCTGGAAGCGGGCATGGATGGATATGTTGCCAAGCCCATTAACCAGGATCGGTTTTTTTATACCCTGTGGCGGGTGCTGAAAAACCGAAAAAGAATTACGGATTCGGAGGAGGACGCGGCTGAACCCGACGATTCCGGGACCGCCGGTAATAAAGAGACTGCAGGAGCCGGCACCATTGCGGGCGATGCACAGCAGGCGGAGAAAGTCGCCGAGATCCAGCTGCAGCTGCCGGCCATCGATGTCGCAGAGGTATTGCAGACGACAGGTCTTCAGTGGCCGATCCTGCAACAAATTCTGGTGGGATTTTACCAGGATAACACGGAAACTGTGGATACTATCGTAAATGCTGCAGCGAACAACGACGGGCAGTCTCTGCTGGGACTGGCCCACAGATTGAAAGGCAGCGCTGCCAACATCGGCGCCCACGCGGTGCAGGGAACCGCAGATGCCCTGGAGGCTGCCTGCAGTAAAGAACCGTCCCCGGCAAGCATTGCCGGCCCGGTGGAGGCCCTGGTAAGAGAATTGACACTTCTTCTCGAGCAGTTAAAACCATTGACCGAGAAGGTCGACAGTGTTGCGGTGAAGGCTGCGGCAAATGTTGCGATCGGCGATCCTCTGCAACTTTTGGAGACACTAGTCGGGGCCATTGAGCAGGCGGACCCGCAACAGATAGAGGGGACTTTCGCTGCGGTGAAAAGACAGTTTGCCGGTCGGAAGATTGTTGAGCCATCACTGTTGAAGATCCTGGATATCCAGATTCGTCGCTACGACTATGACCAGGCTCTGAAGACTTTAGAACAGATGAAAAGCTCCCTGGAGGCAAATTAATGAACGAACATCGGCCGCTGGTCCTCATTGTCGATGATAATGCCACAAATATCGATTTACTGGTCAACACCCTAAAGGAAGAATATCGTCTGGGCATTGCAAAAAGAGGTGCTTCCGCCCTTGAATACGCCGAAAAATATATGCCTAACCTTATTCTTCTCGATATCATGATGCCGGAGATGGATGGTTACGAGGTCTGCTCCAGGCTGAAAAAAAATCCTGTAACCAATTCGATTCCCCTGATATTTATCACCGCAAAAAGTGAAACCATCGATAAAACCAAGGCTTTTGCCATGGGGGCGGTCGATTATATCACCAAACCGTTTCATACGGCGGAGGTCAAGGCCAGGGTCAAGACCCATATCGCGCTGGAGGAGATGAAATCCCAGCTGGTTTCCCAGAATGCCCAGCTGGAAAAGATGGTTGAAAAAAAAACCATCGAAATTCAGGAAATGCTCCATGGCAGTATCTGCAGTATGGCCCTGATGGCGGAAATCCGCGATCCGTATACCGCAGGACATCAGCAGCGGGTGGCCCAGCTGGCCTGTGCGATTGCGGCAAAGATGGGACTCTCTGACTGGCTGATCGAGGGGATTCGCATTGCCGGGCTTCTCCACGATGTGGGGAAAATACGTATTCCCGTTTCCATTTTGAACCGAATGGGACAGCTGCTTGATGCCGAACTGGAGGTCATCAAAATCCATCCCCAGATCAGTTTCGAAATTCTGAAAAACATCCCCTTTCCCTGGCCTTGTGCCCAGATGGTTTTTCAGCATCATGAGCGGCTGGACGGGTCTGGCTATCCGCTGGGGCTTCGTGGCGATGAGATGCTTCTTGAATCAAAAATTCTGGCCGTAGCCGATGTCACCGAGGCGACAAGCTCCTTCCGGCCGTATCGTCCGGCCAAGGGCATGGAGGCCGCACTCGCCGATTTGAGAAAATGCCGGGGGATCACGCTTGATGCCGAAGCGGTCGATGCCTGTCTGGAAATCTTTGAAAGCGGTACCTTTGTCTTCGAGTATGATCTCCAGAAGCCTTCGCCGATTCTCTGTGTTGCCTCGCCCGAAATGCTGCATTCAACGATGCCGTCTCATCCGAATCGTTGAGGAGAGCTCGTTTTTTCAGTTGTTTTCATACCGGCGGATTGCTATCTTTGTCGCCAGGATTCTCCCTGCTGCGCCCCATTTTCAACCCAGGGAATTGCCCTATGGAGTCGTATACAAAGTTGAAGCTATTTTCTTATATGAGGTGGTGCCATTAATATCATTCATTCCGTGCAGGAAATGCAGGCCCGGGCAGACGAGATGAGGCGTTTAGGCAAGAATACCGCCTTTGTACCTACCATGGGCTATCTGCATGCAGGGCACGTATCGTTATTGCGTATTGGCAAACAGAAAGGTGACGATCTGGTTTTGAGTATCTTTGTCAACCCGGCGCAGTTCGGACCCAACGAAGATCTGAGCTCCTATCCCCGGTCCCTGGAACGCGATCTGGAGCTGGCCGAAAAAGAGGGCGTGGACGCGGTTTTTGTGCCGACCGACAAGGCGCTCTATCAGGATGGCTACCAGACCTATGTCGAGTTGGAGAAACTGCCGCACCATCTGTGCGGATTGTCGCGGCCGGTATTTTTTAAAGGGGTGACGACTGTTGTGACCCAGTTGTTTCATATCGTCAAACCCCATGTTGCCATTTTCGGTGAGAAGGATTTTCAGCAGCTGGCTGTTATCCGGCAGATGGTGCTCGATCTCAAGTTTGATATCGAGATTGTCGGCGGACCTATCATCCGGGAGGCTGACGGGCTGGCCATGAGCTCGCGAAACGCCTACCTGAAGGACCATATGCGGCCGGCCGCCCTCAGTTTATCAAAGGCCCTGGAAAACTCCCGGCAAATGGTGCAGAGCGGCATCTCCGATGCCCGGGAAATTGTCGAGAAGGCAACGGAAATACTCGCCGCGTTTCCGACAATTACCATAGACTATATCTCCATCTGCGATCCTGTGACTCTGGACGATGTTGCCTTGATTGAAGGCAGAACGCTCATGGCGATTGCCGTTGCCCTTGAAAAAATAAGGCTTATAGATAATACGATTCTGCAACCCTGAAACCTCGTTAACAGCCATTTTGCACGCAACGTATATTTTTATGCGTTGCGTGAAGATGATCAAAAAGGAATTATTTTGAAAACCCATGAAATTACCAAAATACTCGTCTCGGAAGAAGAAATTAAAAAGACGGTCCAGCGGCTTGGTGCGGAAATAAACGCCCATTACGGGCAGCTTGACAGGGAACTTATTGTTGTCGGTTTGCTGCGGGGGTCTTTTATTTTCATGGCCGACCTGGTGCGGCAGATCAAGATCCCCCTGGTGGTTGATTTCATGACGCTGGCCAGTTACGGCGATGGTACGGTCAGCAGCGGCGACGTCAAGGTGGTTATGGATCTCGACTCGTCGATCGAGGATCGGGACGTCCTGCTGGTGGAAGATATTGTCGATACCGGCAGGACCTTCAGCAAGGTCATCCGGATGATGCGCAACCGGAATCCCCGGTCGTTGAAAATCTGTGCTTTTCTCAATAAACCCGCGGCCCGGATAGTCGATATTGATATTGATTTCTGCGGCGTGGATATTCCCAACGAGTTCGCCGTCGGTTACGGCCTCGATTATGCGCAGGGCTACCGGCAGCTTCCCTATGTCGGGGTTCTCGACCCTGATTCCGCGCAATAGGATTCTATCCAACCAGTTGGATCAGGACCGTGCTCAGCCATGGAAAGTAGGTAATGATCAGCAGGGTAATGAGCAGCAGGCCGAGAAACGGTATGGTGGCATGGTACAGTTCGGTTACCGGGCGCTCAAAACGATAGGAAGCGAGGAACAGGTTCAGGCCTACCGGCGGAGTACAGTAGCCTATCTGCAGATTGGTGAGAAAAATAATGCCCAGGTGGATCGGGTCGACGCCATAGCCCACGGCAATCGGCAGGATTATCGGTACGATCAGCACCAGGGCGGAGAAGATGTCCAGCATTGCGCCGACGATGAGCAGAAAGACGTTGAGCAGCAGTAAAAAAGTATATTTGCTGTCGATATAGCTCCGGATAAAATCAAACAGTCGGGACGGTACCTGCTGATCGATCAGGTAGTTGGTTGAGGCCATGGAGGCGGCGAGGATGACCAGTATCCCGCCAAACAGCACCATGGACTTACTCATGACCGCCGGCAGCTGCCGGAGCGGCACATCCCGGTGAATTCCCACCTCGACCACCAGCACATAGAGGGCAGTGACCGCCGCCGCTTCGCCGGGGACGAAAATCCCGCCATAGATGCCGCCGAGCAGGATAACCGGCAAGGGTAGTTCCCAGCCGATTTCCCGCAATCCCTGCCATCTTTGCTGGGCGCTGTAGGTTGGTCTTGCCTGTCGGGGCGGACTTTTCACCAGCGCGTAGCCAATCAGCAGCAGGAGCATGAGCATGCCCGGCAGGATGCCTGCCAGAAAGAGGTGGTCGATCCGCGATTCGGCGATAACTCCGTAGATGATGAGCGGCAGGCTGGGCGGAAAGAGCAGGCCCAGGCTGCCGGACGAGGTGATAAGGCCCATGGAGAACTTGTCGCCGTACCCGTCTTCCAGCAGGGCTGGCAAGAGCAAGCCGCCCAGGGCAAAAATGGTCACGCCCGAGGCACCGGTAAAAGCGGTGAAAATAGCGCAGACACAAAGAGTGATGACCGCCAGGCCGCCCGGCAGCCAGCCGAGAAAAATCTGGGAAAAACGCAGCATGCGGCTGGGGGCCTTGCTTTCCGAGAGCAGAATACCGGCAAAGATGAACAGCGGCAGGGAAACGAGCAGCGGGGTATCGGCCAGTCGGGCCATCTCGATAATAACCACCGAAACATCAATATCGGCCGAGACAAAAGAGAGCAGGGCGAGAGCGCCGATAACCAGAAAAAGCGGGGATCTGAACAGGGCCAGAAAGAGTATCAGGGTTTTCAGGATGCTCATGGCTGCACGCTGTCCGCCGGTTGGTCTGGCGAGCAAAGAGTTCTCAGCTGGGCGAGCAGCAGCAGGAGATACTTCAGGGTAATAAGACCAAAGGCTACCGGAAAGATGCCGTTCCAGAACCAGAGGGGCAGGGACAAAGGACCGACTCCGCCGGTCTTTATTTCATCGCCGAGAAATCGCCATCCGGCCCAGGTCAATCCGGCGGCGGCAAGGGTACAGAACAGGTGGGTTACCAGGGCAACCCACGGTTCAAGCTTTGCAGGGAGAGAGTCGCCGATAATGTCCAGGGCAATGTGTTTGCCCTGGCCGGTGGCGGCAATCGCCCCGATAAGGCCGCACCAGAGCACCAGATAGCGAACCAGCGGGTCTGCCCAGAGCAGGCCGGTTGCAAAAAAGGTGCGCAACACAATCTGCACACAGGCGAGCAGGATCATCGCCGTGAGCAGCAGGCAGAGCACCAGGCTTTCTCCTTTGTCGATCAGACGCAGAAGGAGGTGGGTCTGAAAGATTGTGCTTTTCTGCTTCTCGATCAATTCGCACCCGTTGCTGGTGTTGTCTTCCGGAATGTATCACGCAGGCCGATGGTCTGGTCATAGATATCTTTTGACAGCGAGTCCGGCACCAGCAGTTTTACGGTATCACCAGTTTTTTCGCGCAATATCTGGCTCGTTTCTTGGTCCACCTTCAGGAATTCGCAGCCGCGTTTTTCGAGGACCTGACGGGAATCGCTGTTGCTTTCCCTGGTCTTTTGCAACAGGACCGGGAAGTGATGCCGGGCGGCTTCTTCGATTGCTTTCCTGTGCGTTGCAGGAAGCCTGGCGAAGCTCTTGCCGTCCAGGGCAAAAACCCCGTAGGCGTATCCATAGGGGATGTCGGCTATATAGCGGGCCTTGGTGAACCACTGCAAAACGATTGAGCCGTAAAAGGAGTTGTAGACTGTCTCGACCAGGCCGCTCTGCAGCGACGTCAGGACATCCGGGATGGACAGCTGGACCGGAGAAATGCCGAGGGTGGAAAGGTACGCCTCGGATACAGGATCTCCTGCGGGGCTCCAGTTTTTTGAATTCTTGAGAATTGCAAAAGTGGCAATGGGTTGTGTCGACATGGCGTAGATAAAGCCTACCTCGGTCATGGCAATATATTCCAGGCCTTTTTCACGGAATCGCTCCTTAAAGGTGGGGGTCAATCCTTCTTTTACATAGTCGACCTCGGCATAGGAATCGAACAGAAAAGGGATCGAGAGGACCCGGAAATCGGGAACGAAGGCGGAAATTCCGGTCATGGTAAACCCGCCCCCGTGCAGCTGGCCGACCCGCATCTTGCGGTACATGGACTGGTCGTCGCCCATAACGCCCCCGGGGTACATGCGAAAGCTCACCTCGCCGCCGGTTTTCTCGGCAACTTCTTTGGCAAAGTTGTCAAACTGTTCAATCCAGACCGAACCCGCCGGGGCGAGTGTCGCGATTTTAAACAGATATTTCGGTGCTGCCTGCAGTTGGTGACAACTGAAAAAAAGAAAGAATAACATGGCCAGAAGGGTGGTTGCAAAGCATTGCATGGTTTCTCCGTGAACAGCAAATTGAAGAAGATACGTTTTTATTAATTGAAATAATTTTCTTTGAGCAGTCTTTTAGCCCGACTGACGGCGATCTGGTTGCTGAGCCCAAATTCCGGGGCACTGTCAAGCGGGAAGGCAAGCACCTCGTGCAGCAGGCGGTCGTGCAGTTTCTGATCGAGCGTTGTCCTGGCCAGCGTTTCGGCATAGGTGGTCTGGGTCAGGAGAAATCTGTGTCTGGCCAGGAGCAGGGCTTTCTCAAAATGGAGTTTGCTCAGATCCGGTCTACCGCCCAGCATGGCCGGCTTGGCGGCATAATAGCTGCCGAAAAACAGATGAATGGCACCAGCCTGGTACGATTCATCGAGTTCCAGAAGGCGGGCCATGATTTTTTCAATTTCTACCAGGTCGGCAACAGCCTCCGGAGAACCATGCTGTCCTTTAATCCAGGTCAGCCAGCCAAAAGTACCCCAGAAAACGTCAGGAACGTCACTCCGGTCAAGCTTTGCCAGCCGATGGTCCAGCATTTCATAATTTTGTCCGGCGTCAAGAGGGAGATAGTGGCGGAGTAAGCGGAGTCCGTACAGTTTGGCCTTGTCAGCGATAGGGGCAATGCGCGGGTCATCGGCGTCGGCGCACTCCTCGAGAGCGGTCGCGTAGGCACTGAAGGATTGCACCCCGGTCAGCAGCAGGCCGCGATTTTCAGGAGAAGAGACGAGCATGCTGTCGATCATCAGCAGATAGGCAGGCGTTCCGGTACAGACCAGGTCTATATTGGTCTGCTGCTGCAGATTGCCAATTGCCGGCTGTATAGCCGCTGTTATGAGACTCGAACAGGAGGACAGGCAGAAACAAAAACAGATCAGGACAATAAAAACTGGTCGTGAAATGCATTGTATTAACATGATCACCACCAATCCGGTTGACCGGGGTTGCGGAAAGGCCCATAGCTGTGTGCCGGCTGGCGCTATGGGCCTGAACAGGTAATTTTTACTGTTGTGCCGCAGGCGCTGCAGGAGCCGCTTCCTTCCCTGTAGCTGATTGTTCTGCCTGCTGTTTCTCTTCCACTTTTTTGCTGGCGTTCAGTATTTCCTGGGTGGCGATTACCAGTTGTCTGGTTGCAAGAACCATGTCATTGGTAGTCTTCACCATCTGCTGGAGAGCCGCAGCCAGTTCCTGTTCTGTACCTGCTGAAGCTGGAGCTGCTGTCTCCTGCATTTCAGGGCTTTGCATTTTAAGACAGGGGGGGCCATTTTCCTGGATATCTTCCTTGGCAACCACCCGGCCGCAAGGCAGAACGATCTGCTCGGATGCAGCAACGTCTGCCGGTTGCTGTTCTTGAGCTGCAGGTTCCTCTTTTACGACAGGCTGCTCCTTGACGAGCACTTGTTCTTCAACTTTTGGCTGTGCTTGTTCGGCAGGTTGGGCTTGTTCGACAGTTGCATGGGGAGCCGCAACTTTTGCCTCCTGCTGTGCGGCGTCTGCAGGTTTCTGGTGTTCTACCGCAACAGCTGCTTTTTCGCTGTCATGAGATTGTTTGACGGTGGTCTCGACTGTTTCTTTGTGGTCCTTTTTAGCCTTCTCGGTGCTATCGGGGCTGCATCCATAAATGATCAGATATATTGCGATTAATGCGATAAAAGCGTATTTCATTGATGTGGTCTCCCATGTGAATGTTGATGTCGAAAAGGATTAATTTTTTCCTAAAATAACAGTAAGTAACCTCTGCTCCATACTCGCTGCACTGTAAAGTAAACAGAGTCGAATACTAACACAGTTTCGCGGTCGTTTTCACCCTTTTCCATGCGGGTACTGTCATTTTTCAAGAATAGCTGTTATTTCGCGATGATCAGGTGCGACTCTTGGCGGCTGCGGTCGATAATTCTCGGCCATGGCCGTAATTTCATCCTGCAGCCGTTGCATGAGCGCGGAAGGTGAGAGAACCCGGGCCATGGCCCCATACTGGAGAATTTTCATGACCAGTTCACGATCGTCGCTGACCGGGAGGCGCAGCAACACACCTTTTTTGACCGGTAGTATTTCCTGGTCTTTATGCCAGCGCTGGTTTTTGACCAGCTCGGCCGCCGTGGAGGTGAAAAGAATTTCCGCTGTGTAGCGGGGCTTGCCTTGAAAGATGCCAAAGGACCGGCCGAGTGTGCTCCGGTCGAGCGAGATATTGTCTGGTATGTCCTGCCCGGTAAGCTCGGCACGCAGGATCCGGCCGATATGAAAAAGGCGGTTTTCCTGGCGAAGGGAGCAAAAAGCGTAGCAATACCAGCGGCCCTGGTAGTTGATGATCTGCAGTGGGGCGACAGTTCGGGCAGTCGTTTTTCCGCCAATCGACCGGTACTGCAGGGCCAGGAGCTGCTTTTTGACAACGGCCTCGATGACGATCTCGAAAATCTGGTGATCAATGGACTCGATCTCAATCCACAGACATTGGAGCGATTCGTTAATGGTGCCGTAAGCGGGGGAAATCATGGTCGACAGCCGTTGTTCCAGCTGTCTGACCTCCTGCAGTTCACCAAGGCCCGCTTCATCGGCGAGTTTACTGAGCATGGCCAGCAGAAAAATGATCCTCGGGCTTTCCTCGAAAGGCAGGTGAAACCCCTCTGCATAATAGAAGCCGTTTTTCTGTGCATCGAAGCGGAGCGGGGCCAGCAAGCGATCGCGAAGATAGCTGATGTCGCGTCGCGATGTTGCAAGCGAAATCTCGAAATGCTCGGTGAGGGTTCTTGAGTTCGGATACTTTCCGCCGAGAATTTCTCGATGGAAATAGAACACTCTTTCCAGGACGCTCATGGCAGGATTATTGGGCGTGGCGGCGGTGTTTAACGGGGAGAATCTTCAGTTGCTCCCGATATTTAGCTACTGTTCGTCGGGCGATTTTGATATTTCGTTCAGCGAGTTTTTCCGAGATGGTGTTATCGCTGAGAGGAGCGTCTTTCTCTTCGTTCTGGATCATTTTCCTGATAATGGTCTTGATCGATTCAGATGCCATGGCATCCTGGCCTTCTCGCGGGATAGCCGTTGAAAAGAAGTATTTCAGTTCGTAGATCCCGAGCGGCGTATGGACATACTTATTGGACGTGACACGACTGACCGTCGATTCATGCATCTCGATATCATCGGCGACGTCTTTTAAGATAAGCGGCTTCAGGTACTGCGCTCCCTTTTCGAAAAAATCATACTGGAAACGGAGGATGGACTCCATCACCTTAATGATGGTTCGCTGCCGCTGATAGAGGGATTTTATAAACCAGTCGGCATTCTTCAGTTTTTCGTTAATATACTGGCGCGACTCTTTTTCCAGGGTCTTGTCGTTTTTCAGCAGATCCTGATACAGAGACGACAGCTTCAGCTGCGGCAGATCGTCATCGTTGAGCCGAATAACATACTCGCCGTCGAATTTGCGGACATAGACATCGGGGACGATATAATTCGTCTCCTCTTTTGCATAAGACAGGCCCGGATAGGGGGTCAGTTCGGCGACAATGTAATTGATGGCCCTTTCCAGTTCCGGCTTTTTCCGGCCGGTGGCTCGGGAAAGTGCTTTGTAGTTGCGGGTCTCGAGCAGTGGGAGGTGGTCGCGGACAATTTCGGCGGCAAGAGAATCCGCCTTGCCTAATCTTTCCAGCTGAAGATACAGGGATTCACTGACATTTCTTGCCGCAATCCCCGGTGGGTCGAGCTCCTGGATCACCTCCAGGATATACTCTGCATCGTCCTGCTCGCAGCCGGTTTCCTTTATAACCATGTCCAGATCCACCTCGAGAAAACCGTATCTGTTCAGGTTGCCAATGATGAATCGGGCAATATCCCACTCTTTTTCGTCGAGTTCACTATGGGCCAGCTGCCATTGCAGATAGGCCATCAAGCCTGGTTTTTCCGAGATGAACTCAAACTGGGACGGGGCGTCCGCGGCTGGTGTTTCGTGGGAAAAGGAAAAATTAGAGTCGAAATTGTTGGCGTAGTCTTCCCAGTTGGTTTCGGCCAGGGTGTCGCCAACCTTGACGTTTTCAGTTATATCCGACTCTACCTGGGGGCCGGAGCTTTCCTGGGTCGAAGAGAGCGACATGGGGTTGTCGACACTCTCCGGCGCTGAAAAATCTTCCTCGAGCGCCGGATTCTGCTCAATTTCCGCCTGCAGGGCATCAGAGAGTTCAAGCCTGTTCAATTGCAGGAGTTTTATGGCCTGGCGCAGCTGCTGCGTCATAACCAGTTTTTGACTAAGCTTGAGTTGTTGTCTGAGTTCTAGAGCCATAGAGAGTTACATGTGAAAGTTTTCACCGAGATACATTTTTCTTGCGACTTCGCTCTTGATAATATCGTCAGCGACTCCGCTTGTGAGTACTTGTCCCGCATTCATTATATAGGCAAAATCACAAACCTGTAAAGTTTCTCTTACATTATGATCGGAAATGAGAATTCCCATGCCTCTCTCTTTCAGGTTGAAAATTATCTCCTGGAGGTCGTGGACCGCCAGCGGGTCGATGCCGGCGAAAGGTTCATCGAGTAAAATGACCTCAGGCCGGGTGGACAGCGCACGCATAATTTCCACTCGTCGCTGCTCCCCTCCGGACAGGGCGTAGCCCTTGTTGTGTCGAAGATACTCAATGTTCAGGTCGGCCATCAATTCATCGATACGGTAGTTTATTTCGTTTTTCGACAGTCCCAGAGGTTCAAGAATAATCCGCACGTTCTCTTCAACCGTAAGTTTTTTAAAAACCGACGGTTCCTGAGCCAGGTAGGAGATCCCTTTTCTGGCCCTTTTATGAATGGGCAGATTGGTGATCACCTCGCCATTAAAGATAATGTCGCCTTTATCCGGCCGGATGAAGCCGGCTATCGAATAAAATGTGGTGGTTTTTCCGGCGCCGTTTGGTCCGAGTAAACCAACCACGGTACCGCTTTGCACCTGCAGGCTGACACCATCAACTACCGTCCGGGAGCCGTAACGTTTAACAATATTTTGTATTTCAAGTATCGACATCTGCTTTGTTATTAATTCGTTTCGCTCCTGCAGGGCTTATCTTCTGCGTCTTGTTGGGGATAGTCGTGATGGCGTCGTAAAAATCCCTAAGAGGAAGAATCATTGATGAATTGGATTTTTTGCGAGTGTCTCATTTTTGCCGGATGGTCATGTTGACCCGTGAAGGTTTCTTCTCGCCCGGTTTTTTGCCTTTGCCCGTTGTTGCCGAGGTGTCGCCGATAACTTCCGACCGGCCTTCATCCAGGTAGTAGATGATCTTGTCGCCGCTCACCATATTCTGGTTTTGCCATGCTTTCGCATTATCTGTAAGTATAACCTGTCTCTCCCTGGAGAGATAGGTCATTTTTTTTGCCGTCCCCAGCCATTCTCCCCTGGTAATTTCCACATTGCCGGTGCAGACGAGTTTCTCCACCTGTTGGGACGCCGATTTTTCAGCTTTTTTGTCCTTATCGCTCTGGGTGTAATAAACCGTCATTTCATCGGAACGAATTCTTACGTCCGCCTGCCGGGCATCGACGTTTCCGGTAAAAACCACCGAGCTGGTCCGCTCGGTCGAAGACATGCTATTTGCTTCAATATGGATGGGAGCGTCGCTCGCCCAAGCGGATATCGGGCCAAGGAGGAAAAGGCACAATATGAGACAATTGTTTAAAATAAAAGCAAAACGATTGATGAATTTCATCGGGAATTACCAGAGTTATAATGATGAACCGGGACCCGCAAACTATACCGAGCCCATCGTAGCGTAAAGGTCTTTAAATGTAAAGCACATGGTGCGCGGGCGCGACAACAAAGAGTGCTTTACTTACATAATACGAGCAATTACAATAGCACCTTGTTGCCACGCCCGCGTTTGGCAGGTTAGCTAGCTGATTTCATACAATAATATAAGGATCGATTGAAGGATCGAAAATGGTGCTATGGTAAAAACCGTTGAGGAGAGTATTGCCAAGGCGAAAGTGCTTCTGGAAGCCCTTCCCTATATGCAGGAATTCAGGCACAAAACCATTGTGATCAAATATGGCGGTCATGCGATGGTTGACGAACACCTGAAAAAACAATTTGCCCTGAATGTAATTTTGCTCAAACAGATCGGTATTAACCCGGTCATTGTGCACGGCGGGGGCCCCCAGATCAACAGGCTGCTTGACCGTCTGGGCATCAAGCCCAGTTATATCCAGGGGATGCGGGTGACTGACGGCGAAACCATGGATGTCGTGGAGATGGTCCTGGTGGGTAAGGTGAATAAAGAGATTGTCGGCCTGATTAATCATTGCGGCGGCAAGGCCGTTGGGCTTTCAGGCCGGGACGGGGATCTGGTCTGTGCCGAAAAACTCAAGGTGAGCAGCACCAGGGGCGATGAAACAATGCAGGAAGCTCCGCCGGAACTTATCGATCTGGGGCGCGTCGGCCAGGTTACCAGAATAAATACCGGCGTCCTGGAAAGCCTGTACCTGAAGGATTTTATTCCGGTCATTGCCCCCGTTGGCGTGGGTGATGACGGGCAGGCATTTAATATCAATGCGGATCTGGTTGCCGGAGCCATTGCCGGGGCGCTCTCCGCCGAAAAACTGATGCTGCTGACCGATGTTGCCGGGGTAAAAGACAAAAAGGGTGAGTTAATCACCACGCTGCCGCACCAGCAGCTGGAAGGGTTGATCAGCGATGGCACCATTGCCGGGGGAATGATCCCGAAAGTGCGCTGCTGTGAAGATGCCCTGCGGCGCGGGGTTGGTAAAACGTATATCATTGACGGGCGGGTAGAGCATGCGATCCTGTTGGAGATGTTTACCAATGAGGGCGTGGGTACGGAAATTTATTAGTGACTTAGAAAAATTATCTTGCGCTTCTTGCGAGATAATTTTTTCGTGAAGGAACTTATACCCGTCAAGCGAGTACTGGACAGAGTCCCGCAACGCTTTTGGGCGGGATTCGATTTCACAATGTATAGAGTGAAGTTTTCTTATAAACAATTCCTTACTTTTCAAAGAACATACGCTATGAACAGCAATAAAGAGCTCAAAGAACGGGGCGATAAAGTATTTGTCGGTACCTACTCCAGGTACCCCGCCGCGATGGTGAAGGGGTCCGGGTGTCGGCTGACTGATGCCGACGGCAGGCAATACCTGGATTTTATGGCCGGAATTGCCGTTTGCGCGCTAGGTCATGCCCATCCGAAAATAACCGAGGCCATCTGTCGCCAGGCAGGCGAGCTGGTGCATGTCTCCAATCTCTACTATACGCTGCCGCAGATCGAGCTGGCCGAGACGATCATCGCCCATTCCTTCGGGGAAAAGCTCTTTTTGTGCAACAGTGGTGCCGAAGCCAATGAGGCGGCGATAAAGCTGGCTCGTATCTACTCTGCTGCGGAGCGCTATAAAATCATCAGTCTTTCCGGATCGTTTCATGGCCGGACCCTTGCCACCGTGGCGGCAACCGGGCAGCCCAAGTTCCATAAAGGATTTCAGCCGCTGCCCGAGGGGTTTCTCCATGCCCCGTTCGGTGACCTGCTGGCTCTGGAGGAGATGATCGACAGCTCTACCTGTGCTGTTCTCTGTGAACCTCTCCAGGGTGAGGGCGGCGTGCGGCCGCTGGCGAAAGAGTATCTGCAGGGAATTCAAGCCCTCTGCAAAAAACACGGCCTGCTGCTAATATTCGATGAAGTGCAGACCGGTATGGGCCGAACGGGAAGCCTCTTTGCTTATGAGCAGCTGGGCATTCAGCCGGATATCCTGACCATGGCCAAGGCGCTGGCCAACGGACTGCCCATCGGCGGGATGCTCACCAGTGAAAAGATTGCCGCCGCCTTTGTGCCCGGTACCCATGCTTCCACTTTCGGCGGCAATCCGGTGGCCTGTGCTGCTGCTGTGGCGACCTTGAAGATCATCCTTGCCGACGGTTTTCTGGCAGATGTCATGCAGAAAGGTGCCTATTTCCAGGCAGAGCTGAGGAAGCTGGCCCAGCGGTTCCCGGCCCTGCTCAGCTCGGCGCGGGGGATGGGGCTGCTCGTTGGCGCCGTCCTCACGGAGCAGGGAGTTGCCCATGGTACCGCAATTGTCAATAAGATGTTCGATCGTGGTTTTCTGATGAACTTTGCCGGCAATGTGGCGCTGCGGTTTGTTCCGCCGCTGATTGTGACGAAGGAAGAAATCGACCTGCTGGTGGCGGCGCTTGCCGAGGTTCTCGCTGAGTTTTGATTTTCCTCGTTGGAGCTGAAAAAACAGGGAGGATTCTCTTTTGGGGGAAATGTTTTGCAAATCACCCCCCTTTTATGTAATGATACCACCTCTCTCCCCTTGGATTACCCCGGTAAACGGGTAAAACGGGTGCTCATTTCAGTACTCGCGAGGGGGGAAGGTATCAACAGGAAAGCGCAGGCATTGCGGGTAAATCAACCGGAGAATATTCTTCTTTTTGTTTTGAGGTGAACAGGGTGTCGAAGGATTTACGATCGTTACAGGAATTTACTAAAACAGAGCTGATCCATATCATTGATCGGGCGATTGAACTCAAACAAGAGCAGCAGACTGCTCAGGGGCAAGAGGTGGTCGATGGACCCGTCGATAATGCGACGGCTCCGGTACACGATGCCCTGACGGACGTTCAACATACCTTCCAGGTGCTGTGTGACCTGATGACCATTTTAGAAAAGAAAGGAGTACTGGAAGATCTGCATATAGCCTGGATCGGCAATGGCAATAGCATGGCGAACTTCTGGATTCAGGCGGCGGCAGTCATCGGCTTTGAGCTGACCCTGGCTTGTCCCAGGGGGTATGAACCGGCCAGTGAAATTTTTGCCGCAGGCCGGAAAAAAGCAAAAAAACCCATTACCCTTGTCCGCAGCCCCGAAGAGGCGGTACGGCTGGCCGATGTCATAAATGTCGGAGCATGGGCGGAGGGTGCACAGCAGGAAAGGCTGCGCGTCTTCGCCAAATACCAGTTGAACAGTGAACTTCTGGCAGAAGCACCGCCTGACTGTATTGTTCTGCACTCTCATTCCGCTCACCGGGAGGAGGAGATAACCGAGGAGGTACTGGAGTCGGTACAGTGCGTGGCGTTTGACCAGGCGGAAAATACAATGCATGTGCATAAGGCAATCCTGGAAAGCCTGACAGGAAAGTGAGCAGGTGTTTCAGTGGAAATATTTTCGTAAAATTATAAAAACTAGGATGTGATATGAGTGTCAACAAGATAGTTCTCGCCTATTCCGGCGGTCTCGATACATCGGTTATTCTCAAGTGGCTGGCCGAGGAATATAAATGCTCGGTGATCGCTTATTCGGCGGATATCGGCCAGGAAGAAAACTGGGAAGCAGTGAAGAAAAAGGGCCTTGCCACCGGCGCGGAGAAGGTGATCGTCTCCGATCTGAAAAAAGAATTCGTCGAAGAGTACATTTTTCCGGCTTTTCGGGCAAATGCCATTTACGAGGGCTCCTATCTGCTCGGCACTTCCCTGGCCAGACCTCTGATTGCCAAGGAACAGGTCCGGATCGCTCAGGCAGAAGGCGCGGACGCGGTAAGCCATGGTGCGACCGGTAAAGGTAATGATCAGGTCCGCTTTGAACTGGGCTATATTGGTCTGGCGCCGAACCTGCAGATCATTGCTCCCTGGAGAACCTGGAACCTCAACTCCCGGCAGAAGCTGGTGGAGTTCGCCCAGGAACACAATATCCCGGTCCCGGTAACCAAGAAGAACCCTTACAGCTGTGACGAAAATCTTCTCCATATCAGCTATGAAGGCGGTATCCTGGAAGATCCGTGGAACGAGCCGGATGAGGATATGTTCAAATTCACCGTTTCGCCGGAGAAGGCGCCTGATGTCGCCACCTACCTGGAAATCGAATTTGCCGGTGGCGATCCGGTGGCCCTGGACGGCGTAAAAATGAGCCCGCTGGCTCTTTTCACCAGACTCAATCAACTGGGTGGTGCCAATGGCATCGGCCGGCTCAACCTGGTGGAGAATCGGTTTGTCGGCATGAAGTCCCACGGGGTGTACGAGACCCCCGGCGGCACCGTGCTGCGTACGGCCCATCGTGATCTGGAAACCATTTGTCTTGACCGGGAGGTCATGCGTATTCGTGATTCCCTGATACCGCAGTACGCCGAGCTGATCTATAACGGTTTCTGGTTTTCCCCGGAACGCGAATTGCTGCAGGGGACCATGGATGCATGCCAGAAAACGGTCAACGGCACGGTCCGGTTGAAGCTCTACAAAGGAAACTGCATCCCGGTCGGGCGTAAATCGGATCAGTCGCTGTATCAGGAATCCTTTGCTACCTTTGAGGAAGACCATGTCTACGATCAGGGCGATGCGACCGGATTTATCCGGCTCAATGGGCTCAGGTTGAAAATAAATGCGCTGCAAAATCGATTCAAAAAATAGGTAATTGAGTTATGACTGAGCCGAAAAAAAGCGGATCGGGAAAAATGTGGGGAGGGCGTTTCAGTGAAGGGACTGCCGCCTCGGTAGAGGCTTTTTCCGCCTCCATTCAGTATGATTCCCGGCTCTATAAGTATGACATCGCCGGCAGCAAGGCCCATGCCGATATGCTGGCCGACCATGGAATCCTGACCAGAGACGAGCTGACGGCAATAAAAGATGGTCTGACGGCAATCGAGCAGGAAATTGATCAGGGAACATTTGTATTCCGGCGCGAGCTGGAAGATATTCATATGAATATCGAAAAATCCCTGGTCGAACGGATTGGCCCGGCGGGCGCGAAGCTGCACAGCGGCAGGTCGCGCAACGATCAGGTCGCCCTTGATTTCAAAATGTATCTGCGTGACCAGTGCGATATTCTCATGGCGCTGCTCCACGACATCCGGAAGGCCTTTGTTGTCCTGGCCCGAAAATATCTCGGCCACATCATGCCCGGTTACACCCATATGCAAAGGGCGCAGCCGGTGCAGATAGCCCACCACATGCTGGCCTACTACGAGATGTTCGGCCGGGACCTTGGCCGGATGGCCGATTGCCGCAAGCGGCTCAACCTGTCACCGCTCGGCTGCGCGGCCATGGCCGGCACCGGGCTGCCGATCGATCGGGAACAGGTTGCCAAAGCCCTCGGTTTTGACGGGGTTACCGCCAACTCCATGGATACCTCCGGGGACCGGGATTATGCCATTGAGTTCACCAGCACCTGCACCATGATCCAGCTCCATCTCTCGAGGCTTTCCGAAGAGCTGGTGCTCTGGTCGGGCCAGGAGTTTCACTTTGTCGATATTTCCGATAAATTCTGCACCGGCTCGTCGATCATGCCGCAGAAGAA
>AMWB02010628.1_pt1 | contig 49190 bp, 46 predicted proteins | sample 200311 | NCBI WGS metagenome assembly AMWB02 (sample SAMN02737377, study PRJNA173069) | bioreactor metagenome | biome: anode biofilm in microbial fuel cells | place: USA: California | collected 2010-12-16
ATTTTTGCTTGGGGGGTGTGAATCGTTACGCATCGTCAGTAAAGCGTACGTCCCTGACTCGTTCTCCTGCTTTAGGTTCTAAAGTATTCATTCCATGCCTCCAATAATTCTTTTTGGTTTTCGGTTGTGAGCGCCTCCAATTTCCTCAACTCTCTCGCTGAAAATCCAAGATTATATACCAAGGCTACAGGGTTGAGCCAGAACTTGGCTGAAAAGGCGTCCCGGTCGATATGGACATGCGGCGGTTCGCGCAGATCATGGCTGACAAAGTAAAAACCTATATGGTCCTGACCTCAAGACTGCTGGGGACATTTTCCTTTCCCTTCTATATCAATTTCCCGGCGAACGCAAAAGTGAGGGGCCGGGAAATGATAGCTTCCGAACCCGCTGAAAAGAACGAAAGGATCAAAAACCCACGCTTAAAAAAAAATGCACAGCTTTTCCCGGTCCCGCTCAACTGCTTTGTTCGCCATATCCACTATTGAGTGGCTTGCAGCTCTTCTCGGACGACACGGCGCAGGACTTCTTCGAGGGGTTGCTCTTGACGTTCCATATATGTTCGGAGGGCGTCGTTCAGCATCGTCTGGTAGTTGCCTCCGCCTTGTTCTTCCACCTTGGACCGGAACCAGTCAATAATGTCACGATCAAGTCGAATGGTGATCCGAACTTTCTTTTCGAAAGAAGGCAGTACGGCACCCCGTTTACCTTTACTAAAATCATATTTCGCCTTCATATTGCCTCATTTCGTAACGCACCGCTTTGCGTGCGGAAATTATCCGAATATTGTCCTCCCGCCATGTATAGACCACTACAATTATGCGGCCAAAGGCGTCCATTCCAATGGTGACATAGCGTTGCTCATCTTGCCGAAAATCCTCAAGGGTCACGGCATTTGGATCTTCGAAGACTGCGAATGTGTCAGCGAACGAGATTCCGTGTTTGGACTTATTCTTTTTGGCCTTCGATTCATCCCATTCAAACATAGCATCCTAAAATATGCACATTTGTATGCACACGTCAACTTTCATTGCGAACGACCAAGCTCACCGGCGGCAACGAAGCGCAGCGTAATTGCCGTCCGGTGCAGCGCCTTGTTCGAGAAAGCCGCTACGCGGCAGAATAGCAGAACCGAGTCCGCAATATCCACCTCTCCGTCTCCACCCCGCCGGCATGCTTCAATAAAATAAGTATGATACCTCTCCTTAAGACACATTACCAACCCCAAACAAAGGAGAGGCATCATGGCGAAACCAAAAACACTTCAGACTCCCTGGTATGACAAAACCGTCAAAGCCCTTCAACTGGCCGGCATGGGCGAAAGCACACAGGAATCATACGCCCGGGCCGTGCGCAAGCTCATTGAATTTTGTGGAAAAGATCCTCGAAAGATCACCGAAAACGATCTGAAGGAATATTTCCTTTATTGCCGGAACGAATCCAATTGGGCGCCGGCCACCATGAAAATCTGTTACTGCGGGGTGAAGTTTTTCTTCATCCATGTCCTCGGGCGAAAATGGCCGTTGTTTGAATACCTCAAGGCGCAGAAGGAACGCCGCCTGCCGTGCGTTCTCACCACCGAAGAGGTGCGGCTGATCCTGAGCCGTGTCCGCACCTTTCACAACTACGTCTTTCTGGTCACCGTCTACACCTGCGGGCTGCGGCTCCAGGAAACCCTTTTTCTTCAGATATCCGACATCGACGGTAAACGAATGATGATCCACGTTCACCGGGGCAAAGGCGCCAAAGACAGATATGTGCCGATGCCCGAAGAGACCTATCATCTGCTTCGCCGGTACTGGGTGACTCATCGAAATCCGATCTTGATTTTTCCCGCCTTGGGCAGAGGTCATCAGAACGCTTCCACATCCAAGACCCCCATGGCCATCGACAGCGTGCAGGGCGCTTTCCGTTCCGCCAAAAACCAGGCAAGAATCGTCAAGCGACACGTTTCCATTCACACCCTCAGGCACTATGCCGAGTTCCGGACTATGCCGAGTGTCCAAATTACGCCTTAGAGTACGAAGGATTTGTTTATAATCAACTCGGCATAGTCTGATGTGTTTTAGAGCTCGTTCAAGAACTGTAAGAGGTTATCACCAGGTCGGTAGCGACCGGCTTTGACATTTAGTGGTTTCGTCTTGGCCAGAATTTTTTCTTTGAGAGCCAGATCGGCTTGCAAATAGATCATGGTGGTTTCAGCAGATTCGTGACCAAGCCAAAGGGCAATGATAGAATGGTCTACTCCAGCCTGAAGGAGCTCCATGGCTGCAGTATGCCGAAGGACGTGAGGCGACACCCGTTTGTCTTTCAACGAGGGGCATGTTTTCCGAGCCGTTGCCACATGTTTGGCCAGAATGTACTGAACACCATCTGGGCTGAGTTGAGTGCCACGAACATTGGGGAAAACGACATCGTCGTCCGATCCCCCCCGTTCTTCGAGCCAGGTTTTCATGACGGCGACGGTCTGTTTGGTAAGAGGCGTACAGCGTTCTTTGCGTCCCTTACCATAACAACGGACATGAGCACCTGATGTTAAGACGATGTCGCGACGGCGGATACCAATAAGTTCAGAAAGACGAAGGCCGGTCTGAATGGCGAGCAAAAGAAGTGCCTGATCCCGCCGTCCCGCCCGGGTAGCTTTGTCAGGTGCTGTCAAAAGTGCCTCAATTTCCGGATACGTGAGAAAATCAATCAAAGGACGATCCTGGCGTTTGGTGGGAATAGCCAAAACACGCTGAATATGAGCGGAACGACTGGGTTCTTGAAACGCAGCGTAATGAAAGAAGGATCGAATTGCCGTCAAACGGAGGTTGCGGGTTCGGCTGCCGTTGTGGCGCTCGTTCTGGATATGATCCAGAAAAGCGCCAACGAAAGGAGCGGTGAGATCGTCAAAGGATAGTTTCGAAGGCGGTTTATTAAGCTGTTTGTAGGCAAATTCGAGAAGCAACCGGAACGTATCACGGTAAGAGGCGATGGTATGGGGGCTGACTTGTCGTTGCTTCATCAGGCGGTCCGTAAAAAATGACTGAAGCAAGGTGGACAATGGGGTAATGGTTGTCATGATAAAGCCTCCCTTTTTTTTCAAGTCGGTCCTTGGTCAGCGCTAAAAGCTCCGGGATGGCGGATAGGTACCAATAGGTATCGGTTACATGGGCATGCCCCAGATAAGTCGAGAGCACCGGCAGGCGTTGTTCGACATCAACACCGGCTCGGTACCAATCAAGGAGCGTTGTCACCGCAAACCGGTGGCGAAGGTCATGGATGCGTGGGCCGCAGCTATCCCCGATTTTTCTGAGGCCGATCTGTTGGGAAAGTTTGACGAAAGTCCATCGGACCATGCAGTCCGTGAGCGGGATGCCCTGATTGGATAAGAAAAAGCGGGATGCGGTGGACCGGGGGTGAAGTTGATCGCGTCGCCAAAGATACTGCTTGAGATTTTTCACAGTGGAAGGATGCAAAGGAATCAACCGGGACTTGCTGAACTTGGTCAACCGAACGGTCAAGAGCTTCTGATCGAGATCAACGTCGCCACGCCCAAGGTGAATGACCTCGCTGATCCGCATCCCGGTGACGGCCAATAAGCCAAAGAGGGTGAAATAAGTCCAGGGTCGAAGATCTGTCGATGGAGGAAGATTTTTCGCTGCTTTTAAAATTTGTTCGATCTCCTCATCGGAGTAGATGTATGGTGTTGCCCGCTTGGTGCGATAAGGCAAAAGGCCTCTCGGGGGGATCTCAGTTCGAGGATCGATGGCGTTCCAATAACGCGCAAAACTACGCACAAAACTGAGGCGAGTAGCCCAGTGCGCGGGCTGGACGCCCTGGGGCTGCTGTGCCCAGCGTAGGGCCAACTCAACGGTGATAACGGAGGCCTCCTGTTGTTCCATGAAGGATACGAAATGGTGGAGATTATGCCTCATATCCCGCAATTTGAATCCAAGCGATCGGCGCACCGTCAGATAGTTTTCCACAGCTTTTCGGAGGCAGTTCATTTGTCACCTCCCGGCCAGGGTTGAGCCAGAGTTTGCAGGGCCGTCAGATCAACCTTGGCATAGACGGTGGTCGTGTTGATACTGCTGTGCCGCAACAGCAGGGCAATTTCAGCAAGAGCAGCCCCTTTGCGCAACATCTGAGTGGCGAGGGTGTGACGGAACTGATGGGCACCGGTATGCGGGGAATCAATACCGGCTTTTTTAAGAGTCCGGGCGACGATAGTCGAGATGGCTGCGGAATTGGCAAATCCACGGCGAGGAGCCTTCATGCGAATGAAAACACGGCGTGTGGAACAAATCGGGCGGTCCTTCTCAAGATAAGCGGCGATGGCTCCTCCGACATCAGGAGGCAGAGGGAGCAGCGCTGATCGATTTCCTTTTCCTTGGATGCTGATTTCGCCCGCCTGCCAATGGATATCATCCAAGGTCAGGCTGACAATTTCGCAGGCCCTCAGGCCCAGTCGGGCGAGCAACAGGAGAATCGCATAGTCACGGCGCCCCTGAGCTGTTCGGCGGTCACATTGGCTTAAGACCTGCTGAACCTGATCTGGTTGAAGGAACTTTGGCAATGCCGAAAACTGCCAGTTGGCAATGGCTGGGACGCAGGCCGCCAAGTCGGTCGTAATGTCTCCTCGGTGGCGCAAGTAACGAAAGAAGGATCGCAGAGCGCTGACCATCAGACCTGCGCGTTTGGGGTTTAGACGTACCGCTTGATGCCGTATAAACCGGATCACTTCATCAGCGTTCAAATCATCGAAGCGGATGGGATTATCACCAAACTGAGTTGACAGAAACCTTTGAATGAAGGGCCGATAATTGATACGGGTGGCCACGGATAGCCCGCGTTCTTCAGTCAGGTAACGGTCATAGTCGTTTTCGATGCGCTGGCGTGTATTATCAGGGGGACGTGCAGGTTCCCTTGGTAAGAGGCCGTAAGCCTGCAACAGGTGCACAAGTCTGCTCAATATCGAGTCGTCATCACGACGAGGGCGGAACCGCTGATGACGAGATTGCATATACCGATTGATCGTCGGCTCTGAGAGATCGGTAACCCGCAGCCGTTGCTGGTGCAGCCATTGGTTCATGTCATTGAGGAAACGCAGTTGTAGATGGGCGGAATGTTCGGTGTAGCCTTGTTGAGACAGAAGGGCCGCGTAGGCGGGTGTAATGCAGCCCAATGGACCTTTGCACATGTCTTGAGGAAGGTCTGTGTCTGTAAATAATTTGGTCATGATGTCTTCTCCTTTGAGTAGGGTTTCTTAGGAAAAGACATAAAAAACTATGCCGAGTTTTCAAGGGGAAAAAGGCAGAGCTATTGGGTATTCAAAGCATTGACTCGGCATAGTCCGGAACTCGGCATAGTGCCTGATATGCCGAGCTCGGCATATCAGGCATAGTTTCGCCACCCATCTTCTGCAGCGGGGCACCGATATCCGTACCATCCAGGCGCTTCTGGGCCACAATGACATTTCCACCACCATGATCTATACCCACGTGCTTCAGCAGGGGGGGCAGGGGGTGATCAGTCCGCTGGACGACCTCGGCATGGATTGATCGCGTGACCGGTCACTGCCCATTTTTCGCCGTCCCGGAACCTGATATCCAAATTCCCGGACGATCATCCCTTCAGGAAATCTCCACCGTGCATATTGATTCTTTCGGGACATGATCTAATATTACATAGGCATACGATGCCTCTATCGGCTTTCCGATAAGATTTTTGGCTGCATCATCGCTCGTTGTCGGTTGACGGATACAACTGCCTCGCAGGCCACAATCTTGATCTGAAAGTCGATATCAGCAGATACATCATGAAAAAGATAATATTTCGACGAAGGAAAACAGCATGCCCGGGCAGGAAACGACCGCTCCAGAAGATTTTTCACGGAAAATGATCGATATTTTGAACTGCGGCGCGCTGAATCTGGCGATCGGCATTGGATACCGCACGAAGCTGTTCGATGTGATGGACCTATCTGAGTCTCCGCAAACGGCCGAGGCGATCGCTGTACAATCGGGATTGAGCCGTCGCTATATCGAGGAATGGCTGGGCATTATGTGCACCGGCGGCATCGTGACCATCACGACCAATGACGACGGAACGGCCGAATATTTCCTTCCCCGGTCCCACGGCGATGTTCTGGCCCGCCGCTCGGGGAACAACAATCTGGGGGTCTATGCCCAAGAGATACCGCTGTTGACCGCCTGCGCCATGGAAAAGGTCGTTGCGGGGTTTCATACCGGCGACGGGGTGCCTTATGCCTTTTATCCCGCGTTCCAGGCGTTCATGACCGAGCTGGCGAATGCCAAGCATCGGCAGGTTTTGATCGACCGGTTTCTGCCGGCGGTGGAAGAAGGCCGGATGGTCGCCCGGCTCGAAGGGGGCATCCGGGTCTGTGATCTGGGGTGCGGGGAAGGGGTGGCGCTGAATCTGATGGCCGAAGCCTTTCCCGACAGCCGCTTCACCGGGTTCGACATGGACCCCGAGGTCATTCGGATCGCCGAAAATGCGGCGGCGGCAGCCGGGCTTGAAAACGTCGAATATCACGTGCGGGATGCCGCGACCCTGGGCGATGGCGGCGGATTCGACGGCGCCTTCGATTATATCGTCGCTTTTGACGCGATTCACGATCAGCGGGAGCCTCTGGCGGCGCTGATGGGCATCCGGCGCATGCTTGCCCCGGAAGGGCGCTTTTCCATGATCGATATCGATTCACATACCGCCCACCGAGACAATCTGGACCATCCGATGGGGCCGTTTTTATATACCGTGAGCCTCATGCACTGCATGCCGGTCGGGCTGGTGGCGGGCGGGGCCGGGCTGGGAATGATGTGGGGAAGGGAGCAGGCCGAGGCGCTGCTTGCCCGGGCCGGCTTTTCGCATATCGAGGTGAGAGAGATGCCCCACGATCCGTTCAATGTGCATTATTTCTGCCGCAGGTAGCGTCAAGGATGCGTTTGCCGATCGCCGCGGCGACGATGTTGCTATAGACTTTCAGATAATGATTTTGGCAAGGCAGAGCGAGGAAGGCGTATAGGTTATACGTTGACGAGCGATAACGCAGCCAAAATCTTTATCTGAAAGTCTATATCACCATATGCCGGTTACGAAGCCTGAAGGGAAGCGACGATGAATATCGTTTATCTGTCTCCCCATTTTCCTCCCAATTATTACCTGTTCTGCGTCCATCTCAAAAAGATGGGGGCGGCGGTGCTGGGCATCGGCGACGCTCCCTACGACCGCCTGCATCCCGAATTGAAAGACGGGCTCACCGAATATTACCGGGTCGACGACATGTCGGACTACGATCAGCTTCTGAGGGCCACCGGATATTTCACCCACATCTACGGCCGGCTCGACCGCGTTGAATCGAACAACGAATTCTGGATCGAGACCGAAGCGAAGCTGCGCACCGATTTCAACATGAACGGCCCCAAGATTCACCAGATATCCCGGCTGATCCTGAAATCCGAAATGAAAAAGCATTTCAGGAATGCCGGCGTCACCGTGGCGCGCGGCAAAATACTCAAGAGCCGCGAGGAGGCCTGCCGCTTTATCGACAAGGTCGGCTATCCGGTCGTTTTCAAGCCCGACCGCGGCGTGGGCGCGACCGACACCTTCCGTATCGAAGGGCCGGGGGACCTCGATGAATTTTTCGCGCGCAAACCGACCGTCCGCTTTTTCATGGAAGAGTTCATCGAAGGAACGGTCTGCTCGTTCGACGGCCTGGCCGACCGGAACGGAAACATCGTTTTTTACACCGCGCACATCTTCAGCCAGGGCATTATGGAAACCGTGAACGAAGACCGGGATCTTTTCTATTATTCGCTGAGGGATATTCCGGAGGATCTCGAAGAGGCCGGGAAAAACGCCGTCAGCGCCTTCGATATCCGGGAGCGGTTTTTCCACATCGAATTTTTCCGGACCCCGGACGGGCGCCTGGTCGCGCTCGAAATGAACGCCCGGCCGCCGGGCGGGCTCACGACGGACATGATCGACTATGCCAACAACATCGACATCTATGCCGCATGGGCGGGCGTTGTGATGAATCCCTCCTACGGCATCATCTATTCACGCCCCTATCACTGCGCCTACGTCGGCAGAAAGCTGAACAAGAGCTACGTCCATTCGCACCGCGAAATCATGCAGGAATTCGGCTATATGATCGTTCACCACGGCCCGATCGATTCGGTATTCAGCGCCGCCATCGGCAATTACGGGTATCTCGCCAACGCGGTAAGCGTCGAGCAAATCCTTGCCGCGGCCCGTTTTATTCAGGAAAAATCCTGACGGAGCGGCCTTCAGACGGTGTTTCAGGGTGGATTTCAGTGCCGTTTTGTGCCATATAACCCTTCAAATTGCAGCCGCGTCGGCGGCGACGCATGCCAGGGTGTCGCCGAGAGGAGGGATCAGCACCGATCATGGGCATTTCGTGCCGCCATATCAGCTACCGGTACCCCGGTACGGATGCGTTCGTTTTCAAAGATCTCTCTTTCGAGATGAGAACGCCCGGATTCAATGCCCTGTTCGGCCCGTCGGGCGTCGGTAAAACCTCTTTCGCCAAAATTATCTCGGGAAATATCGAAGGCTATGCCGGCGAGGTCGACCTGGAGGGGATCGGCCGCCCGGCCTATTCCTACAATCTCGAACGTCTGCCGGGGTGGTCGACGGTGGGCCGGCATCTCGAGAAGATCGTTCCGCATTCCCGGCAGACGTTGATGGACGAGCTGATTCCCGTCTTCGGGCTCGATGGGTGCCTCGATCAGCGCTTTTCCCAGCTCTCCCTCGGCCAGAAAAACCGCATCAATCTCATCCGGTACCTGCTTCAGGATTTCGCCTTGCTCATTCTCGATGAGAGTCTCGCCAATGTCGATGAAATGACCCGGGAGCGGATTATCCTCAAGATCAAAGCGCTGTTTCCCGACACCTATTTTATTTATATATCCCACAATGTCGTCGAGGTCTCCAAATTCTGCCGGGAGATTCTCGTGTTTCGCGGTCTCGAAAAAAGACCGTCCACCGTCGTGGTGACCGGGCAGGACCTGACGGCCGAAGATGCCCTGGACACGGCGGCGTTCGAGCGGACGATGCTGGAGATCATGAATGCTGTATAGGCGGATTTTCCAGTTTCTCATCATCTATCTTCTGGGGATCGTCTTCCTGCTGGCCCTGAAGGTGGTGCTCGACCTTTCCGACTATGTCATTCCGGGGCCCCTTAGCATCTGGGCGGTCTTCACCCGGGAGTTCGGGCGCTTTCTGTTGAGCGTGCTGAGCACCCTGGGCGTTGCTGTCATCGGCCAGGTGGCCTCGGTCTGCCTGGCGCTCGCGGTCGGCATCATCGGGCGCCAGGCGACGTGGTTCGGCTCGTTCGTCAAGGTGGCGGCATATAACATCCAGGCCTATCCCATTGTCGCCATCGCGCCGATCATCTTCATTCTTCTGGGCGACGGATTTGCCTCCCGCCTCCTGATCGCCGCCATGATCTGCTACTTTCCACTGCTGCTGTCGGTCATGGGGATCATGTCGGAGCCGATCGACGATATCGAGCATTTCTACCGGGTGACGGGGAGGATGCGCTGGCAGCTCGAGGTCAAAATCCGCGCCTTCGAGAATCTGAGCAAGCTGACGACGGTCATCTCCGGCAGCGCCACCCTGGCCATGGCCGGCACCATCGTCGCCGAATTTATCGCGGCCAACGCCGGCATCGGCTACAGCATCCGCATCGCCTTGTATCAGAGCGATCTCGCCAAGGTGCTGGTCGCTCTTTTCCTGATCGGCATCACTCTGTCCGTCTACCAGGGGATGCTCGAATGGGCCGGGCAGCAGTTGAAACACCGCTGGGCGAGCGCCTGACGCAGGAAGAACCGAAAACAAGATCGAGGAGACACACCATGACCCGAAAAGCGATGATCCTGACATTGGGGTGCGTTTTAGGACTCACCGTCTTCCCGCACGCCACCGGGGCTGCGGCGGAGACGCTCAACTACCGGCTCAAATGGCTCTTCAACACGAGCGTCGTGGGGGATGTCTATGCCGACGCCCACGGGTATTTCAAGCGGGAGGGCCTGGATGTCACCGTCAAGGCGGGCGGCCCCGAACGGGATGCCATCCGCGAGCTCGAGCTGGGCTACGCACAGTTCGGCGCGGCGTCCGCGGACCAGGTCATCCGGGCGCTGTCGAAAGGTGCTCGCGTGGTGGTGCTGGCCCAGATTTTCCAGGTCAACCCCCTGCAATGGATATACCGCAGCGCCGGGCCGCCGATCGCCAAGCTCTCGGACCTTCGGGGACGCGTCATCGGCATCACCTACGGCGGCAATGATGAAACCATCATGAAGACCCTTCTCGCCAAGGGGGATGTGCCGGAAAGCGCGGTGACATTTTTCAGCGTCCGGTATGACTTCACGCCGTTTTACACGGGGAAGACCGATCTCTGGCCTGTCTACCGCAACGCCCAGGGGCCCATCCTGAAGCAGAAGCTGCAGGCTGAAGGCGAGGCCGTATCCTTTTTCAATCCCGCGGACTTCGGCGTCAATTTCGTGGCCAACTCCGTCGTGACCTCTGAGCGGATGCTTGCGGAAAATCCGGATCTGGTCAGGCGGTTCGTCCGGACCCTGCTGGCGGCATGGCAGGACGCCTTGGACCCCAAAAACGCCGCGGCGGCGCTCCGCACGCTCGCGCGGTATGACCCGGAGACGCTGCCGGATATCCGCAAGGAGCAGCTCGATATCACCCGCACCCTCATCGTTCCGAAAGATCACCAGGCGGTCGGCCGGATCGATACCGACGCGTGGAAACAGACGGAAGCGATGATGATCGAGCAGCGGCTGATTCCGAAACCCGTATCCGTGGAAACTGTGTTGAAAGCCCCGCAGTCATAAAGGGGCATCATGATCAGGAAACATGAAACTGATGGAAACGGAGATTGAAATGGAAAAAAGACCGATAGAAGCTATCATCGTCTACTGCTCTCCGGCGGGGTCGACCCGCCATGTGGCGGCGGTGGTCGAACAGGCCCTTCAGGATGCCGGCATCGCGTCCATCACGGCGGATATCGGCTCCGCCGAGGGCCGCAAAACCGCCGCCCGCCTGGCGGAGAACCTGAGTGACTCCGCGTGCCTCTTCGTCGGCTCGCCGGTGTATGTCAACCATCCCGTTCCGCCGGTGTCCGAATTTATCGCCGGCCTCCCCGACGGCGCCGGGGCCGCCGCCGTTCCCTTTGTCACCTGGGGCGGCGCCAGCAGCGGGCTTGCGCTCTACGACATGGGTCAGGCCCTTTTGCATAAGGGGTTTCGGTTGATGGGAGCCGCCAAGGTCCTCGCGCGCCACTGCATGATGTGGCGGTCCGACAATCCCATGGGCGAGGGACGGCCGAACGACGACGACGACCGGAAGGTCGTCGCGCTCGTCGAGGCGGTCATCCGACGGCTGCAGGGTGCTGACGCCGACAGGCTGGCCGTAGACGATCTTGACTACCAGCCGGCGGCGTTTCGGGAGGAGCTGCGGACGTCGAGCCTCGAAAAAGCGAAGGGCCATCTGCCCCGCCGGACCGTTGAAGAGGACCGATGCACCACATGCGGCGTCTGCGTTGAGGACTGCCCGACCGATGCCATTGACATGCAGCCCTTTCCAACATTCAACGACCGGTGTATTTACTGCTTCAATTGCGTGAGGGTATGCCCGGAGGATGCCATCACCGCCGATCTTTCAGCGTCGGAGACGATGATCCGGGGTCGGGCCGAACGGTTCGACGAACGGCCGCGCACCCGGATATTTCTGTAATACCTTTAACGATCGAAGGCGTGGAGCAGGGCGGCGGCGTTCACCGGACGATCGATCAACTGGTATGTCAGGGCGAAATCGGCAAATTTTTGCCACTTCTGGGCATTTGGGGACTGGCTGTGGGCGAAATAGGGCAGGGTGAGCGTGAAGGCCTCCGATTCCGTTCGTTCGTCCGCTTCCGGAACCTCCTTCAAATAATCCTGAAATGCCTGGTCAGGGTCCGACCGCGTCATCCTGACGGCCGCGTCGATGGCCCGGATAAACCCTTCCACCTCTTTCCCTTTTTGGCCTAAGGTCTTCCGGCTGCAGACGAAGATGAGCTCGTCATAGTCGGGAATGCCGTATTTTTCCAACTCGAAATAGGCGGCGTCATATCCCCGGTGCCGCATCTCGACGGTTTCGTAGGTCTTGAACGGCCCCATGACGGCATCGACCTTGCCGGCCGCCAGCGACTGGACGATGGCGAACCCAACATTCACCGCCGTGTAATCGTGAACGCCGTTGATGGCGGCAAAGGCTCTGAGCATCACGTCCATGAGACCGGGAACCGTGTATCCGATGCGCGTTCCGGAAAGATCCGCCGGGGTGACGATCCCTTTACCCTTGAGAAAGAGAAGGGTCGTCAGGGGATGTTCGATCAGACGGCCCACGACGCGCACCTTCAGGCCCGCGGCGGCGGCGATCACGGTCTGCGGCTCGTACGACACGGCGATGTCAACGTTGTCCGAAGCCGCCAGCTTGAGGGCGTCGGCGGTCTCCGACGGGCTGATGATTTTGACGTCGATCCCTTCTTTGGCAAAAAGCCCCTGCCGGCGCGCCACATAGATCGGCAGATGGTCCACATTGGGAAACCAGTCGAGCATCAGCGTGAGGGTTTCCACGGCGCCGGCCGGGGATGACGTTGTCAGGATAATGACCGCAAACAATAACAGGCCGAGTCTTTTTTTCATCCATTTCTCCTTTTCCATGCGGGGTGATCGGTGTGTTCGGTTATCGCCAATGGACCGCTCTTTTTCCAATGATATCCACGACAATCCACAGACCCAGGCCCATGACGGACAGGTAGAGGATGGCCGCGAACATGAGATCGACCCGGAGGCGGGCGTTGGCCTGGATCATCAGAAAGCCCAACCCCCGCTGCGCCCCGACCCACTCTCCGATGACGGCGCCGATGGTGGCCACGGAAACGCCCACCTTGAGGCCCGTGAAGAAATGGGGGAGCGCCCACGGCCAGTAGAGCATGCGCAGGGTCTGCCAGAAGCCGGCGCCCATGAGGCGGAAGAGGATCCTGTATTCGCGGTCGCAGCTCTTGAAGCCCGCCAGCAGGCTCACGGTGATCGGGAAAAAGATGATGACGGCGGCCATCAGGATCTTGCCGGCAAGGCCGTAGCCGAACCAGACCACCAGCAGCGGCGCGACCGCAAACACCGGTATGGCCTGGGACGCCACCAGCAGCGGTGTCAGGGATTTTTCGATGGCGGGGTGGGAAAACATGGCGATCGCCACCGGTATGGCGACAAGCACCGACAGCAGCGTCCCCAGAAGAATTTCTAAGAGTGTGACGCCGGCGTGGAAAAAAAGAAGCGGCGCTTTGTCGACTGCCGTCATGATGATGACCGTAGGCGGAGGGAGAATGAAATCGGGAACGGCCAGATAGCGGCAGCCCGCTTCCCACACGAGGAAAAATCCGGATATCAGCGCCCATGGAACGAGGCTACGAAGCGCCATGGTTCAACTCCAGATCGAGGCGCGCCAGCACCTTCGTTTTGGCCCGGATAAGAGCGACATCGTCGGGTTGACGGGGTTTCGGCGTGTCGAGACGGTGGTGCTCGATGATCCGCATGGGCATCTGTGACAGAACATACAGATCGTCGGCCAGCAGCAGCCCCTCTTCGATGTCGTGCGTGATCATGACGATGGTTTTCATGAACTCCCGCTGCAGCATCAGCAGCAGGCCGTGAAGGCCGCGGCGGGTGATGGCGTCGAGGCTGGAAAGGGGCTCGTCGAGCAGGACCAGCTCGCGTTCGAACATAAGGGTCCTGACGAGCGCACACCGCTGCCGCATGCCGCCCGATATTGCGCCCGGCAGGTAGGTTTCAAACCCATGAAGCCCCATCCTGCGGAACAGCCCGGCGGCTTTTTCCCGGGATCTCTTCGGATCCGCCCCCGCGATGGTTGACGGCAGCAGCGCATTGTCCACCAGCGAACACCAGGGAAGAAGCAGATCCTTCTGCTGCATGTAGGCGCTCGCCCGCCCCAGGTGGGGGAGGAGTTCATTTTGCCACGACAGCGCGCCGGCATCCAGCGGCACCACGCCCGTCAGAAGATCGAAGAGGGTCGTCTTGCCGCAACCCGACGGCCCGATCAGCACCGTGAAGCTGTTGCGCCGGACGTCGAGATCGAATCCGTCGAGAACTGTAAGACCGTCGAAGCGTTTGGTCAGCCGTGAGATTTTGAGCAAGGCCGGGGCTCCCGCCATGTGGGCGTGTCGGTGAATCGGCCGGGGAAAGAAAGAGGCGGCATGTGCGGGATGAAAGCCACTTTCCTACGCCGGCATGATCCGGATCAGGTTCAAGGGGTCGAGGTCCGTGCCTCCTCTCAGCCGATAGCGCGGCTCCCCCAGTGTGTGATGCGTAAGATGCAGACTACAACCCCCGGCCTGTCAAATCAAGTCTTGATTTCAGAAACCGGCACTGATAAAAATAAACGATATCCGATCAGGGGTGTTCCGGCGGGTGCCGGAACTGAGATAATACCCTTTGAACCTGATACAGTTCGTACTGTCGTAGGGAAATCGGAGACGGAACCCGCTCTCTTCATTTCCAAAGACGCTTCCGACACTCCGCCATCTCCCGAGACGGCACACCTAGCCCGGCATTCCATATGAGTGCAGGCATCATCACGGGAGATTGGCCAATGGTTGCAAAAAAAACCGCCGCCGTCACAACCGACACGCGCAAAACCGCCTACGCGGTCGTCTTCGTCGCCCTCGGGGTGGCCCTTGCGCCGTTCACCTCCATCCCCCTGGGGATCGCCAGGATCAACCCCACCCAGCATTTCGTGAACATCCTGGGGGCCGTCATTCTGGGTCCCGGATGGGCGGTCATGATCGCGGGGGTCATCGGGCTCATCCGCAACATGATGGGTGTCGGGACCCTGCTGGCCTTTCCGGGCGGGATGATCGGCGCCTTTCTGGCCGGGATCGTATACGCCGGTACGCGCAACGTTTATCTGGGCGCGGCAGGAGAGATCGTCGGCACCGGCCTTGTCGCACCGGTGGTGAGCGCGCTGGTCGTGGCGCCGTTTCTGATGGGAAAAGCCATCCCGCTGCTGGCCCTGATTCCGTCGTTTCTGGGGAGCACGATTGCCGGAGCGGTCCTGGGGGTCATGGCGGTGAAGCTCCTTGCCCGCGCCGACATCATCACGCTCCGGTCATGACGGGCCGCGGCCCCTTCATCGTCGCCGCCGGGCTCCGGTATGCCTACCGTGAAGACGGCCCCTGGATTCTCGATGATATCGATCTGGAGGTCCGCCGGGGCGAGCATGTCCTTGTCGCCGGTGCCAGCGGGTCGGGTAAATCGACCCTCGCCCGGACGCTGAATGGGCTGATTCCGCATTTTTACGGCGGACGGCTCGAAGGCGAGGTAAGGATTGGCGGCGTGTCGACCCGGACGTGTTCGCCTGCCGATCTCTTCGATCAGGTTGGAATGGTCTTCCAGAACCCCGAGGCCCAGCTCTTCAACCGGTCGGTGCGGCGCGAGATCGCCTTCGGTCTGGAAAGCCAGGGGCTGCCCCGCCCGGAAATGCGCCGCCGGATCGATGAGATCGGCCGGGAGATGGACATCGCCCACCTCTTTTCCCGTTCCCCCGACCGCCTGTCCGGCGGAGAGCAGCAGATGGTCGCCATCGCCGCGATCGCGGCCCTTCGGCCGAAAATGATCGTGCTCGACGAGCCGTTCGCCAACCTCGACGGAGAGAACATCCGGCGGATTCAAGAAGCGCTGTCGGCGCTACGGAAAAAAGGAACGGGGGTGATCGTTTGCGAGCATCGCCTGGGCGCCGCGGCGGCCGGCGCCGGACGGATGATCGTTGTAGACGCCGGGCGCAAGGTGCTGGATGGTCCACCGGCGGACGTGCTGGATCGAGATATGGAAATCCTGGGCCTCGAGCGGCCCACCCCCCATGCAATGCACCGGTTTTGCGATATCAACCTTGCGGCGCTCCGCTGTCGACCCACCGGACAGAAGCCGCCCCTGCTCGCTTTCGAATCGGTATTCTTCGAACGGGAGGGGCGCACGATTCTCCATGATCTCTCTTTTTCCATCGACAGGGGGGAGTGCGTCGCCGTTGTCGGCCCCAACGGCGCGGGCAAGACCACCCTGCTCAAGCACTTCAACGGTCTTCTTCGCCCAACGCGGGGACGGGTGCTGCTGCGCGGCCATGATATCCAAAAAGCGAAGGTTTCGCATCTGGCCCGCCATGTGGGAATGGCCTTTCAGAACCCCGCCGGCCAGTTTTTCAAGATGACGGTCCGGGATGAAATCACCGTGGCGGCCAAGGCCATGAACTGTTTCGATCCGGAATGGATCGACGAGCTGGTGCGCATCTTTAAACTGGACGATCTGACGGCGCGCGCGCCTTACCGCCTGAGCAGCGGCGAAAAAAAGCGGGCGGCGTTTGCGGCGGCACTCTCGGCCCGCCCCGAGATCCTGGTGCTGGATGAACCGACATCCGGCCAGGACCGCTATTTCAAAGACGCCCTGGGCGGATTTCTCACCGCGCTGCGGACAAAGGGGCAAACGGTGATCCTGGTGACCCACGATCTGCAGTTTGCCGCAGAATACGCGCCTCGGTGGCTCTACCTGGAAAACGGACGGATCACGGCCGATGGATCGCCCTGCCGGACGGCTGACGGCGCATGCAAGCAAAACCCCTCCGGCAGGTCCGTCACCGCTCTGGATGCGGGAAGGGTGGGTGTCCGTGCTTGATCCGAGAACCAAGCTCGTCGTCACCGTCATGGCCGCTGCCGGCGTGATGATGACCGAAGGCTTCCGGCCGGCGGCGGGCGAATGGGCGCTTCTCTGGATCGTTCTCATCGGTCTCGGCTTTTTGAAAACATACCTCCGCTGGCTTCTGCTGGTCGTTCCGATGGCGCTCTTTTTCGGCCTGATGACCGCATGGGCGGCGGGGGTCGACGCCGGTGGCGAGGCCGCCTTGAAGCTCCTGACCCTGACGACGGTCTTTTTCGTTTTTTTCCAGGCGACCGTGCCGGAAGACCTCGGCAACGCCCTGGTGAAGGCCGGTCTGCCTTACAGGGTCGCCTTTGTCATGAGCACGGCCCTCCAGTTCGTTCCCGTCATCGGCCGCAAGGCACGCGACGTGCTCGATGCGCAGCGCTCCCGGGGGATTCCCGTCGAGCCGGGATGGGCGGCTTTCAGGTATTATCCGGCGTTTTTCGTACCCCTGCTCCTGCAGTCCTTTCAACTGGCCGAAGAACTGGCCGAGGCGATGGAAGCCCGCGGCTTCGGCAGGCCAGGCCGCACGTTTCTTGCGGAATACCGCCTCAAGACGGTGGACTGGGTCGTTCTTGCCGGGTCGGCGGCAATCCTGATCACGATCGTTGTGGCGGCATGGTGTTCAACCTTATAACAGGGTGTAAAAAACCCTGACGCCGGTTCCATCTTTTTTTTGTCTTTTTTTCCGCTTTTCTCTTTGACCGGCATCGTCTTTGCGGACACCGTGCGCCGGCATCGGCGCTTTGTTTTTCTGGCATAAGGATTGCTGTTTTATTCGGGTGGACATCAACAAGGCTCATCAGAGGGGGAGGGATATGGCCGAAAAAAACGCTGAAAAGAGCCGCGCCCCGTTTTCGTGGGACGCCGCCCGCGCGGTCCTGGCGGGGCTGCCTGACGGCACCGGCCTCAATATCGCCCACGAAGCCGTGGACCGGCACGCCGCGGGACCGGCAGGAAGCCGCATTGCCTTTCGCTGGATCGGCGAAACCGGAGAAACCCGCGATATTTCCTACGGGATGCTGGCGTCTTTGACCAGTCGGTTCGCGAACGTCCTGGCCGATCTGGGCGTTGCAAAAGGGGACGGCGTCTTTGTCTGCGCGGACCGGATTCCCGAGCTCTATATCGCGGCGATCGGCACGCTCAAGCGCGGCACGGTCTTCTGCCCGCTCTTTTCGGCGTTCGGGCCGGAGCCCATCTACCAGCGGCTTGCGCGCGGCAAAGCCAAAGTTCTTTTGACCACCGGCCGCCTCTTCCGGCAGAAGATCGCTCCGCTTGCCGCACGTCTTCCCGCTCTGAGACACGTCATTTTGATGGACGAATCTGCCGACGGCCCGAACGGTGCGCTTGCCTATTCAAAGCTCATGGACGCCGCCGCCGACGTCCATACCATCGGGCCGACGGATCCCGAGGATCCCGCCCTGCTCCATTTTACCAGCGGGACCACCGGCATGCCCAAAGGGGCGGTCCATGTGCATGCCGCGGTTCTGATGCACTACGTTACCGGAAAAACCGTGCTGGATCTGAAGGAAGGGGACGTCTTCTGGTGTACCGCCGATCCCGGATGGGTCACCGGCACCATCTACGGCATCATCACCCCGCTGCTCATGGGGGTCACCAGCATCATCGACGGCGGCCCGTTCGACGCCGTCCGGTGGTTTGACATCATGGCGTCCCAGGCGGTGACGGTCTGGTACACATCCCCGACGGCCATCCGGCGGCTGATGCGCCTTGCGCCCGACGACATCCGCCGGCGTGATCCAAGCCGTCTGCGCCATATCCTGAGCGTTGGCGAGCCCCTGCCGCCGGACGCCGTCGCGTGGGGAAAGGATGTGTTGGGGATCGCCGTCCGCGACACCTGGTGGCAGACGGAAACCGGCGGCATCATGATCGCCAACATGCCGGATCTGCCTATCCGGCCGGGATCGATGGGAAAGCCGATTCCCGGCGTGACGGCGGCGATACTGAGCAAAACAGCGTCGGGAACGGCCGCGGTCATCCGGGAACCCGACACGGTGGGGGAGCTGGGGATTGCCGTCGGGTGGCCGTCGATGTTCCGGGGCTATCTGGGCGAACCCGAGCGGTACCGGCGCTGTTTCGCCGGAGACTGGTATCTGAGCGGGGATCTGGCATACCAGGATGCCGACGGATATTTCTGGTTCGTCGGAAGAAGCAGCGACATCATCAAGACATCGGGCCAGATGGTCGGCCCGTTCGAGGTCGAACGCCTCCTGCTCTCCCACCCCTTTGTGGCGGATGCCGGAGTGATCGGCAAGCCCGACCCCCTGACCGGCGAGATCGTCAAGGCCTTCGTGGTGCTGAAACCCGGCATCGGCCCGGATGCGTCCGTCGCGCGGGAGCTGATCGCTTTTGCGAGAAGGCGTCTGGGCGCTGCGATCGCCCCCCGGGAAATCGGGTTTCTGGACGCCATCCCCAAGAACCGGGCGGGAAAGGTGATGCGGCGGCTTCTGAAGGCCCGTGAGCTGGGCGAGGATGCGGGGGATATATCGACGCTGGATGAATAGATACGGACTGTCGGAATCATGGCGATAAGCCTGAAGGAGAACAATATGACGATTCGAAATCTTGACAAGATGTTCAAGCCGGCCTCCATCGCCCTGATCGGCGCGAGCGAGACCCCCGGCACCCTGGGAAGTGTGGTGACGCGGAATGTCCTGGGCGCCGGATTCGAGGGGGAAATCTTTCCCGTGAACCCGAAATATACCACCGTGGCCGGCGTGGCGGCCTTTTCCGACATTCCAAGCCTGCCGGCGGTGCCGGATCTTGCGGTGGTCATCACGCCGCCTGCGACCGTTCCGAAAATCATCGGACAATTGGGCGAAAAGGGGACCAGGGCGGCCGTCGTGATCAGCGCCGGGTTCATCGAGGCGCGGAGCGGAGCCGGCCGTGAGCTCCAGCAGGCCATGCTCGACGCCGCCAAACCGCACACCCTGCGGATCATCGGCCCAAACTGCCTGGGGGTCATGGCGCCGGGAGGATTCCTCAACGCCAGCTTCGCACATATTCACGCCCTCCCCGGGCGGCTGGCCTTTGTCGCGCAGTCCGGGGCCATGATCGCCTCGGTGCTGGACTGGGCGACGCACCGGCGGATCGGGTTCTCCCACTTCGTGTCCCTGGGCGACATGGCGGATGTCGATTTCGGGGACATGCTCGATTATCTTGCGGGCGACGCCCGCACCCGCGCCATCCTGCTCTATATCGAGGCCGTGACAAACGCCCGGAAGTTCATGTCGGCGGCGCGGGCGGCATCCCGGATGAAACCGGTCATCGTCGTCAAGGCCGGGCGGTACGCCGAAGGCGCCCGGGCGGCCACGTCCCACACCGGGGCTCTGGCAGGATCGGACAGGGTCTTCGATGCGGCCTTCCGGCGGGCGGGAATGCTGCGGGTGAGCGACATGCAGGCCCTGTTCGACGCCGTCGGCACCCTTGCCGTCACCCAGTCGGTGTCGGGCGACCGCCTAGCCATTCTCACGAACGGCGGCGGGGTGGGGGTCATGGCCACCGACACCCTGATCAACAAAAAAGGGCGCCTTGCCCCCATTGCGGCGGAAACCCTCGCCCGCCTCGATGAGATTCTTCCGCCGATCTGGTCCCACGGCAATCCCGTGGACATCGTAGGCGATGCGACCGGCGAGCGCTACGCCGCCGCCCTCGAGGTTCTGATGGACGACCCGAACACCGACGCGGTCCTCGTCCTGAACTGCCCCACGGCGCTCACGTCGAGCACCGAAGCCGCCCAGGCGGTCATCGAAGCCTGCAAGCGCAAGAGCCGTTCACAGGCAAGACCCCGCTCCATTCTCACGGCCTGGATCGGCGAAGGACCCGCGGCCGGCGCGCGGCAGCTCTTCACCGACAACGGGATTCCCACCTACGAAACCCCGGACGACGCCGTCAGGGCGTTCATGCAGATGGTCCGCTACCGGCACAGCCAGGAGATGCTGATGGAGACGCCGGCCAATATCCCGGAGCATTTCAAGCCCGATCCGGCCTCGGCCAGGGCCGTTATCGACAGGGCGCTGTCGGAAGGACGGGAATGGCTGGCGGAGCCCGAGGCCAAGACGGTGCTCGCCGCCTATTGCATACCGGTCGCAAAGACCCGGACCGCTAAAACTCCCGACGATGCCGAGCGCATCGCCGCGGAGATGGGAGGGGCCCTCGTTCTCAAGATTCTATCTCCCGACATCCTTCACAAATCGGATGCCGGCGGCGTCGCGCTGAACCTCGGATCCCCCGAGCGGGTGCGCGAAGCGGCCGCCGCCATGACGGCGCGCGTCCGGCAGACTTATCCCGATGCGGTCATCGACGGCTTTACCGTGCAGCCGTTCGTCGACAAACACCATTCACACGAGCTGATCGTCGGCATGACCGAGGACGTGCAGTTCGGGCCGGTCATCCTCTTCGGCCACGGCGGCACGGCCGTCGAGGTCATCGACGATCAGGCCCTCGCCCTGCCGCCCCTCAACATGCACCTGGCCCGCGAGGTGATGTCCCAGACCCGCATCTTCAGGCTGCTGCAGGGGTACCGGGGCACGCCGGCGGCCAATCTCGATGCCGTGGCCCTCACTCTCGTCGAGATCTCCCAGATGGTCTGCGACATCCCGGAGATCAAGGAAATCGACATCAATCCGCTCACGGCAGACGGCGACGGCGTTATCGCACTCGATGCCCGGATGCGGGTGGCGACAGCCGGTGGTTCCGCCGCCGACCGCCTGGCGATCCGCCCGTATCCCAAGGAGCTCGAGGAGACCATCCGTCTGCCGGACGGCCTCGAGCTGATGCTGCGGCCCATCCGGCCGGAAGACGAACCGGCCTTCCACGATCTTTTCGGACAGCTCTCCATGGAGGAGATACGGCTCCGCTTCCTCCATTACATGAAGATCCTCTCCCACAGCCTCGCGGCCCGCCTCACCCAGATCGACTACGACCGCCAGATGGCCCTGGTGCTGACCGATCCCCCGGGCAAAAACGGCGGACGCCGGCTTTACGGCGCGGTGCGGATCGGCACGGATCCCGACAACGAGCGCGCCGAATTCGCCATTCTGCTGCGCGGCGACATGACCGGCATGGGGCTTGGCCCGCTGCTCATGCGGCGGATCATCGACTATTCCAAAAACCGCGGCATCCGGCAGATCTACGGGGATGTTCTCGCGGACAACAAATCGATGCTGGCCCTGGCGCGGGCGTTCGGCTTCAAGGCAAAGCCCGACCGGGATGATCCGGGAGTCATGATCGTAACGCTCGATCTTACCGGGTCCTGACCGAAACAGGTACGGGAAACGATCCGGTCGTCAGGGAACCAGCACCGAGGAACCCGTCGTACCGCGACTCTCGAGATCCCGGTGGGCCCGGGCGGCCTCGGCCAGAGGATAGGTCCGCCGGACCTCGATGGTGACGGCGCCCCGTTTGACCACGTCGAACAGATCCTCGGCATGGGCGACGAGGTCCTCCCGCCGGGCGGTATAGGTCATCAGGCTGGGGCGCGTCAGAAAGAGCGATCCTCTGGCTCCCAGCGCCGAGATGTCGAAGGGGGGGACATTCCCTGAGGACTGTCCGAACGAAACCATCATTCCCAGAGGACGCAGGCAGTCGAGGGATTTCATGAAGGTGGTCTGGCCGACCGAGTCATAGACGACATCGACGCCGCGGCCGTCGGTGATCTCTTTCACGCGCCGCTCGAAATCCTCGGTTTTGTACAAAATGGGATGGTTGCATCCGTTTGACCGCGCCAGCGCCGCCTTTTCCTCGGATCCGACCGTCCCGATGACCGTCGCCCCGAGGTCCCTGGCCCACTGGCATACAATGAGTCCCACGCCGCCGGCGGCCGCGTGGATGAGTATCGTATCACCGGTCCTGACCGGGTAGCATCCCCGCAGGAGATACCGGGCGGTCATGCCCTGAAGCATCATGGCCGCCGCCTGTACCGACGAGATGCCGTCGGGGATGCGGATGAGCCGGTGCGCGGGAATCAGGCGTTTTTCCGCATAAGCTCCCGGCGGCAGGCCGGCGTAGGCGACCCGGTCACCGACGGCGACCTCCGTGACACCGGCGCCCACGGCCTCCACGATTCCCGCTCCCTCCATGCCGGGGGTCGCCGGCATCCGCGCAAGTGGATAGAGACCTTTACGGTGATAGACATCGATGAAATTGAGCCCGACGGCTTCGTGCCGCAGCAGGACCTCGCCCGCCGCCGGCCCGTCGGGATCCGCATCCTCCCAGCGGAGCACCTCGGGGCCGCCGGTTTCATGCATGACGATCGCCTTGCTCATCCCACACCTCCTTATGATGTACGTCGGGCCAGATACGATAGGCATCCGGCGAGCGTGGCCAGCTGCGTGCAGTCCGCTTCGGATATCGTGATCTTCAACCGCTCCTGGAGCTTCGTCGCGAAGTTCAGAAAATCCACCGACCCGAACTCGAACTGATCCCGGAATTTGACATCCGCTTCGAGTTGTGACACATCCGCTTCCGGCGCAATCTCCCGGATAATTTCAAGAACGATTTTCTTCAGTTCGTCCTGCGTCATGGTTCCTCCTTATGATATTACATCTTCATCAGAATATCCAGCTCGGCGCCGTCGACGATCTCCTGCTGGATCAGGACGGCCGCCAGATGTTCGATCCGGAGCCAGTGTTCTTCAACGAGCGTTTCGGCCTTGGCGGTTGCATCCCGGATCCAGTGCCGGATCCTTTCTTCCAGCAGCTCCTTGAACATCGATTTGTCGACATGGTGCTGGAGGGTGTCGATATGAACGAATCCGATCTCCTCGTCCATGCCGAGGCCTGCGATGGCCGAATAGGCCATGTAGGTGGCCTGTTCGAGATCGTTTCCCGCACCGCTGTCCATCCCTTCGGGGCCGAATTTCCGGATCTGGGCGACCCTTCCGGCCAGCATCACACAGATATTGTTGAAGATCTCTTCCCGGCTGACGTTGTCGTCGAAATCCTCGATCGTGTAGGCCACGAACCCTAAAATGTCCGATCGCGGGGTGATGGTGACCTGCTCGATCTTGATATGGGGGAGCAGCGTGTGCGACACCACCGCATGGGCCGCCTCGTGGACGGCGGTTTTCCGGAGGTCTTCCTCGATGTTCCGGATGTGCTTCCTGTCGAGCTTCCGCCCGTATTTGATCGTATTGATCTGGTCGATGAGGATATCCTCGGTGATGCAGTCCAGATCGTTGCGGATGGCGTAGAGGGCCGCCTCCTGCCCGATGCGCTCGAGCTCGTACCCGCTCATTCCCGAGATATACCGGACGACCTTGTCGACATCGATCTTGCCGTCGTTGGGCTTTTCCAGGATTTTTTCAATGAAGAACCGCCGGGCCTCGCGGTCGAATTCGGGCACCTCGACGGAAAGATCGATCCGGCCGGGCGATACCAGTTCGGGATTGACGTCTTCACGGTTCTCGGCGGTGGTGACGGTGAAAACGAATTCGCCGGGATCGGAGGGAACGGCTTCCAGCTCCATCAGGATCTGCTCCGCCGATATGGGGGTGAGGGTGCCTTCCACCAGGCCTTTCAAGTCGATGCCGTCCAGAAAAACAATGCTGGGGGCAAATACCCGGGCCTTCTGGTACACCTGCCGGATGAAATTGGGGTCGAAGAGATCGCTTCCCGACGTGTGCACGAACGGCAGGTTGGCCTCCTTTGCAAACGCTTTGCCCAAAAGGGTCTTGCCGACGCCCGGCGGGCCGCAGATCAGCAGGCCTTTGGGCATTTCGATCCCGAAGGCCTTGACCTGGTCCGTTTTTTTCAGGATCGAGATGATCTCCCGGAGGTGCTTCTTGACCGGTGCATGGCCTGCGATATCATCGAAGCCCGTCGAGGAGAATTTAACCTCGGGCAGGTCGTCCTGAAACAACGGCTTTGACGGCGGAAGCTGTTTCAGAGCGACGCGCGCGAGGATAAACGCCACCCCGTCGTCTTTTTCCACGACGTCCCATCCGAGTTCGATCGTTTCATTCTTGATGAAGAGCTGCTGGGAATGGGTGTTGCTGATCCGGTAGTAGCGGTTCAGAAAGGCGACCGCCTGCCGTGAGGTCTTGAAATAGGCCTTCCGGGGCGTCGGGTTGCCGCCGCGGATGTATCGCGTGATCTGTCCCAGAAGCAGATCCGGCAGCCGCTTGCGGATGCGGCGCATGTTGATGTAGGGCGCAAACGAAAGCACCAGAAGTTTGACCGTCGGAACGAGGTTTTCAAAAACGAGTTCGAGGCCCATGGTTTTCGAAAAATGACGGGTCAGGGTCTTGAGCTCGTTTTTGCCGATTCTGACGACGGCATCGAGGGAAAGCCGTCTGAAAATCACCAGATAGGTCTGGGACATGACGGAAAGGAGTTTGGGGGAGATCACCGGCTGCACCATCTCGAATGCCACCTTTTTTTCCTTGGACAGCGCCTCCATGATGAGGGCCTGGGCCTGAATCCGGTTTTCCTTCAGGGTTTCCATGAAGGCCCTGCTCTGATAGACGCTGCTGCCCAGGGTCGAGGTGAAGATCACCAGTACCTCGCTGCAGTCGACCGCGGTGTCGGGGGAGTCGCCGGTAAAGATGTCCAGCAGGGCCGCCTGGAGGCGCGTGTCGGCCTTCTCGATCTCATCGAAGAGAAGAATCGACCGGGGATGGTTTTTCAGAAAGATCATCAGCTCGCCGTCCTGGCCGCCGTCGTATCCGATCTGGCCGAGAAGCTTGGCTTCGTCCTCCGGGGAGGTGTACTGCCCCATGTCGAACTGCCGAAACGACGGGTAGTCGTCCATGAGGGTCGCCAGGGCGCGCGCCAGATAGGCTTTTCCGACAAACGGCGGTCCGATGAAGCTGAAGATGGCTTTGGGAGGGGAGAGAACGGGTTTGCACGCCATATGGATGAAGGCATCGATCACCTCGTCGATGGCGTCGTCCTGGTCGTAAATGATCTTCTTCAGCTTGTTTCCCAGCGTTTCATATTTCTGAAATACGCTTTGTCCTGCCTTGGTTCGCTTCATCCGGGCTCCTTATCGACGAGGACGATCGCTGTCGACGGTCTTTTTAAGAGACGGGTCGGTGACGATGATAAAGTTTCCGCTGCCCGCCGCCGCCGGGTCGAAAGCGGGAAACGAGGGAAGAGACATCATCGTGATCGTCAGGAAAGAGAGATCCGGCCGGTACTTCATGAGATGCTCCGGAATTCCCAGCCCGTATTCGCTGTGGAATTTGCCGTTGACGTGAACCGCCAGCGCTCCCGTATACCGTCGGAGGGCTTCCGCGAGGCTCCAGGCCATCCCGGCATCCCAGAGCGACTGCGCGTCCATCATGTGTTCGAAGGCTTCGGATGCTTCGGGCGGTTTTTTCGGGGCCGCCGCTGTTTTCATCGATGCGGCATCCGGGGACGGCGCCGGTGCGGGACCATGGGGGGCGGCGCCCTCCTCGTTCGCTTCCTCCCAGAACGCTGCAAATTTTTCGCGATACCGGGGTGACGGCGCGCCATACGGCAGGGGCGGAAGCCACGCTTTGGATGCCGTCGGGAGCGCTGTCAGGGAAGACCTCCCCAGGCGGGCGGCGCGGTTGACATAACGGCCCGGAACATTCGCGGCGACAACAGGTATCCCCCGGGATTTGGCATATTCGACGAGAGGACGATAGTCGGTCCGGTAGTTCGGCCAGGGTCTTGCGGCTTTCAGAAAATGACGTTCGGTGATCAGGTCGTCCAGGTATTCGTCCATGACCGTCTGAATGTCCCTTTCGAACATTTCCATGGAAAGAACGATCCGCCTGCCGTGTTCGTCGACATCGTTGGTCCCGTAGGCCGCATCGAGGCGCTTTAAAATCTCCGCCTCGAGAAAATGGCCGACCGGATCGTCGTGCTCTTCCCCGATAAACACGACATCCACGCTCATGGCCGCCCGCACGACGGCATCCAGCGAAGACGGCTTTCCCGCGGCGTCGTATACCCGATAGTTCTCGGACGACACTACCGGCGGCGGAGGTATTCGCATCTTTTTGTGGGGTGAATGGGCCTGGCACCCCGCCATCATCATCGACACGGCCGCACCAAACAGGAGGACCAGGGGTTTTGTCATCATTGCGGCTATACCTCTTTCATCTCCAAATGGTTACCCGCGGAAGCCCCGGGCAGAGGCGTTTCCACCTGAGGATCATCCTTTGTCCGTCAGAGGATGGGAATCGCAAAGCTGAAAATGGAGCCGGATCCGATCTGGCTTTGAACGCCGATCTTTCCGTTGTGGGCTTCCACGATTTTTTTGGTAATCGCAAGTCCCAGGCCAGTGCTCGATTCACCGCCGGTCGGCCGGCTGTCGAGCCGCTGAAATTCACCGAACAGGCGTTTTTGGTCTTCACGGGTGATGCCTGGACCCTGGTCTTTGACAAACACCCATGCCGCCTGGTCTTTTTGTTTCAGAAAAACCTGGACGAGGCTGCCCTTGGGGGAATACTTGACGGCATTGCTGATCAGATTGTCGATGACCTGGGTGATCCGGTTGGGATCGAAATAAAACGGCGCTAGGTTTTCGATCTCGGCATGGATGGAGATCTGTTTTTTGGCCGCCAGATGCCCGGCCAATTCGATTCGCTGTTTCAGGAGGGCGCTTAAGGAACTCTGGAGATTGCAGATTTTCAGATGTCCGCTTTCAATAATCGACACATCCAGAAGATCGTTGACCAGACTCAGCATATGCTGGGCGGACTGGTCGATCTTCATCAGCAGCTCGTCGGATTTTTCGGGGGCTTCGTGGAAATAGCCGCCCAGAAGCATCTGAGAGATATTGATGATGACCGACAGCGGGTTTCTGAGATCATGGGTGGCGATTCTCAAGAACTTGTTCTTGATCTGATTCGATTCCAGAAGCTTGTCCTGAACCTCGATCAGACGCCTTCCCACAGCGACCCTGCTCCGCAATTCATTGACATAAAACGGCTTGGTGAGATAGTCGTGCGCGCCGCTGTCCAGGGCATGAACGATATTCTTTTTTTCCGTCTTGCTCGTCAGAAGGATGAGATAGATAAAAAGATCATCGCCGCGATGCTGCATCCGGTTGCAGATCTCGATGCCGTCGGGCTCGGGCATTACCCAGTCCAGAATGGCCAGACGCGGCGGATCGCTTGCGGTCAGCGCCGCCCACGCCTGCGCGCCGTTTATCGCCTCGATGATTTCATAACCCCATTTGGCTGCAATGTGCTTGAGATAGGCGCGGATGGTAGGATCATCATCAGCGATGAGCAATTTCATCATTACTCCTTTGATTTCCGTATCATTCTCTGAAGGCGGTGGTCGGCCTGAACGGTTTCTTTATAATATTTTTTATGATACACTGAATTCATGTATTGATCAAGCGCTGCGATCCGTTGTGTTCAAATATCGTCACGACACCATTGCTTCCATTTTAACACGCTAATAACGGAAATTTTGCAAAACAAGGGGAAAAATTGACATGGTCTCCATACTTTGATAAAAATCGCCGGTCGCTGTCCGGGACAAAATCCCGATTTTAAATGAAACCCATTCACCCATCGCTTCAGCCGTGTTCAAACCCTCTGCCGGTATCCTGAAGGATATCGCCGTTATCTTTACCCATGCCGCCATGCAACCGGCAGGTCCGCGCATCTATGCGATCGGAGCGTCCATTCTCGGGCCGGGCGGCGAGCGAAGAACCTTTACCTCCCTGATCGACTTTCCCCGCCTGACGGGGCGGGAACGCTACGTTTCCGGCATATCCGAGCAGATGATGGAAAATGCGCCGGGCGCCGCGGCCGTCTCCGCCGGACTCCGGACGTTTTTGGGCGATCGGTCCTTTTTTTTCGCTCTGGGTGAAACCGGTTCCATGGAAGGGATTCAGGCGCTTTCGGGGCTTGCGCGTTCAATCGATCTCGGTTTTTCGGCCGAGTTCTTCCTGCCTCACCTGAGAGGGTATAATCTTAAATCCCTCTGGGAATACCTCTCGGGAGCGGAGCGGGACCGGATCAGCTTCACCCCTGAAGAAGGGCTTGATCTGTCAATCGACCTCGTTCGGCACATCGCGGGACATTGTCTCGATGACAGGCACGCCCCGCACGCACCCGTGCTGCGGCACTTCCTGAAAAAGAGCGACACCCTTTTCGGCGCCGCCTTCCTCCATCTCCACCGGCATTTTCGGGACTATTTCGGCGGGACGGCTGCGTCGCCCTCGGCCGGCAGAGATACCGGCAACTGGCGGGCCTTTCTTGAAAAAGCCGAAAAAGGAGAAACCGAAAAAAGGTGCGACACGGGAAAGCCGGCATGGAAGATCGCCGGAGAGGATCTCGACCATCTCTATGCCGGCCTGGCTGCTTCTGCGGATGGCTTTACATACCGGAACGAACAGGTTGCATATGCCCGGCACGTCGCCGGCGCACTCAACGACGGCGCCGTTCTGACCATCGAGGCCGGCACGGGAACGGGAAAAACCCTGGGATATCTTCTGCCCGCCATGGAATACGTGCGCCTCAACCCCGGTGAACGCGTCGTTATCAGCACCTACACCAAAAACCTTCAGGAACAGATATTTCATAACGACATCGCCTTCGTCAGACAGGTGCTGCCGCGCTGCCACGATATTCGCATCGTGCTTCTCAAGGGCAAAACGAGTTATGTATGCGTCGAAAAACTCGACAGCCTCTACGATGACGGCCTTGACGGCGACAAGCTTCTCGCCTGGCTGTATTGCCTCATGACGGCATTTTGTTTCCGGCAGGCGGATATCGGCGCGGTCGGAGAGCGGGTGAGACAATATTTTGACGCCGGACACCGGTTCACCCGAATGCTCAAAGAGGTGTCCGCCGGCAACGGATGCCCGCCGTCGCACACCCGCTGTCCGGCTCAGGTCGTCACGGCCCAGGCCCGGGCGTCCGATCTCGTCGTCACCAACCATCACAAGCTTGCGCTGCTGGACAGGGATCCGTTGCTGGCCGGCTGTTTCAACCACTATATTATCGATGAGGCCAACCATTTCGAGCCGGCCGTCAGGAGTGCCTTCGGCCAGACGGTGCAGTCGCGGGACATCGCCGCGGCCGCCGGCTATCTGGAAACCCGCGTCCGGAAAATATTCGAGAATATTTCCGCGGATTCCGCCCCGGACCTGGTGCAGAGCCTGGAGGACTTCAGGGCGATAGACGCCGCGGCCGCCGGCTTCAGAGAGACGCTCGCCGCCATCGACCCGAAGGCCGCCTTCGGCGTCGTGCACCCGCTGCCGTATGATCATCCGGTCTTTATCGACGGCCGGCTGCGCTCCCGTCTCGAAGATCTGTACACGGCACTCGACGCCGTGGTGCGGCATCTCAAATGGTTGAAAGACGACGACGCCTGCCGGCTTCTGAAGATCCAGCGCAGAACCGGAAGACGCATCGAGATCCAACTGGAAGCGATAGAAGAGGTCTCCGGCACCCTCAAGGCCATCCACGAGGCCGTGGTATTCGAAAACAATATCACGGTATATCAGATTTTCAGGAAGCACTGGTCCGTCGCCGCCCAGCGGGTTCAGGTCGGAGATCTGATCCGCGGACAGATCTACGAAAAGAAGAAGTGCATCGTTTTCACGGCGGCGACGATCTGTGACCGGGGCGGCTTTGCGACCTTCCGGGAGATTGCCGGCATGACCGAATCGCTCACGATCGAGAACGCCATTGCGCCCCGGGAATTCAGGTTCGCCCGAATTCCGTCGCCGTTCCCCCGCGATGCCATGGAGATCGTCATTCCCCCGGATGCCGCCAGCGGGAGATACGATAACAAGGCGTCGTGGATCCAGGCGGTGGCGCGCGTCCTGCCGGATCTGATTCGGGAAAACCAGGGGAGAACCCTGGTGCTCTTTTCGAGTTATCAGGACCTGGAACATGTCTTCGAAAAGATCGGCGCGAGCCTGGAGGATCTCCGGTATCCGATCCTGGTGCAGCGTCCGGGGCAGAGTACCGTAGGCCTCTGCGATGAGTTTCGGGCGGTAAAGGAGAGCGTGCTGTTTGGGGTCGATACCTTCTGGTACGGGGTCGATTTCAAAGGAGACACCCTGACCCAGGTCGTCATCACGCGCATTCCATACCCCCCGCCCAACGATCCCGTCCAGGCGGCCCGCAGGCATGCCCTGACGCCCAGGGAATTCTGGAACAGATACCGTTATGACACCGACATCAAGATGAAGCAGGGCATCGGGCGCCTCATTCGGTGCGAAACCGATCGGGGCAGGGTCGTGATTCTGGATTCACGGTATAAGTTGTAAGCGTCAATCCCGGGCCTTGTTGACACACCAGAAGGCCGCCAGGAAAAATGCGAGGCCAAAAGCAGACAGGAACGCGTAGGAAGAGAGGGCCGGCGGATGCCCGAATGCGGCGGCCCGAATGGATTTTGCGGCGTGCGTCAGCGGCAGGAGGAACAACAGCTTCTGGGCCCACACCGGCAGGCGCTCGACCGGAAAGAAGGTGCCGCCCAGAAACGCCATGGGGATGATGACGAAGCTGTTGATCATGGCCTGATCCGCATGGGATTTGACGAGCATCGCCAGTGCCACGGCAAGGGATGCAAAAACGAAGCTGTTCAGCAGGATGGCGGCCCAGAAGAGGAGATTGTAGGATAAGATCACGCCGAAGGCCGCCCCCAGAAGGATGATGACGCCGACAGACATGAGCGCCCGGGTCATTCCCGCCAGCACCTCGCCGGCGACATAGGCCATGTTGCTGATGGGCGCTGCCTGAAATTCCTCGAAGATATGCCAGTAGAACCGCGCGATATTGATCTCGCTCGCGATGCCGAACGACTGGGTCATGCTGCTCATGGCCACCAGGCCGGGAATCAGAAATTCCGTATAACTGTACCCCTGGACCTGGACATGGCCGCCCATGGCGTATCCGAAGGCGATGAGATACAGCATTGGCGAGACCGCCATCGAGGCCAGCATCCGCCAGAAGCGGCGCTTCATGATCAGCAGCTCCCGGTGGTAAACGGCGTTCCATCCTCGGATCATGTGACCTTCTTTCCCGTGACCTTCTTGCCCGTCAAGGCCAAAAACGCATCCTCCAGATTTACCCGCCTCAGGCTGAAGCTCTCTTCCTGGGCCGCGCCAAAGGCATTGGCGTCGTTCCGGTTCTTGAAATAATGGGTTTCCATCTCTCCTGCATGGATCCGGTCAATGGCCCAGTCGCCGATGCTGGTGATCAGGCGCCGGGGCGTATCGATCGCCACGATGACGCCTTCATCCAGAAACGCCACGCGATCCGCCAGAAACTCGGCCTCCTCGATATAATGGGTCGTCAGGAAGATCGTGGTGCCGTTCTGCTGAATTTTCTTGATCAGGGCCCAGATCCGACGGCGGATGCCGGCATCGAGACCGACGGTCGGTTCGTCTAAAAAAAGTATTTTGGGGGAATGGACGAGGGCGCGGGCAATCATGATCCGGCGTTTCATCCCGCCGGAGAGCTGTTTTGCGGGCGTCCGCCTGCGGTCCTGAAGATCGATGTATCCGAGCAGTTCATCGATTTTTTCGCGCCGCATGTTTTTTTTCATGTGGAACAGCCTGCCGTGAACATCCAGATTCTCGAACACCGTGAGTTCCTGATCCAGATTGGCCGACTGGGGAACGAGCCCGAACTGCTGTTTGGCGAAAAGCGTCTGCTTTTCGATGTCATATCCATTCAGGAAGGCGCCGCCGCCGGTGAGCTTGGTGAGGCCGGTCAGGATCCGGATGGTGGTGGTCTTGCCGGCGCCGTTGGGGCCCAGATAGGCAAAAAGCTCCCCCTCGGGGACATGGAGCGTCACCCCTTTCAGCGCCTGGATGCTTTTGTAATCTTTTCTGAGGGCTTCGATCCGGATCATGCATCACTTTCAGAATGGGCGGTATGTGCGAAGGAAAGGGCAGAAATATAGGCGATGGAAGGAATATTGTCAATGCAGATCGTTTACAAGGTGTTGAGCATCGCCGTAAATGCGGTCTGTACGATCTTCAGATCCGTCTCGTCGGGATGGTTCCGGGCCTCGGTCAGGCGATGATGTTCGGCGGGGGACGCGTCTTTGGATGCCGGCGCGACATCATCGAGTCTATCGGCAAAGGCGTCGTCTACTTTTCCCTGGCACATGACGCTGCCGATGAGGTGGTTGTCACTCAGAAGGGATTCGACGTGTTTGACCGCCATCCGGGTATGGTCCGAGTCGGGATAATCGCCGGATGTGCCGAACAGGCCGACTTTTTTATGACGGATCTTCCGGATGTAGCTTTGAATCTTTTCATCCGCCGCACCCCGGTCGACCCAGAAACCCAAAGCGATCAGATCATATCCGTCCGGATCCGGCGCCGCGTCGACGTCATAAATTTCTTTTGGATCAGGCAGCACGGCATAGACCGCTTCGGCCACGGTTCGGGTATTTCCCGTTCGGCTCGAATATACCACTAAAGATCTCATCATAAACCTCGTTGTGAACACTGTTTCATATATGTTATACACCGATACGGCAGTTTTTCACAAAATACTGGTTAAAATGTATTTACTAACCACTGGAACGCGCTATTATGAGTATAATTTTTACCCGTTTTATATCAAGCATTCAAGTAGGGTTTTCACTGATTCTTGGTACCAATATTGATCAATTTGAAATAGTTATCTTTATTTTTGATTGAAAGGAGATTCGTAGTGTCTTCGGGAGTTCAGCTTGCTCCCCTCAGGGGATTTACCTCCGCCCTTGATGAGACAACCTCGGCAACTGGCTTCCGTCACAAAGATCCGTCAGAATGGGCAGCGCTTCATACCGTCGTAGGTGCCCGTAAGGCCGACATTGTTACGATCGCGCCGTCCTTTCAAAGGACATCAACCGATGGCAAGGAGAAATCAATGGGAACATCCCCTGAATTCATTCCTCCCGCAGCAGAAAACGTCACATCGAATTTTAAATCCGATATCACATCAGACGTCCCGGATCAGCCCGACAGCAGAATAGGGCTGTTGATTGTTGTCATTCTGACCGTCGTCTTTTTCAATGAAACGCCCAATGCGAAAGGGCGGCCGATCTTTTTTCCCGAACGCGCTTCGAACGTTCGGGTCGAACATAAAAACGATGTTCCCATCACCCTGGCAAAGCGGAATCCCGAAAACGCCTATGACAAGATTATCATGGAAGCGGCCAATCGCCATGAAGTTCATCCGGCATTGATCAAAGCCATCATCAAAGCGGAATCGAGTTATAACCCCAAGGCGGTTTCAAGAAAAGGGGCGCGGGGCCTGATGCAGCTGATGCCGCAGACCGCCCGGGAAATGGGGGTGAAAAACAGTTTCAATCCCCGGCACAACATCCACGGAGGGACGAAATACTTCAAATATCTGCTCGATGAATTCGAAGGCAACATCCGGCTGGCCTTGGCGGCCTACAACACCGGCATGAACCGGGTCAAAAAATACGGCCGCGTTCCCCCGTACAAAGCCACGCGCAGTTATATCCGGAAAGTGATCTATTATTACCGGGAATACCGTACCGAGATGAGGTTGATGGCGCGGGGCTGATTTTCCACTCTGCATCCTTTTTCTCGTGTCGTGATGATCGAACAATGGCCGTAACTACCCAAAACCATGTCGTCCCGCCCGGCAGCGGAGCATTCAATCTTCGGTAACGGAGTCGGTTCGGTGAGGCGCATCCGCTGGTATCATCTTCCCATCGCTTTGGTATCCGTCGGTGTTCTGGTCGTCTGCGGCGCCGCTTATGTTTCCGCCGGCGTTCTCGGCAAGCTCCAATGGGTATTCTATTCAGGCGGCGCCGTGTGCCTTGTCGGCGTGTTTTTGTTCAGGCGGGCGCTGAGTGTGGAAGAGCTCCATCATATCGACCGACTGCAGGACCTCGAAACAAAAATGGCCCGACTCAAGGAAGAGAAGGCCGGCCTGGAAAAGGCCCGCAAGGCCATGACGGCGGAAATTGCCCGTCGTTCACAGGTGATCCGGCAACGCGAATCCGATCTCTTTCAGAAACTCATGACCTTTCATGAATGGATGGAATTTCCCGAAGGGCTCGCAGTGGATGAACCTTCGGTCCTGCCTGAACGCCTCGCGCAGGATCAGGCCGTCATGGATCTGATCCGCCGGCGCACCGAACAGCTTTTCGAAGACATCAAGAACAAGACCTATCAGCAAAACGGACGCTTTGAAAAAGGCCGCCTGACCATGGACATGATGAATCTGATGGAATCCGTCGCCAGGATTTACCAGCCGGATTCCGAAAATCCCCTCTTCGAAACCAATGTCGAGTTGCTCCTGAGGGCCGCAAACCGCATCGCCCTCCAGATGCTGGTGGCGCTGGAGCAGCTGCCCCTCGATATCAAAAGCTACAGCATCCGCAACATTTATGACAGCGTCCAGACCGGCATCAAGGTCTACGGGGCGTATAAAGCGGCCAATCCCTACTGGAATTTTCTCAGGCCGGTCTACTATCTCGGCCGGTTCGGCTTAGGCGGAAATCCGGTTGCCCTGGGTGTAACATGGGCCCTGGGCGAGCTTGCCAAAACCGGCGCCAAAAAGCTCTCGTCCCATCTGGCGGACCGCTATGCTTTAAGCCTCCTCTACGATATGGTGTTCATCGTCGGCAGCGAAGCGGCGGGCATCTTCGGGGGAGATTTCAGGTATCGGGAGGGCAACTGGATCTTCGGCGCCGAGTTGACGGATCTGGTGCGGCGCTTCCCGTTGTCCGAGAATACGCTCGTTCAGGCCTTGGCCGAGATCGGACGTCTCAGGCTCCGGAGCGAATATGACCGGATTTTCTTCTACCGATGCCTGGCCGCCCGGAAAAGCGCCGACCCGAAGCGTGTCGACGCCCGTGCCTGCCTCTCCGAAACCGAGCGGACGGCCATCGGCGAGCGCCTGACAACATTTTATAGCCGGCATGTCCCTCCGGCATCGCCCAGGAAGGTGAAACGCTGGAAATCAGAGGTGGCGTCCCGGCTGGGGATCGACCTTGATCTTAATATCGATATCGATTCTCAAACCTCGTGAAACATGAAGGATCTTGTGAATGACAAAGCGATATTTTACCATCATCACCGTGGCGGTGATCGGATCGATTGTTGCGGCCCTTCCGGCATGTGCCGCCGTGTCCGTTTTCGTGAGCATCCTGCCGCAGAAATACTTTGTGCGGCAGATCGGGGGGGATCTCGTTGATGTCCATGTCATGGTGCCGCCCGGCGCCGGTCCCGCCACCTACGAGCCCAAGCCCCGGCAGATGATGGCCCTGTCGACGGCCGCGGTCTATTTTGCCGCGGGCGTTCCGTTCGAACGGGCCTGGCTTGACAAGATCGCCGCCGCCAATCCCAACATGCGCATCGTTCATACCGACGACGGCATCGAAAAAATTCCCATGGCGGACCACCATCACGCGGCGGATCCTTCCAGGGCCGCCCATGGAGACGAGACGCTGCTCGACCCCCATATCTGGCTCTCTCCGCCGCTGGTCAAGATCCAGGCCGGCCACATCTTCAACACCCTGGCGGCGATAGATCCCGGACATGAAGAGACGTATGCAACCAACTACCATGCGTTTCTGGGTGAGATAGACAGCCTCCACCGGCAGCTTCTTGCCGTTTTCGCCGGAAAACAGGGTGCGGCGTTCATGGTGTTTCACCCCTCATGGGGATATTTCGCGAACACTTACGGCCTGCGGCAAATCCCCATCGAACTGGAGGGAAAGGAACCCAAGCCGGTCCAACTGAAAGATCTGATCACAAAAGCGCGGTCGATGGGAATCAAGGTGGTCTTCGCTCAACCCCAGTTTTCGGCAAAAAGCGCCAGGGTCATCGCCGGTGCCATCAAGGGAACGGTCATCCTTGCCGATCCCCTGGCCGAGAACTGGGCGGACAATCTGCGCACGCAGGCGCTGAAATTCCGGCAGGCATTGCGGTAGCGACAAGACGATCGTTCACGAGCGCCACAGGTGATGCATGAAAAAAGGTTGATAAAATATGATAAAAGTTTTAGGCTTTAAGCATGACGGCGGAATTCCGGAATGTTTAAAAAGCTCCTCTGCGCGTTTCTGCTCTTTGCCGGCCTGTTGGGGTCGGACGCCGAGGCCGTGGACATCATGCTTCCCGAGAGTTATGACAAGGGAATCGATGTGTCAGGATGGCTGATGAGTGAAAAACTGGACGGCGTGAGAGGTTATTGGGATGGCCGGCACCTGCTTTCGAAAAACGGGACGCCGTTTCATCCGCCCAGCGCATTTACCCGGAATTTTCCGGACTTCGCGATCGAAGGGGAAATCTGGGGCGGCAGGAACACCTTCGAAAAAACCGTCGGGAATGTCAAAAAAGAGAATCCTCATGAAGGATGGCTGGCGTTGAAATTCGCCGTCTTCGACGTGCCGAAGGCTTCGGGAGGGTTTGAAAAACGGCTGAACAAGGCCGTAAAATGGTTCGACGCCCACCCTTCCCCCTATGCCTTCGTCATCGCACACGTTCCTGTTAAAAATCAACAGCATCTCTTCCGGGAATTAAAAAGGATCGAAGCACTGGGAGGTGAGGGGATCATCCTCAGAAAGCCGGGTTCTTTATATGCGAAGGGCAGAAGCCGAAATATCCTGAAGGTGAAGAGCTATGCCGACATGGAAGCCGTGGTGATCGGCCACCTCGCCGGCACGGGGCGAAACAAAAACAGAATGGGTTCGCTGCTGATGAAATTGCCGGGCAGTCAAACGACGTTCAAAATCGGCACCGGCTTTTCGGACGCGCTCAGAGACAATCCGCCTCCCGTCGGCTCCCTTGTGACCTTCAAATACTACGGTTTTTACGCATCGGGCATCCCCAAATTTCCTTCCTTCTTAAGAATCAGGAAATCCTACTGATCTTTTGATCTGGACCTTTATGGAAGCTTTGAGTCACGGGAGTCCTGCGGGCCGCCGACGTTCGGATACAGAATCCTTTCGATTTGTTGGATGCCTTCGATCAGCCGAAGGCCGGGACGGGAAACGAGCATCTCGTCGATCAGATATACCTGACGCTCGCGGACGGCCTTGATGACGGAAAAACCGGGCTCCGCCGTGATATCCTCGACCGTCACGGGATTCATGGGGCCGTGCTGGGCGAGAAAGACATCGATTTGGCCGGCTTTTGCCAGGATGCGCTCCTTGCCGTAGGCGGCGATATTCGTGTGCCGCATCTGTTCGGCGTCCCTGGCGACGTTGACGCCTCCCGCCGTCTCCAGCACAAACATGGCGATGGCGCTTTCGGCGAAGGTTTTCATCTTCTGGTGAATGGCCTCGAAATAGACCCGCTTGCGCGCCTCCAAAGGAATTTTCTCCACGCGCGCTGTTACGGCGGCAACGGCGGACTGGAACGTCGCCACCATTTTTTCCGCCGCCGCCTCCCGACCGGTCAGGCGTCCCAGGTCCCGCCAGTAGTCATACATGTCCTTGATGCCCACCGGTTGAAGGGAAACGACCACGATCCCCGCCTGTTCCAGCTTCTTGACGAATTCGAGATAGACGCGGTCGATCAGGGGGCGTGTCAGCACCAGATCCGGTTTGGCGGCCATGAATTTTTCGGCGTCGTCATGGTAGCTGAAGACCGGTTTCGTTCTGACTTCGGGCGGGTAATTTTCATTTCTGCCGACGCCGATGATCTCGGCACCGAGCCCCAGGGCAAATAGGTTTTCGGTGTGGGCGCCGTAGAGCGAGATGATCCGGCAGAACGGGAGACCGACCTCGATCTTCCGGCCGGACCGGTCGACCACCGTGGCAGCATCGATGCTGCTTAAAGGAATCAGGGCTGCAATAAAACAAAAAATGATCGCTTTGGACAGCATGTTCATGGCTCCGTACTTTTTTGGAAGCTCACCCGCATGTCCCGGGTGAACGGATCTTGATAAACGTGAGAGGAGACCCCGAAGACGGCTTGAATGTTCTCCCGGGTAAGAACCTCCTCGGTTTTGCCGCAGGCGGCGATGCCGCCGTCTTTCATCAGGATCAGCCGGCCGCAATAGGCCGCCGCGAGGTTGATGTCCTGGAAGACGGCAACGGCCAGCTTTTGTCGGCGTTCCACCTCGCCCGCTACGATACCTAAAAGTGTCAGGGTATGGTGGATATCGAGATTGGAGGTGGCCTCGTCGAGCATCAACACCGGTGTATCCTGTGCCAGCGCTCTTGCAAAGATGATCCGCTGCCGTTCGCCGCCGCTCATCTCGGTCATGTAGCGATGCTTGAAACCGAGCGTGTCCGTTCGGGCCATGATCTCTTCCACCACCGACAGATCCCGGACCTTTGGCGGAGAAAACCGCGGCATGTGCGGATACCGCCCCATCATCACCACTTCGAACGCCGTGAAAGGAAAGTCGATGTAAAAATTCTGGGGAACCAGCGCCATCTCCTGCGCCAGTTCCCGCCGGCGGCGGCGGCCGACGGGATGCCCGTTGTAGAGAATCCTGCCGGTCCGGGGCCTGTGAAGCCCCATCAGCAGATCGATGAGCGTGCTCTTGCCGCAGCCGTTGGGGCCTAGTATACCGTAAAAGCACCCGTCTTCGAGTGTGAACGACACCCCTTCAAGAACCTTTCGGTCGCCGTAGGAGAATGCAACGCTGTCGACCCAAAAACCCATGGCTTCCCGACGTCCTTCAGCTCTGGCGCCGGGTCATCTGCTTCCGGCGGAAAACGTAGCAGAAGAAAGGCCCGCCGATCAGGGCGGTCAATACGCCGATGGGAATCTCGTGCGGGAGCACCGCCCGGGTCACGGTGTCGGCCGTGAGCATCAGAATGCCGCCCGCAAGCAAGGCGGCCGGCAGCAGCCTGCGGTTGTCGGGTCCGGTGACGGAGCGCATCATATGCGGCACCAGGAGCCCCACAAACCCGATAATGCCCGAGACGGATACGCAGACGGCCGTAACGAGGGAAGCGGTCACGAGAATCACCAGGGTCACGCGCCCGGTGTCGACGCCAAGCGACGCCGCCGACCGGTCTCCCAGCGCCAGAAGGTTGAGGTCGCGGGAAAAGAAAAGAAACACCAGGAGCCCGAACAGAACAAAAACGAGCGTAAACCCGACATCCCCCCATGTTCTCGATCCGAAGCTTCCCATGAGCCAGAAGATGATCACCGAAACCTGCTCGTCCGCCACATACTTGAGAAAACTGATGGCCGCAGACAGAATGGAGGCCACGATGATCCCCGACAGGATCAGATTGTTCGAGGAGATGCCGCCGCCCGAGGAGGAGAGATAGAGGACGAAAATCAGGGTGAGCACGGCGCCGCCGAAGGCGAAAAGCGGGATCGGGAAGGTGCCCATGGCCGAGATGTTCAGCAGCAGAGCCACCGCCGCGCCAAAGGCCGCGCCCGCGGAAACCCCCAGCGTGTAAGGATCGGCCAGGGGGTTCAGCAAGATGCCCTGGAAAACGCATCCCGTAAGGGCCAGCCCGCCGCCGACGAGAACCGCGGTCAATATCCTGGGCAGCCTGACGTCCATCACCACCACCGGAAAGGTGTCGTCCATGCCGGCCAGAAGGGCGCGGGTGTCGGTCAGCCTGGCGCCGATGATCCGGATGACCTCCACGGCGGAGATGGAGATGTAGCCCATTCCCGTCGATACGACGACAGCGGCCGCGAGCAGCAGCGTCAGTGTCGACATCTGGGTTTTCCATCCAAACCGCGCCAGAGGCAGGGGGGATTTTGCGGGATTGGTCATCTCAATGCCGGCCGAAAGAGGCGCCGCGCCGAACGACAGTCAAAGAAGGACGGCTTTGGCGGGGTACGGCGTTTCCTTTACGCCTTGCCGGTGCGATATTCATGGGTGAAGTCTTTATCGTAGAGTCGGGACTGGGGCGGACGGGATTGGTGACTCCTGCCGAAAGATTGCTGATCAAGAGCGTCGCCAACGATAATAAGAGCGGTTTTGCGGATATCCTCTTTTTTCACCAGCGCAGGCAGCGCGCCCACGGTGGTGTGTAAGATCCGTTCCTCCGGCTGACTGACGCGGTAGGCCACCGCCGCCGGCGCGTCTTGTCCGTAGGCTTTCTTCAAGACATCCGCCACCCGGTCGATCATTGCGATGCTCAGGTAGATGGCCATGGAAGCCCGGTGTTCGGCAAGGGATTCGAGCGCCTCGGCTTCGGGAACGGGGGTGCGCCCGGCCATCCGGGTGAGAATGAGGGTCTGGCTGATCTCGGGCAGGGTAAACTCGATGCCCATGGCGGCGGCGGCGGCAAATGCAGCCGTCACGCCGGGAATGACCGCGAAAGGAATACCCTGCTCCCTCAGCGCGGCGATCTGCTCGGCAATGGCGCCGTAGAGGCTGGGATCGCCCGTATGAAGGCGCACCACCCGCCGACCGGACCTGTAGGCGCTGACCATGTCCGACACGAATTCATCGAGGTGCATCCCCGCGCTGTTTTTGATCTCGCATGCCGGCGGCGTCCACTGGAGCAGCGCTTCAGGGACCAGCGAGCCGGCATAAACGACGAGATCGGCCGCCGCAAGGGCTTTTTGGCCCTTGACGGTGATCAGTTCGGGGTCGCCGGGACCTGCGCCGACGAATAAGATGGGGTGGGTATGCATATGTTTCAGAACGCGCCGATCTGGCACGGGGAGACCTTGACCGCCAGCGCTTCACAGGCCGATCCCATTTCCAGCCGCGAAATGTTGAACCGATCGGCGATATCCCAGGCCGTTCTGCACGGAATCCGGCCGTTTCTCAGTTCGGCCGAGACAGCCGTCCGGAGTTCGGGCGTGACGTTTTCGGCCGGGTTGACAATCTTTTTTTCGGGGGTGTATCCGAAGAGACCCAGCTGGCATTTCACAATCCGCAATTCCATGAGGTCCATGGTTCTGCCGACCTCTGCCGGAAGAATGCTCAACTCTTTCGCCGCAGCGTGGGCCGCGGCACAGGAGATCTCTCCATCCTTTTCTTTCAGGCGCAGCACCGCCGCAATCCGGGGGTCGCAAACGGCACCTTTCGGATGCTTGGCGGCATAGTGGCCGGCGTCTTCGTGTGTCATGACGGTTCCTTTTTTCAATGCAATTTGGTCTTTTATCTGCGGGTTTTTCGGGAATACCCGGGTAAGGGTGTCAAGTACCACAATCGGCAGCGGTGAAAAAGTGAAAAGTTCAATCCCTTTTCTTCAGCGTCTGTTTTTGGGGATTTTATGGCGCCTGGAGCCAGTCAACGGCGGCGTTGACATCCGATCGGACAAAATATTCGGCGGTGATCCCGCCGAAGAGGCCGAAAAGGGCGATCCAGTGTTTTTTCCAGCTCTGATCGCCTATGACGGCCATCCGTTCAATGTGATCGGCGTATGTCTTTGCGAACCGGAGATCCTCATAAATGGATTCCGCACTGTTGAATGTCGGATAGGAATCCATGATCACCAACAGGCGCAGTTTTTCGTGCCGCCTGATGCGATCTTCCAACGTCCGCTCGATCTCTTCCATTTCCCGCTCCGAAATCTCCTTGCGGATATGAATGACCACGCAATTTTCCAAATGCAGCTCTATTTTTTCAGCCATGTCTGTCTTCCTTTATGCCGACGGATAGGTCGGGCGACAGATATCGAACTTCTCGATACCTCCAGGGGTCTTGTCTGAATATAGGAAGCGCTTCAATAATGTGCAAGGCGATGGAACGGACTCTGGATCTGCCGGCTTGTATTTTTCGATAATTCCGGTTTTCGCCGCATGATCTGTCCTCAGGCATTTTGACAAAGTCCCACAACGCCCTTAATTTAATAATAAAAGCAGTACCTCTGCGAAAGGGGGTGACGGGTATGAAAACACGGACCAAAGATACGGGAAACAGAACCGCGCGCTTCTGCATCTGGACGGTGCTCAACCAGGAACAGATCGCCGCACATTTCAAGGCGTATGTCTTTCTCGGGACACTCCTGGTGCTGATGCTCCATCTGACCGGTATCCTCGGCACGGCGGCGGCGCTTGGCGGACTGTTCATCAGCGGCCTTTCGCTGATGGTTCTCATGACTGCGCTGATTCAGGCCCGGAAACGGAGCCTTCTTGCCATCCGGGATCCCTATCTGCGCGAGATCGCCCATGAGGCGATGATGGTCTATCTCCATCGCAAGAGATTGACGGTCGGTGAAAAAAAACTGCTCCGAAAGCGCCTGAAAGAGCACGCGTGCAGATTGGGCCACTGCTGACGTAACATACGGCCGTTAAAAATGATTCTTTGTGAAGTTAAAAAAGAAGATAAAAAAAGGCTTGACATCCTGGAATCAATCTCGTAGATAAATCCAAAATCATCTCTGGATGAATGCAAGATCCATTGCATCCAGTTTATACCCAACAGAAAGTTGTTTCAGCTTGACGCCCATTATTTCCGGCAACGTGTATTATTTTTGGTTTTATTTTTATTTTACCACACGTCTGCCTGGGGTTCGCTGAGGTATAACCAAAAAAAACAGCAAAGCGAAAAAGCCGCGGGCAGACCAGCCTGCGGCTTTTTTTTTAAAAAAAGGCCGCGGGGAAAAAAATCCTCCCGGCCTTTTTGCTTCAAATTCCCAACCACTCAAAAAGGAGACCCTGCCATGAGCCCGGAAATGAAGCAAACCTACGATGTCCGCGTTAAAGAGTTCATCCCGCTGATTTCGCCCCACGCATTGAAGGATGAAATTCCCATGAGCCCGGCGGCGCTCGACACGGTCATTGCCGGGCGGGAGGCCATCGAAAGCATCCTGCGCAAGGAGGACCCTCGCCTTCTGGTGATCGCAGGACCGTGTTCCATGCGCGATGAACAAGAGGCGCTCGAATATGCCGGTCGTCTGAACGCCCTGAGGCAGGAGGTGGCCGACACCCTCTGCGTCGTCATGCGCGTCTATTTCGAAAAACCCCGGACGAACGTGGGCTGGAAAGGGATGATCAACGATCCTTACATGGACGGATCCTGCGATATTGTCGCGGGCCTCAAAAAAGCGCGCCGGCTCCTGCTCGCGATCACCGAAATGGGGATGCCCACGGCAACGGAGATGCTCGATCCCATCACCCCCCAGTATATCGCCGGGCTGATCTGCTGGTCTGCCATCGGCGCCCGCACCACGGAATCCCAGACCCATCGCGAGATGGCCAGCGGGCTCTCGATGCCGGTCGGGTTCAAGAACTGCACCGACGGCGGCCTGTCAACGGCGCTGAACGCCATGATCGCCGCGGGATCTCCGCAGAGTTTCCTGGGCATCGATCAGGAGGGGCGGAGCGCGGTCGTCAAGACTACCGGCAATCCCAACGCCCACATCGTTTTGCGCGGCGGGCGGCGGCCCAACTACGACTCGGTCAGCATCCGCGAGGCGGTCGATCAGCTGAGGGCGAAAAAGCTGTCGGAAAGCATCATCGTTGACTGCTCCCACGCCAACTCCGGGAAGAAATACCAGAACCAGGCCCGGGTATGGCAGGACTGCATCAACCAGCGCATCGACGGCAACGACGCCATCGTGGGCCTGATGCTCGAAAGCAATCTGCGGGAGGGCAGCCAGAAGCTGACCGACGATCTTTCCAGCCTCGCATACGGCGTCTCCATCACCGACGAGTGCATCTCGTGGGAAACCACCGAAGCGCTGATCCGTTCGGCCCACGAAGAGCTGCTGCCCCTGCTGCGCGGCCACAAGGGGGGCCTCGATTCCCCGGCCAATGGACGCTACAGGGTCGCGTCGATTGCCTGAAGCCCGGCATTGACCGGCATTGATAAGATCAGAAAGACTGAAGGCCAACCGCGGCAACAGGCGCACGCAAGCAGACAGGAGAACCCGATGAAAACCCTTCACATTCACGGCGGCACCGGATCATCGACGTTGGTGGTCGGCGAGACGCTTGACCGTCTGGGTCGCTACATTCCCGCGGACCGCACGGTCATCATTACGGATAACGTGGTGCGGAAGCTTTACGGCCGTCGGTTTCCGGGGGGGTGTCCGGTCATCGAGATCGGCACCGGCGAAACAAACAAGACGCTTGGCACCGTACAGGAAATCTACGAGCGCCTGATCGATATGGAAGCGGACCGGTCGACCTGGATCGTCGGCATCGGCGGGGGCATTGTCTGCGACGTGGCGGGTTTTGCCGCATCCACCTATATGCGGGGAATCAGATTCGGGTTTGTCGCCTCGACCCTTCTGGCGCAGGTCGACGCCGGTGTCGGCGGCAAAAACGGCGTCAATTTTGGTGGATACAAGAACATGATCGGAACCTTCAACCAGCCCGATTTCGTCATCTGCGATACCGGCATGCTGGCGACCCTCGCCACCCCGGACCTCCAGTGCGGATTTGCCGAAATTGTCAAGCACGGCGCCATTGCCGATCCGGCGCTGTTCAGATTCATCGAAGATCACTGGCAAGAGGCGCTGGCGCTCGATCCTCCGGCCATCGAACGGATGGTGATCGATTCGGTCGTCATCAAATCGAACATCGTCAACGCCGATGAGCGGGAGCGGGGCGTTCGCAGGAAACTCAATTTCGGCCACACCTTCGGCCATGCGGTCGAAAAGGTGCGCGGCATCCCGCACGGAGAGGCGGTGAGCGTCGGCATGGCGGCCGCGGCCGCACTGTCGGTCAAAAAAGGCTATATTGCCCGTGCCGAGGCCGTCAGGATCACCGCCCTGCTGGAAAAACTGGGGCTTCCCATCCGTCTTGCCGTGGACCCGGCGCCGGCCCTCGATGCCCTGAAACACGACAAAAAGCGGGAAGGCGAACGGATTAAATTCGTCCTCCTGAAACAGATCGGCGACGCCGTCGTCGAAAATATCGAGATATCGGAACTGGAAGAGGTGCTCCATGAACAGGGTTAGCATGAATGCCGTCAGCCGGCACGGATATCCAACCGCGGCGTCGGCAACCGGATTGCTGTGCCGGAAGGTCGGCGCTGGACCTCTGGTGTCTGACAGGCGTCCAATGGCGCCCGCAATGCCAATGGTGACCATGCCGCGACCGAGGGCGGATGCATCGGTGATGCCGGTGACAATGGATATAGATGCGGAAAAACAGGCATATCTCCCCCTGGTGGTCCCCGCCGTGTTGAAGCGGGAACTGCCGGCGGATGCCGGTGTGCGGCAGGTCGTCGCCGATGCGCGGGCGGCCGTCCGGAATATCCTGACGAAAAAAGATCCGCGGCTTCTTGTCATCGCCGGCCCCTGCTCCATCCACGACGAGCGTTCGGCTCTTGACTATGCCCGGCGGCTTGCCGTGCTGGGCGAGCGGGTTGCCGGGACCATGTTCGTGGTCATGCGCACCTATTTTGAAAAACCCAGAACCTGCACCGGATGGAAGGGGCTGATCAACGATCCGCATCTGGACGGCACCTGCGATCTGGCCCTTGGGCTTTCGCGGGCAAGAAAGATCCTTCTTGCGGTCAACGGGATGGGGCTGCCCGCCGCCGCCGAAATGCTCGACCCCGCCACGCCGGCCTACATCGGCGATCTGATCTCCTGGGCGGCCGTCGGCGCCCGGACCACCGAGTCTCAGATCCATCGGGAGATGGCCAGCGGCCTCGCCATGCCGGTCGGGTTCAAGAACGGCACGGACGGCGATCTCACCGCGGCCCTCAACGCCGTCCGGGCGGCAGCCGCTCCCCAGACATTTCCCGGCCTCGATCAAAGTGGTCGGAGCGCCATCGTCAAAACCGATGGAAACCCGTGGGCGCATATGGTTCTCCGGGGCGGGAAGCATCCCAACTATCATTCGGAAAACGTCGCGGAGACCCGGCGTCTCCTGAAAGAAAAAAGACTCCCGGAAGCGATCGTGATCGACTGCTCCCACGGCAACTCCGAAAAAGATCACCGCCGCCAGTCGACCGTCTGGAATTCGGTGATCGGAAGACGCCTGGAAGGGGACGATGCCGTTGTCGGCCTGATGCTGGAAAGCCACCTTCACGAAGGGCGGCAGCCGTTTGCCGACCGTCCGTCCGCACTGGCTTATGGTGTCTCGGTGACCGACGCCTGCATTGGATGGGAGGAAACCGAACGCCTGCTGCTGAACACCCACCAACGGCTGCAAACCGGCCTGGAGAACCGGCCGGCGGATGCATGGATCAATGACGGCGACCACAGACGTCGGCGGCAGCTTGCCGGCCGGATGCTTGCGGGAGTGTGACAGACAATGAAAAACAACAGCGAAACCCCACCGGAGCCGACGGCAGACGACGCTGAAATTCACGGAAAACGCATGGCCATCGACGCCATCGACGATCAGCTTCTGGCGCTGATCAACGAACGGCTCACGCTCGTCATGGAGGTCGGCAGGATCAAGGAACGCGGCGGCCTTCAGGTGCTTGACAGCACCCGGGAAAGCCGGATCTTCGAGCGCCTCTGCAAACAGAATGCGGGGCCGCTCGACGAAAAGGTGCTGACCCATCTTTTTACGCAGATCATGGCGGCGTCGCGGCAGCTTCAGCGGCCGCAGCGCGTGTCGTATCTCGGTCCCGAGGCAACCTTCACCCATATCGCCGCCATGAGCCATTTCGGGCATTCGGTTGAATACGCCCCGCAGCCCAGCATCCGGGACGTCTTTCGGGACGTGGAAAAAGGGACGTCGCATTACGGTCTGGTTCCGGTGGAAAACTCGATCGAGGGGGCGGTCAACCATACGCTCGATCTCTTCTTCGAATCGGAGCTCAAGATCTGCGCCGAACGGTATCTCCATATCTCCCACGATCTTCTCTGCAAAACCGGCGGCATCAAAAATATCACCACCGTCTATTCCCATCCCCAGGCGCTGGCGCAGTGCCGCATGTGGCTCCAGAAATACCTTCCCGACGCCGTGCTGAAGGAATGCAACAGCACCGCCCGCGCGGCCCAGAAGGCGGCCGAGATCGACGGTGCTGCCGCCATCGCCGCCAGAGAAGCGGCCGAGCTGTATCATCTCGAGGTGGTCGCCTCGCGCATCGAAGACGTGGCCCGCAACACCACCCGCTTCCTCGTGATCGGCCGGGATGACGTGCACCGCACCGGACGGGACAAGACCTCCGTGATGTTCGTCACCTCCCACGTGCCCGGCGCGCTTTACAAGGTTCTGCGGCCGATGTCCGATGCCGGCCTCAACATGGTGAAACTCGAGTCCCGCCCCACCAAGCACCAGAACTGGAGCTACTTTTTCTTCGTGGATGTCGAAGGCCACGTGGAAGACGCCCCGGTGAGCCGGACGCTCGAAGAGATGAGACATCTTTGTCTCTATCTGAAATACCTGGGGTCCTATCCACGGGCCGAGGAGAAATAGCGGAGAAACGAACATGAACATCGACACCCGGACCCGCCTCTACGGGGTTTTCGCGCATCCGGCGGGTCACAGCCTGAGCCCCGCCATGCATAACCGGGCCTTTGCGGCGACCGGCCATAACGGCGTCTATCTGGCCTTCGACGTGCCGGACATCGCCGCGGCCGTAGCAGCAGGACGGACGCTGAACCTCCACGGGTGGAGTGTCACGATTCCCCACAAGGTCGCCGTCGTTCCGCTCTTGGACGCGCTCGATCCCATGGCCGGAAAGATCGGCGCCGTCAATACCGTGATCAACCGGAACGGACGCCTGACCGGCTACAATTCCGACGGTCTGGGGGTTGTATCCGCCCTGAAGGAGAAAACGTCGCTCAGAAATAAAACGGCGGCCGTCGTCGGCGCCGGCGGCGCGGCCCGCGCCATCGCGTTCAGCCTGAAGGCGGAAGGCGCCGATGTCACCATCGTGAACCGCTCCGTCAAAAGAGGAGAGGCACTGGCGAGGGATATCGATGCGCCCTTCCTGCCCCTTGCGGATTTCGACCGGCCCCTGTATCATATCCTCATCAACACCACTCCCGTGGGCATGACGCCGCATGTCGCCGCCATGCCGGTAAAAGAAGAAACGATAGCGCCGGAAATGATCGTCATGGATATCGTCTACAACCCGCTGATAACCCGGCTGCTTCAGATTGCCGCCGGCAGGGGATGCACTGTTGTCGACGGCGCCGCCATGTTCATTTACCAGGGGGCGTTTCAGTTTGAACTCTGGACCGGGCGGAAGGCGCCCATAACCCTCATGCGGGAAACCGTGATGAACGCTTTAGAGAGAAAACATGATTGAGATCAAACCGATGACGACGGCCGCCGCGGCCGAGGTGAATGTTCCCGGCTCGAAAAGCTACACCCACCGGCTGCTCATTGCCACGGCCCTTGCGGACGGCCGGTCGCGCATCGAAAATATGCTGGAGAGCGAAGACACCCTCCTGACCGCCAAGGCGCTCGAACAGATGGGAGCAACCATCCGGAGGGAAGGGGAGCGGCGGATCGTATCCGGGACCGGTGGACGGCTTGCCGCCGCCGAAAAGATTTATCTCGGAAACTCGGGAACCTCCGTTCGGCTCCTGACGGCGGTGGCCGCCCTGGCCTGCGGCACGACGGTGCTGACCGGAACACCCAGGATGCAGCAGCGGCCCGTCGCGGATCTCCTGGACGGGCTGCGGCAGTTGGGCGTATCGGCGGATTCCATCTCGAACAACGGCT